>VAOW01002148.1_pt1 | contig 22233 bp, 18 predicted proteins | sample 3393921 | NCBI WGS metagenome assembly VAOW01 (sample SAMN08290428, study PRJNA428436) | hydrothermal vent metagenome | isolation source: Deep-sea hydrothermal vent chimney | place: Indian Ocean: Southwest Indian Ridge | depth 2742 m m | reverse complement strand
TTGGTCGGCTCATCCAGTAGTAACAGATTAGGACGTTGATAAACCAGCAGTGCCAGTGCCAGGCGGGATTTTTCACCACCGGAAAACGGGGCTACCGGGCTGATCGCCATATCATTGGAAAAACCGAAACCACCGAGAAAATTGCGGCAATCGGCCTCTCTTGCTTTCGGGTCGATTTGCAGCAGATGCTCAAGCGGGGTGTGTTCGGGATGAAGATGTTCAATCTGGTGCTGGGCAAAATAACCGATACGTGTTTCCCTGCCCGTTTGTCGTTCACCCTGTGAAATAGCCAGTTTGGCGGCCAGTATTTTAATCAGTGTGGATTTACCAGCACCATTGGGGCCAAGCAGACCAATGCGGTCACCGGGGTGTAGAACCAGATCAATATTTTGCAGAATATGGGTAGTACCATACGCAGCACAAACCTGTTCCAGACGCAGCAGAGTGTCGGGAATTTTATCCGGTGCTGGCAGAGAAAAATGGAAGGGAGAATCCACATGAGCGGGTGCGATTTCTGCCATACGCTGCAATGCCTTTAAACGGCTTTGTGCCTGTTTCGCTTTTGTTGCCTGGGCACGAAAACGGCTGATATAGGACTGTATGTGTTCACGCTCACGTTGTTGTCTGATATAGCTGGCCTGCTGATTGGCGAGGCGTTCAGCACGGATGTGTTCAAACGCAGAATAATTACCGTTATACAGCGTGATGTGCTGGTGCTCGATATGGGCAATATGGTCGCAGACTGAATCAAGGAAATCGCGATCGTGTGAGATCATTAACAATGTACCGGTATATTTTTTCAACCAGCTTTCCAGCCAGATCAGCGTTTCCAGATCCAGATGGTTGGTGGGTTCATCCAGCAACAGCAGGTCGGAGCGACACATTAATGCCTGCGCCAGATTCAGTCGCATCCGCCAGCCCCCGGAAAATTCGTTGACTGCACGGTTCTCGTCACCGGCTTTAAAACCCAGACCGGATAATAGCTGACCGGCGCGGCTGCGGGCGCGGTAACCATCAATATTTTCATACTGGTTGAACAGACTGGCATGATGCAGACCATTGCTTTCCTGCTCGGCGCTTTGCAGGGCGGCTTCTATATTGCGAAGTTCTTTGTCACCGTCAAGAATAAATTCAATTGCTGGCTGTACTGTGGCGGCTGTTTCCTGGGCGACATGGGCAATAACCCAGTTAGCAGGGTGGAGGCAGTCACCGCTATCTGCATGAAGTTGGTCCAGAATTAGTGCAAACAGGCTAGATTTACCGCAGCCATTGGCACCGGTAAGACCAACCTTCCATCCAGGATGGACCTGGAAACAGGCATGGGTAAATAGAGATTTGGCGCCACGGCGGAGACTGAGTGAGTTAAACTGCAACATACGGCTATTTTAGCCTGCCTGTATGCAGTGGTGTTGTGTTTATACAAACCGATTATGCACATGGCTGGGTTTTCCAAAAGGGTAACTATCTGAATCCTGGTCAGAGTTCCTTAAAACTTCACATAGGCACCGGCAAAAGCACCACCAAAGCTGATATTGGCATTGCTATTGTCAATGTTGTCCAGGATCAGTTGTTCGCGTCGGTAACCAGCCTCAAAACCAATATGCATTTCTGTGGTGTAGGCAATTTTTGCGGTGATGTCTGAAATCTTACTGCCCGAGTAGGACAGATAACTGATATCAGCGCTGATAGTTAAACCCGGCCAGGGAGAAGCACCGATCAGTCCGTATAACATAGGAACGGTTTTGCTAACTGAATCACTGGCTGTCTGCGACAGAGAGCCAACAGAACTGGTGAAGTTATAGCTAACGTCTAACTTACGGATATTTATCCCCAGATCCAGATTTACCACATTATCCAGTACCTGATAATAAGCAATCATGTCCAGTGTTTTTATTTTTGCATCACTGGTTATATTACCTGTAAAGTTCTGACCATTGTAGGTAAAAGTGGATGAGCCATTGCCTGAGTGGTCAATATTAGTGTATAGCACGCGGATATTGGGCAGTAATGGGATCGGGTGTTCAAAGTCGGCAAAGAAATAGCCCTGATTTGAGGTATTAAAAAACAGATCATTGTTGAGATCAACCGTTGCTGGATCACCAGTTTTATGAACGCTGCCGGAAGGCGATTCATTCCACATACCGCCGCCAACGGTGACCGACAGGGTATCTGCATTTGCTGCTGGAATTAGGAATACAAGACTACTCGCATAGACAAATGATTTTAATCGCATGGTTACTCGCCTGATAATAGTTAAGGAAACTGACAGACGAGTATAGGTGGTATTTTGCTAATTACTGAAAAATTATCGGAAAATTATGTAGTTTGATGTATTTAAGAGGCCGCTGAACAATTCTGGACGTAAGATATTCATTCATGTCTCGTGCAAAGATCTCATTGTGCCTTTTTCAGTTTACTGACTTCCTCATGCAGCGTTTTTTTCCGTGCGGCGTCTTTCTCCTTCTCAGTTTTCAGTAATGCCTTTTCTGCCGTTGCTATCTGTTTTAACTGCTCTTTTGTTACTTTCAGTTCAGCCTTAAGTGATAGCAGTTGCTGATCAAGTTGCCGATTGATTTGTTGATTGATTTGCTGATTATTGCGGGTAGTATCGAGTTTCGGCTTTATCCGTGTGCGCGTAGTCGCTGTTTTTGCTGTTTTTTCTACTGCTGGTTTTTTTGTGGCTATTTTCTTTGCTGCACGTTTTTTGATTGCTGATTCTGTTTTTGGTTTGCGTATAACTTTGGGTCTGGTGGTTGTAGCACCCACTTTTTTAATTGTTGTGTTGCCGGTAAGTGTTTTGATTTTCTTACGTGGACGTATTTTAGGTTCACGTTTGTCCACCCGGGTATGGATAATTGCCGGTTTTGCCTTGCTGTACACGGGTGCAGGCTCAAGCAGAAGCTTAACCGGAGTGCGTCTGGTGCGCAGACCCCGTAAAGCAGACTTAATACGTTTGATAACATCATTGATGTCACCATGAGCATCAAATACATGCAGGATGCCCAGCTGCTTGTAATAATCGCTGATCGGCTGGGTTAGTGTTTCAAAAATCTGCAGGCGCCGTTTAATCGTTTCTTCATTGTCATCGCTACGATGTTGCAGGATGCCGCCACATTCATCGCAGTGGTCATCAACGGTAGGTGGCTGAGTATATAAATTGAATAAAGTACCACATGAAATACAGGTAAGACGCCCGATCATACGCTGAATCAGCATTTCGGTATCCACCTCAAACTGTAATACTGCGTCGATGGGCTTTCCTAACCTGTCAAGAATGAGATTGAGTGCTTCGGCCTGCGCCAGATTGCGTGGGAAGCCATCGAGAATAAAACCCTGATCTGCATCTGGGCGGGTAATCCGCTCGCGGATCATGCCAATCACAATATCATTCGGTACCAGTTGACCGGCATCCATAATTGTTCTTGCCTGCCGTCCCAGCGGAGTTTGTGCGGTAACTGCTGCGCGTAGTAAATCCCCCGTGGAAATCTGGGGGATGTGGTATTTTTCTTTCAGGTATCTGGCCTGCGTGCCCTTACCTGATCCTGGCGCCCCTATCAGGATCAACTTCATAGTGGTCTCCGTCACGGTATTGAGTTGTTTTATTTATTGTTATGGCCATTTCCATCACTATTATACAAATCCGATGAAGGTCTGGTGAGGGTGGCAATAAACAGATTCTGTCGATTGTTACATAATTGTCAAGTCTCGGTAAGGGGAAAGCTCAAAAAAAATGACATATTCGGCTTTTAATGAAGGGATGTTTATGTTAATAATCATTATCCTGTATGTAGTTTGTCTGCTTTTTATTAAATATCCTGAATAATCAGGTTTTATGCCTCTTTCTCTTTAACTTAATGTTGCATGTCGGGAGTCTGTCTGACTTCATCAAAGAACCCGTGATATAAAAGAGTATTGTCAGGAAGGATTTATTGCCTATTCTGCCTGTAAACCCTATATAATCGGGGATTCCTCATGTATATTTACTCACTAATTATTTAGCCGGTTGATGGGGCAGTCCTTTTTATTACATTGTTACTGTCCGACTGAATTAGAACTTTCTTATATTTCATCGTAATTGCTTGCATGCCTCATAACACCCACGTATCAGACCATTCGTACGAAAGCCGTCTTTTCAAATTACGCGTCATCGTTGCGGTAATAATTGCCCTTTTGTTAACAGGAATTCTATTGTTTCGGCTAACATGGCTACAGGTGGTTGATTATTCAAATTTTACCGATTTATCTAAAAATAACCGTATCCGTATTATGGCATTACCGCCTAATCGTGGTCTTATTTATGATCGTAACGGGGTTATTCTTGCGGAAAATATTCCTACTTTTCATCTTGAAATTATCCCAGAGCAAGTAAAGAATATGAACGCAACGTTAAAAGGTCTGGGTAAAATTGTCAGTTTAAGCAAATCTGACATTGAAAATTTTCGTGAGCAATTACGCATAAAACGTCCGTTTCAGAGTATTTCATTGCGAACTCGCCTGAGTGAAGTGGAGGTTGCTCACCTGGCTGTTAACCGGTTTCGTTTTCCGGGTGTGGATGTAACCGCCCGCCTGAGCCGGTATTACCCACAGGGGAAATCCGCCTCCCATGTTGTTGGTTATGTGGGTCGAATTAATGAAAAGGATTTAAAAACCATTGATGTAGGTAATTATCGGGGATCTGCCTACATAGGGAAAAGCGGTCTGGAAAGATATTATGAAAAACAACTACATGGTCGTGTCGGTCATCAGAATGTTGAAGTAAATGCACAGGGTCGAATTTTACGGGTAATTAGCAAGGTGCCACCGGTTCCCGGTAATGACCTGATTTTGAACCTTGATATAGAGCTACAGAAGCAGGCGGAAAAAGCACTGGGGAATCTGGCGGGGTCAGTCATTGCCATTGAACCGGACACCGGTGCGGTGGTAGTGTTTGTTAGTAAACCCATGTTTAACCCAAATCTTTTTGTGCATGGTATCAGCTATAAAGATTACAATGCCCTGCAACATGGGGAGGACAAACCTTTATTTGATCGGGCAATTTTTGGGCAGTACCCCCCAGGTTCAACCATAAAACCATTTATCGGGCTGGCTGGGCTGGAAGATAAAGCTATTGGTTATACCGATACGATATTCTGTAAGGGCTATTACCTGTTGCCGGGGGATAAAACAAAACGTAAATATCGTGACTGGAAAAAATACGGGCATGGTCGGGTGGCGATGTCAGATGCTATTGAACAGTCCTGTGACGTGTATTTTTATACACTTGCCCACCGACTTGGTATTGATAGAATCCATGATTTTCTGTCAAAGTTCGGTTTTGGCGAAAAAACGGGGATTGATCTGTATGGTGAACGTAGTGGCCTGTTGCCCTCGCGGGCATGGAAAAGGCGAGTGCATGGTAAAATATGGTATCCCGGTGAAACTCTGATTGCCGGTATCGGTCAGGGGTATATGCTGGTGACACCATTGCAGCTTGCTTCCGCTACGGCAACATTAGCAAGCAGAGGTGAGCGATTTCAGCCCCGATTGCTGCGTGCAATTCGTGTAACGGGGAGTGATAAAATCACCCTGGTTAACTCCCCGCATACTTATATAAAGCTACACAACAAAAAAAACTGGAATCGGATCATCAGTGCGATGGAAAGAGTTGTTGATGGACGTCTCGGCACGGCCAGAGCTACAGGTTGGGGTATGAAATTTAAAATGGCTGGAAAAACAGGGACTGCACAGGTCTTTGGTATTGCTCAGGGAAAAGAATATGATAAAGAAACGGTGGCGAAAAAATTACGTGACCATGGTCTATTTATAGGTTTTGGCCCGGTAGGTCATCCGGTGCTGGCTGTAGCCGTTGTTGGGGAACATGGTGAGCATGGGAGCCATATGGCACCGATTGCCCGCGACTTAATTAAAAGATATATAGAGAAATACGTTACCATTCATAATGCAAAATAACAGCACACAATTTTTTCATTCTGAGTATCAGAGTCGCACGGCAAAAATTTTATATTTTCTACACATCGACCCGGTATTGTTATTTGGTTTATTACTGCTAATGGTGGCAGGTCTGGCTATTCTTTACAGTGCCGGGAATGGTTCAGCAGAACTGGTTCAGCGTCAGTTGATCCGTCTGGCGCTTGCTCTTGTAGTGATGTTTGTGGTGGCGCAAATTCCACAGCAACAACTGTATCTGTGGGCACCCTGGTTTTTTACCATTGGTGTGATCCTGCTGATACTGGTACTGGTTGCCGGTGATGTAGGCAAGGGTGCGCAACGCTGGTTAAATCTGTATGTTATTAAATTTCAGCCCTCGGAAATGATGAAGCTGGTCACGCCGATGATGCTGGCCTGGTATTTGTCGGAAAAACCATTACCACCGCGATTTTCATCGTTATTGATCTCGTTGATACTGGTTGGGGTGCCGACCCTGTTAATTGCGAAACAGCCAGACCTGGGCACCGCATTACTGGTGGCAGTCGCCGGGTTTTTCGTGGTCTTTTTTGGTGGGATTCGCTGGCGGGTACTATCTGGCGTATTCCTGTCGATGCTGGCACTGGTTCCGTTAGCCTGGCATTTTATGCATGATTATCAGAAACAGCGTGTATTAACCTTACTCCATCCGGAAAATGATCCTTTAGGTGCCGGGTATCATATTATTCAGTCAAAAATCGCTATTGGTTCGGGCGGGCTGTATGGCAAAGGCTGGCTTAACGGCACGCAATCGCAGTTAGACTTTCTCCCTGAACGTACGACCGATTTTATTTTTTCTGTGTTTGCGGAAGAATTCGGTTTAATGGGAGAAGTAATCTTAATCTCTCTTTATGTCTTTATTATCTATCGTGGTTTGTATATTGCCGCCCATGCGCAGGATAATTTTGGTCGTCTGCTTGCTGGCAGCCTCAGCCTGACATTTTTTGTTTATCTGTTTGTTAATGTTGGCATGGTTTCAGGTGTCCTGCCGGTGGTTGGTGTGCCATTGCCACTGGTTAGTTACGGCGGGACATCTATGGTAACGCTAATGGCTGGATTTGGTATGTTAATGTCAATTAGTACGCATCGACGGCTGGTGTCAAAATAGTAGAATATCACGAGGGAAAAAACTAATAATGAAATGTAGCATACTAACAGGATGGATGAAAAGGGTACCTGGTGTTCAAGACCGTCGGCCGCAGGGATGCGGGTGTCGAGCTTATATGGATGTATTGACAGCGTGTCTTGAACACCAGGTACCCTTTTTATCTGTTTCAGTAATAATATCAGGGATAGCCAGCTTGCGTTTTTCCGGGTTCACCGGTTACATTCGGGCGACTATGGTTTTATTGCTACTGGGTTTGAGTTCAACGCCGGTGCTGGCAAATTATGCACAACGCAGTGATGTACAGGCATTCATTAATGAGATGGTCAGCCAGTATCATTTTAACCGGGCACAGTTAACGCAGCAATTTTCACAGGCAAAACGTCTGGATAATGTGCTGGTATCCATTGCCAAACCGGCAGAAAAGACGCTGACCTGGAAACAGTATCGACCAATTTTTCTGGGTAAAAATCGCATCAAAAAAGGTAGAGAATTCCTCATCCAGAATCATGATGCACTGGACAAAGCCGAACAGAAGTATGGCGTGCCAGCAGAAATTGTCGCTGCAATTATAGGCGTTGAGACCTATTTCGGACGACAAACTGGGAAATATACCGTTTTTGATTCACTAACCACACTGGCATTTGATTATCCTCCACGAAAAAAATTTTTCCGTAATGAACTAAAACAGTTTTTACTGCTATCCAGAGAAGAGCATATTAATATTAAGGATATGACCGGTTCTTATGCCGGGGCACTAGGTGTGCCACAATTTATTTCCAGTAGTTACCGGCATTATGCTGTAGATTTTGACGGTGATGGTGTCCGTGATTTATGGCACAGTTTGCCGGATGTGATTGGCAGTGTGGCGCATTACTTCAGCGGACACGGTTGGCGCCGAGGGAAGCCGGTTGTGTATCGTGTGCAGGTGGATGACCCCTCAATTGTTCCAGAGAAAAATCGGTTGAAACCGTATGCAACGGTGAAGTTTTTTCGGCAACATGGGGTACATGTCGATGCATCAGTACCTGATAGTGCAATGGCTACCCTGTTGAAACTACAGGGTAGCGAAGGGACGGAATACTGGCTGGGGTTACATAATTTTTATGTGATTACCCGTTATAACCATAGCGAACTGTATGCAATGGCGGTTTATCAGCTTAGCCAGAAATTGATCAAACGTTAATATCGTTTCGGTTATGATGAATAAAGTGGCTAGCATTAATATAAGTTTGATAACAAACGGAGCTGTTATCATCGCCATTGGCGTGCTAGTTTCAACTTTGCTATCATCCTGTGTTACCACCCGTGATAGCGCGCCAGCAAATTACGATGTTCCCTGGCAGAATATTAAGAATGCAGTGCCGCGGCCGGTGACCAGAAGCAAATACGGTAATCCGGACAGTTATGAAGTAAACGGTAAAACCTATTTTGTGATGAAATCGGCAAAAGGTTTCACGCAGAGAGGAATCGCCTCCTGGTATGGCAAAAAATTTCATGGCAGGAAAACGTCCAGTGGTGAAGACTACGATATGTATGCAATGACGGCAGCACATAAAACACTGCCAATACCAATATACGTAGAAGTTACCAATCTGGATAATGGTCGTAAGGCCATTGTGCGAGTTAATGATCGTGGGCCTTTCCATTCGGGACGTATTATTGACTTATCCTACGCGGCGGCGATCCGTCTGGGGGTGGCGAAAACAGGCACCGCACATGTAAAGATTCAGGTGGTTGGTGAAAAGGGTGAACCGAATCGGGCCCCGCCGGTCGAACCCCCAGTTGCTTCGGGTAACCAGATTTATGTACAGGTTGCTGCCTTTGCTACGGAAGAAAATGCACTGGAATATCTGGGTAAATTACAGGGTGAAGGGTTTAGTGAAGTGCGACTGCATGTAGAAAGCAGAAAAGGAAAAACTCTGTACCGGATAAGAATTGGCCCACTGCCGACAACGTATGTTGCCAAACAGTTGCTGGTGCAGTTAAATCGGCGTAATCATCATAACCTGAAGATAATCACGTATAATTAACCCGGTTACCGGGCTATACGCCTGAAATGAGAAAAAATATACCAATAGTTCTGTAATTTAGTCGCATATTTCTGTTTGCTGCACAGGCTAAATTAACATCCCTGTCTATTTTATTATTTGATAAAGTGAGTTAAACCTTGAAAATGTCTGTTAAAAATTTTCCTGTATTGTGGAAGGGCATTTCTGCCCTGTTGTTATTTGTTTTTATACCCATCGCGCAAGCCAGCGTACCGGTCCCTGCGCCACCGGATGTTGCCGCAAGAAATTATATTCTGGTGGATTATGCCAGTGGTGACGTACTGGCAGAAAAAAAAGCCGACCAGAAGATTGAGCCAGCCAGTATTACAAAATTGATGACGGCCTATGTTGTTTATAATGAAATGGCAGCAGGGCGGTTATCCAAAAATGATCTGGTCAGGGTGAGTGAAAAAGCCTGGCGTATGGGCGGTTCACGTATGTATCTTGACCTTGGCAGCGAAGTGCCGGTACATGAATTATTAAAGGGTCTGATTATCCAGTCCGGTAATGATGCCGCTGTGGCACTGGCCGAACATATCGGTGGAACCGAAACAGAGTTTGTTTCCCTGATGAATCAATATGCGAAAAAACTGGGTATGACTAATACGCATTTTGTTAATAGCACAGGCTGGCCGAATAAGGCACATTTAACTACTGCGCGTGATATTTCTAAACTGGTGGAAGCAATCATTCGAAATTTCCCTAACCACTACAAACTCTATTCCGAGAAAGTATTTACCTATAATCACATTAAACAATATAACCGTAACAAACTGTTATGGCGTGATGACAGCGTGGACGGCCTGAAAACCGGACATACCAATTCTGCCGGATATTGCCTGGTGGCATCGGCTAAACGTGGCGATACCCGGTTGATTTCAGTGGTGCTGGGGACAAAAAGTAAAAAAGCCCGTGTTGATGTCAGTCAGGCGTTACTGAATTATGGTTTTCGTTTCTTTGAAACGCATTTACTGTATAAGGCAGGTGAAAAACTGGCGTCTCCGCGCGTCTGGCAGGGGGCAATGGAAAATGTTACGGTAGGGCTGGCAAAGAATCTTTATGTCACCATACCACGTGGCGACTATAAAAATCTTAAACCCTCAATGGATATAGATAAAACCATTGAAGCCCCGATTAAAAAAGGAGAGGAACTGGGTGAAGTGAAAATTTCACTTAATGGTAAACTGCTTAATTCTGCTCCGCTGATTGCACTGGAAGCGGTTGACAAAGGTAACCTGTTTCAGATAACTAAAGATTATTTTTTACGCTTAATGGAGTAATAAATATGCCGCTCGGGCAGCAGATTGTTTATTTAAATGGCAGGGTTATTCCGCTTGCCGAGGCAACAGTTTCCGTTCTTGATCGTGGCTTTCTTTATGGTGATGGTGTCTATGAAGTTATCCCGGTATTTGGTAGCCAGCCATTACGGCTGACTGACCATTTACGGCGATTGCAAAACAGTCTGGACCGAATCAGCCTGAAAAATCCACTGACTGATGATGCCTGGGCGCTTGAATTTAACCATCTGCTGGAAAAAAATCCGGGTGAAGATCGCGCTCTTTATCTACAAATATCCCGCGGTGCATATCCGGCAAGGGCACTGGCTATAAAGCCAGAGCATCCACCGACAGTTTTTATTATGGTGATGACGGTTAAAAAGATAGATATAGAAACCGTTGCCAGAGGGATTAAGGTTATTACCATAGAAGACTTCCGCTGGGATGCCTGCGATATTAAATCGACCTCGCTGGTGGCAAATGTGATGTTAAAACAGCAGGCAAGCGTGGCGAAAGTAGAGGATGCTATTTTGCTCAAACAGGGTTATGTCACAGAAGGCACAGCGAGTAACGTTTTTATGGTTATGGATAACACCCTTGTTACACCACCGAGCGGACACCACCTGCTTTCAGGTATTACACGCGAAATGGTTATTGACCTGGCGCAGGAAAATAATCTACCGGTTACTATTCGTCCGATTACACAGGCTGAACTGATGCAGGCGGATGAAATCTGGTTAACCAGTTCTACCCGTGAAATTGCCCCCGTGGTTCAACTTGATGGCAAAGATATTTCAAGTGGCATTGCCGGGCCATGTTGGAGGCGTATGATGGCATGGTACCAGCAGCATAAACGCAGTATGGGCGAATGATATATGGGTGAATACTCGTGAGTGATAAAAAAGATATAGATAAAGCAGGCGTGGAAAAATTCGGCATCACTGCGGTTATTGATGCCACCGATACCATTGCATCGGTGGCAGAAGGTGAAGTGGAAACACTATTTGAATTTCCCTGCCAGTTTCCCGTTAAAGCGATGGGGCCACGCTGCGAAGAAATGGAGGTTGCTGTACTGGAGATATTACGCCGTCATGTAAAAGACCTGAGTGAAGGGGCGGTTACCATTAAACCCAGTAAAAAAGGTAATTATACGGCGATAACTGTGATGATTACAGCGCACAGCAAAAAGCAACTGGACGCTATTTATCTGGATCTGACTGCCTGCGAGCATGTATCCATCGCGCTATAATTCTGTTGCATAAGATGGAAGACGTGGTTACCCATTTTTGTGGTGAACGGGAATACCTGCCAACCTTGCAGGCGATGCAGCAATTTACCGATAGCCGTGATAAATACACTAGTGATGAACTCTGGTTTCTGCAACACCCACCGGTTTTTACTCTGGGAAAAAATGCTGACCCGGCACATATTTTAGATGCCGGTGATATCCCTGTAATTCCTGTCGACCGTGGTGGACAAGTCACCTATCACGGTCCCGGTCAGTTAGTGGTTTATACCCTGCTGGATCTGAATCGTCGTAAACTGGGTATCCGTGGTGCAGTCTCCTTACTGGAAGACAGTGTGGTTGGTTTACTGGCAGAATACGGTATTGGGGCTCACTCACGTCGGGAAGCACCGGGCGTGTATGTAGAAGAGGCCAAAATTGCCGCGCTGGGGTTACGCATACGTAAGGGTTGCTGTTTTCACGGTTTGGCATTCAATGTAGCGATGGATCTGGAGCCGTTTAGCCGGATTAATCCCTGTGGTTATAAAGGGTTGTCCATTACCCAGTTAAGCCACTTTATTAGCACTCCCAATGTGGAGCAGGTTGGCATACAATTACAACAGCAGCTATTACAACGCCTCTCTAACCCAAAAGAGATTAAATAACATGACGATAGAAAAGTCTTCCACCCGCGTGGCGGTGGGTGAAAAACACAAAGGGGCAGAAAAGGTTGCACGACTCCCAATTAAGGTAGAACAACCGGCACAGCGGTTGCGCAAACCATCGTGGATTCGAGCGAAATCACCTTTTCATCCAAATGTAAAAAAGCTCAAAACCGTATTACGTGAACAAAAACTTCATACCGTGTGTGAAGAGGCTGCCTGCCCGAATCTGGGGGAGTGTTTTGGCAAGGGAACCGCTACCTTTATGATTATGGGGGATATCTGTACCCGCCGTTGTCCGTTCTGTGATGTTGGTCATGGCCGTCCCGAACCACTGGATGAAAATGAGCCGTTGCATCTGGCGGAAACTATTTATGCCATGCAGTTGTCCTATGTAGTGGTCACCTCGGTTGACCGGGATGATCTGCGTGATGGCGGTGCGGCGCATTATGTTGCCTGCATTGAACAAATACGTAAACACAATCCGGCGACTGAAATTGAAATTCTGGTACCCGATTTTCGTGGTCGGCTGGAGCAGGCGCTGGCGATTATGCAACAGGCACCACCGGATGTATTTAATCATAATCTGGAAACGGTTCCACGTCTGTACAAACAGTGCCGACCGGGTGCAGACTATATGTGGTCGCTAAACTTATTAAAACAGTTTAAACGTAGCCATCCCGAGATACTGACCAAATCCGGTTTAATGCTGGGGCTGGGTGAAAGAATAGATGAAGTGGTTGTGGTGATGAAGGATATGCGTGAACATCATGTCGATATGCTTACGCTGGGTCAATATCTACAACCGAGCCGACACCATCTGCCAGTTGAACGTTATGTGGAGCCGGAAGAATTTAAACGGTTATATGATATTGGTATTGAGCTGGGATTTAAACACATTGCCAGTGGACCGATGGTGCGCTCATCGTATCATGCCGATTTACAGGCGCATGGAGAATTTGGCAGGCTGTAGTTACTAAGGAGAATGTCGTCTAATTACCGTTCTCCTTAGTAAAAACCCGTCGTTAAAATTTTATTATATTAGAGAGAGTGAATTATGGGATTTATTTTTAAACCGGTACGCTGGGTTCTGGCGCAAATCATTATGTTTATTGACTGGATTACCCGGCCGAAACCGGTAGAGCGCGAGGTAGAAAAGCAGACAGCAATTGACCAGCAGACACAGAAAATGGCGCTGTATCATTTTCAGCAATGTCCATTCTGTGTTAAAACCCGTCGGCAGATTCACCGTCTGGCACTGAATATCGAAACACGCGATGCGCGCAATGACCCGAAATGGAATCAGGAACTAATTTCAGAAGGGGGAAAGTATCAGGTGCCCTGTCTGAAAATTATTCAGGAAGATAATGCGGTTAGATGGTTGTATGACTCCACCGAGATTAACCATTACCTTGAAAAAGAATTCGGTTAAATCTTCAGAGGTACCCCAGGGTTTATTGGTGTTATTATGGATCGTCGAACTTTTCTTGTACTTGTTTCAGGCATTGTCTCCAGCAGAGTATTAGCAAAACCGGTCGGGCAGAATCCGTTATCAGTAAAAGCCCGCACGGTTAATCTGCCGGTAGATCAACATAAAATTCAGCTCGAATCCAGCCGGATTGAGCCGTGGAAAACGATTGAAGCGGTACAGGATCATCTGTTTCCGGCAGGTAAAAATTCACCGGGGATACAGGATATAAATGCCCTGTCCTATTTACAGACCATGATTCAACAGGAAGATGTGAGCGAGTACAAACGCCAGCAGATCAAGGGCGGCGAAAAATGGCTGAATGATTTATGCGTTCAGCTTTATCATAAAAAATTTATTGCACTGAATAAGGAAAAACGGGAAAAAGTTCTGCGCAGAATTGACCAGAGTGAAGCCGGTCGGCAGTGGCTATCATGGTTGATGAGTTATTTAATGCAGGCGCTGTTAGCAGACCCGGTATATGGCGGTAACCCCGATGGGGTTGGCTGGAAATGGTTACAGCATCAGCCCGGTTTTCCCCGTCCGCCAAAATTGAAGCGATATTATGATATTGGCTATAACCGCCATAGAGAAGAGCGCATCCGGAGAATAAAGGCATCATGACCGATTATGATTACGATGTCTGTGTGATTGGTAGTGGTGCGGGCGGTGGTCCGATTGCTTATGAACTGGCTAAAGCCGGTAAGTCGGTGGTGGTGCTGGAAAAAGGTCCGTGGATGAGTGAAATAGACTTTTACAAGGATGAGATGGCCTGCTGTCTTCACAGTACTTATACGCCTCATCTTGACGATGAGCAGCATGTGATTGTTGATAAGAATGATGCTGGTAAATGGGTAGGTGAGGCGACCTCAGAGTCAGGCTGGGATTTCTGGAATGGCAATGTCGTTGGTGGTTCGTCAAATTTTATGAGCGGTTTTTTTTATCGCCTGAAACCGAAAGATTTTCGATTACTGTCAGAATTCGGCCCGATTAGTGGCGCGAATACCGCCGACTGGCCAATCAGTTATGCGGATATGGAGCTTTATTACACAAAGGTGGAAACACAGGTCGGCATTTCCGGTCACATTATTCCGCATCGTTTTCAGGAACCGCGCAGTACGCCGGATTTCCCCTTACCGCCAACGCGGGAACACCCCATTGATGGTTATATCGACCGAGCCTGCAAGCAACTCGGGTTTGCTTCTCTGCCCACCCCACGCGCGATTTTATCTGAACCGTATCAGGGGCGGCGTAGTTGTGAGTATTCTGGCTACTGTGGCAGTTATGGCTGTTCTTCCGGTGCCAAGGGTAGTTCACGTGCCGCGTTATTAAACCGGGCGGTAAAAACCGGTTATTGTCAGGTCAGGCCCAATGCAAAAGTCTATCAACTGAAAACAGATAACCGTGGCAAGGTGGTCGCAGCACAATACTACGATGAAAAAAATCAGGTACAGACGATTCGTGCAAAAATTTTTGTGGTCGCCTGTCAGGCAATTGAAACCAGCCGTTTATTACTGGCATCAGTCGGGGAGAAGCATCCTCATGGTCTGGCGAATAATCATCAGCAGGTGGGTAAAAATTTACTTTTTTCTGCCGGTGGCTCAGGTGGCGGCAATATGGTTTATGCGAAACTGAGTTCACAGGCAGCTGATGCACTAAAAATTCGTGGACCATTTGTGAATCGAGGATTACAGGACTGGTATTTTATTGATGATAAAAAAATGGGAGGCAGGCTCAAGGGTGGCATCATTGATTTTCTATTGAGGCATCCCGATCCAGTCTCAAAATCCACCTTCGATATGTGGGGCGATAATAATAATCTGGTCTGGGGAGATAACCTGAAGCAACGGTTAAAATCCACTTTTACCTCCGCTCAGGATTTACGCTTCGAAGTATTTAATGACTGGTTGCCCACCGATAACTGTTTTGTCAGTCTGGATAAACAGGTAAAAGACAAATGGGGATCGGCAGTTGCCAGAGTACGTATTGGTTATCACCCGCATGATTTAAAGGTTGGTCATTATATTGCTGATAAAGCCGAGCAGGTTTTAAAGCAGATGGGGGCAGAGGATATATACGCCGATATAAGCGGTTCACCGCCAGCAAATCTGGTAGCAGGTGGTTGCCGTTTCGGTACAGATATTAACACGTCGGTATTAAATGCAGACTGTCAGGCCCATGATGTCGAGAATCTTTATGTGACAGATGGCAGTTTTATGCCAACCGGGGGAAGTGTTCCCTACACCTGGACAATTTATGCCAATGCATTTCGGGTGGCTGATATTATCAGACAGCGAGTGTAATAGTATTTATTCTTCCGGGTGGGTGCGACTGCCCTGATAATAAGCGGCCAGTAGTGCATTTTTTATATCAGCCTGCTGATGCAGATCATCAATATCCAGATATTGTTTTGCAATTTCCTGCAGGATTTTGAGAACATTCTTTTCCTTCCATGCCTGTTCAAAGCCGTTGCTGTCGAGTGAATTATCAATTATAAAATTTTCGACCAGACCGCAGGCATGACTGTAGCAGATGGTCTCCGACAACATGATTTCATATTCATAGGAATACAAATCGAGATTAATCTCTCGGGCAAGCATAGGGTATAAATCAGGAATTTTACCACCAGCCTGCATCTGCTGATCGAGATCCAGCTCAATAGAGGTACTATATTTTTTGCCTTTAAAATAAAATTCAATGGATGCTGTGATATGGTTTTTCATTTATATTGTAGAGGAGTCCGGGTATGCGTTGTATTGAGAGAAAAAGTTTTTTATGAAGTTAACGCGGTAAATAATAGCGGTAATTTCTCCGGTAGTTTTTCAATATTATCAATCACCGTGTAACCACCTGGGCCAAAGATATCCTGTATATAGTCATCGGCTTTTTTATCCAGACTGATGCAGTAACTGAACATGCCTTTGGCGGATACTTCATTTACTGCTTTTCTGGTATCTCTGATTAAGTACTGATCGTCGTCGACATCAATATCAGAAGGCTCACCATCGGTTAGAATCAGCATTATTTTTTTATCTGCCTGCTGGGCTTCCAGATAATGAGATGCGTGGCGTATAGCGGCCCCCATACGGGTAGAAAAACCGGCTTCCATGGCGGCCAGTCGTCCTTTGACAATGTCATTGAATGGTTCACTATAGCCTTTAAGGTGATAGTAACGAACATTATGCCGAGTATCGGAATGAAAACCGGCAATGGCAAATTTATCGCCCAGTTGTTCGATGGTCCAGGCCAGTAATGAAACGGCTTCCTGACTGAATTGTAGAATGGTTTGCTCCGAGCCTTCATGCATGTCATTTAGCGAAGCGGATAAATCCAGTAATAACATCACCGCAATGTCGCGGCCATCATGTTTGTGGCTCATGTTAATACGTGGGTCGGGCTGGGCACCACAACGGTAATCAATTAAGGAGCGAATGGCTATGTCCAGATCCAGCTCACTGCCTTCTTCCTGATAACGTACCCGCATAAATTGCTGTGGTTTTAGTCGATCCAGTATTTTTTTCAACTGTTTGGCCAGCGCCATGTGTTTGTTCAGAATGGTGTCTATATCTGCTGCATTGGCAGAGGGATAAACAGATTCATACAAACTGACCCAGTCGGGTTTAAATGTCTGGGTGTGGTAATCCCATTCGGCATAATGACGCGGTGGCAGGCTGTTACTATCCAGCTCCTGTGGTTTGGTCTCCCGATTATCTTCAAAGGCTTCTTCCTCATCACCTTCTTCAATAAAAATCCACATATGCCGATTATCATCACGGTAATCGACTACCGTATTTTCAAAGCGGATGTGGGGTGACTGGTCACTTTGCAGGCGGGTACGAGCGGTAAACAATACTGCCATATCGGCCATTATTTTGGTACTACTGCCGTCCGCTGCCACAGCAGTAAAAAAACGTTGGCGGAAATCCAGAATAAATTCATTGGTGTAACCGTGATTTTCATCCAGAATGGCTCGTGATAGCATGGCCAGACGATGCCGGATACAGGATTCCTTTTCCGTATCACAGTCACCTTCGACGGGTTTCGGGTGTAGCGCCAGTAAATATTTTCGTAAACCGGGATATTCTTTGAGCATTAAATATTCTACTCGCGAGTCTTCCAGGTGTTCAATTGCAAGGCGTTGGAACGGGCTAAAATTATCGGCAACAATTGCCGTGGTCCATTTGCGGTGGGCAGCAATATGAGCAATGGTGATGCGGTAACGGTTGAGCCCGGAAACATCGTTTTCATCATCATAGACATCGGGTATGCGGATGCCCAGGTAGTCATAATAAGGGACCGGTTTGCGTAATTCATCAAACCCCATGGAGTAGGGAACAAAGCTTGCTTCATCTTCCCACATACTGCGTAAATACATATCAAGCTGGCGTTCATTATCAATAAACAATGTTCCGTGACGTTCACGTTGTAACATTGCCTTGCTGTCCGCCGATTGCAGGGAATAATAGTCTTTCTGGCGTTCAGGGTGTTTGTTGTAATTGCGTACGCCGTAATCAATCCAGTTTTTCAGGCCTTCCAGGGACAACTGATTTAACAGGTAGGGGATATGTTTTAATAATTCGGGAAACCCCTGACTGGCGTGGGTTTTCTGGATACCGTGAACCGAGGTTGTGGTAGCGTCCATCATCTCGAAAATAATAGTGAGAAAATGTTGCATTCGCTCCAGTGTGCCCAGGCGGCGTGAGGCTTCGGGCAGACATTGTATAAAGGGTAGAATAGCCTGACCATTGGGTGTGCGCGACATATCCCAGACCGATTTTGAAATAATATCCAGTATGGGTTCACCGATCCGGTTTGCCATATCCGGCATTTTTTCCAGATAGATCATTACCGGTTCCCAGCCACGGCCAATCATACAGATTAGCGAGGCGCCAGACAGATACTGCTCGATGCCTTTATTGCTCAAATTGCGCAGGCAGTTCTGAATGTAATCTTCAAAACATTCTTCGATCTGTTCAAAGTTGCATTTTAGTTTTTCGCGATAGATTTGTAGGTCAGCTTCTTGCATGATTAATTATTTTATCGTACAACACTAAAAGAAAAAATAGTCTGCGAAATTTGCAAGTTTTAAAAAAATAGAAACGGTTCATTTTTTTACGTGTGAGTTTCGCGGATAACGTTTGTTACTGTTTTATCCTTAGTCAAAAATACTATCAATGGAATGATCCAGCGTACTGCGAATATCCGCATCATCGGTAATTGGGCGTACCAGTGCCATACGGCAGGCGGCTTTGGCTTCAATACCTTTATTGATCAGGGTGGCGGCATACACCAGCAGGCGGGTTGAAATGCCTTCATCCAGACCGTGACCTTTCAGATTGCGCGCTGCATGGGCAATTTTAACCAGTTTAGCGGCAGTGTCCGTATTAGTATCCGTTTCCTTGATAATGATTTGCGCTTCGGTGGCTGCATCGGGATAATCAAAATCCAGTGCGCTGAAACGTTGTTTGGTGGACTGTTTTAAGTCTTTCATCAGACTTTGGTAGCCGGGGTTGTAGGAAATAACCAGTTGAAAGTCTTTATGAGCATTAACCAGTTCCCCTTTCTTATCCAGTGGCAGTTGCCGACGGTGATCAGTCAGTGGGTGAATAACCACGGTGGTATCCTGGCGGGCTTCAACAATTTCATCCAGATAACAGATGGCGCCGATACGTGCTGCTATGGTCAGCGGGCCGTCCAGCCAGCGTGTGCCGTTAGCATCAAGCAGATAGCGGCCAACCAGATCCGAAGCGGTCATGTCTTCGTTGCAGGCCACTGTAATCAGCGGTCTGCCCAGTTTCCATGCCATATACTCAATAAAACGGGATTTACCACAACCAGTCGGGCCTTTAATCATTACCGGCAGACGAGCTGCGTAGGCCGCTTCATATAGGGTTACTTCGTCTTCCTGTATTTCATAGAAAGGCTGCGTGGTTATTTTGTATTGTTCAATATCAATATCAATATTAGTCATTTTTAAATGCCTTTACATAGATAAAATTTCTAACCACAGCGTTACTGGTATTTCTTTGATTATAAAATATTCGGGTTAAGGCTGGGTATTGTAGAAAAAAAACCCCCACCAGCGTGGTGAGGGCTTTTCTGGTATGGTACGTTCAACCTTATTTATGAACACCCAGTTTGTCTCTCCAGCCTGGGAAGATTGCATCAGCATCATGCTCGAACGACTCAAAGGCACGCGCAAATTCGTGATGATCTTTTGCGTATTCAATCGGGTCTGCGCCTTCTTTCCAGCATTCATAGGCCTGACGTAATGACGCTGCACCAGCGGCCGGGCTGTCGATATGGCCATAGGAGCCACCACCTGCGGTATTAATGACGTTACCGTGTCCCAGGTTTTCAAAGAAGCCGGGCAGGCGCAATGCGTTCATACCGCCAGAAATAATTGGTGTCGTTGGTTTCATGCCATACCACTTCTGGTAGTAAACAGGTCCCTGACATTCATCACGTTCGATCATGTAGGCAATAATCTTGTCACTCTGTGTTCCTTCCATCTTGCCATAACCCATGGTGCCGACATGAATACCGGAAGCGCCCTGAAGACGAGCCATTTTAGCCAGAACATAAGCGGTATAACCACGTTTTGAAGAAGGTGATGTAATCATCCCGTGTCCAGCACGGTGATAATGCAGGTACTGTCCGGGGTATTGACGACGGGCAGTGGTAATCATCCCGGGGCCACCGACAAAGCCATCAACCAGGAAGGCAACGTGGGGGGCGTTTTCACCGAAAGTTTCCAGGGCAAAGTCGGCCCGGGCACACATTTCATGGTGATCATCGGCGGTAATGTTCATGGAGAACAGTTTGGCTTCGCCGGTTTCATCCTGTGCACGTGCCAGTGAATCAGCAATTAAAGGCAATACTTTCTTGATCGGACAGAAAACCTGATTACCCTGAGGTTCATCATTTTTAATAAAGTCACCACCCAGCCAGAACTGGTAGGCAGCTTCAGCAAAAGGCTCGGGACGCAGGCCCAGTTTTGGTTTAATAATGGTACCGGCAATATAACCGCCATTTTCAATCGGACGACCCAGAATACGCCACAAATCAGAGATATCCATCGCCGGGCCATCAAATAACTGGAGCATTTTAGGCGGGACATAGAAATCCTGCATCTGTGAATTTTTAATATCACTCATGCCCTGATTATTACCGATAGTCAGGGTCAGGAAAGAAACCAGCATGGCACGACCATCAATGACGTTGCGGTCGAACAGTTCGTTCGGGTACGCAATTTTCATGGTGCCTTTGGCTTCGTCAATTTCATAAACTAATGCATCAACGCCTTTGGTAAAATCATCGGTGGTTGAAACTTCTACATTGGTACCGGTTGATGATTCTGCGGCAAAGTGAGCAGCCGCTTCCAGATAACCGTGACCTTCAGCCGGTTGCATGGTGTAAGCAACAAGAATATGTTTGCCATCGGTGAGCAGGTTTTCTTCGCTCAGGCTAAGGTCGGAATACCGGCCGGTTTGATCTAATAAAGCCATAATATTGTCTCCTGATAATAAATTTTTCTGGTATTAAAAGGTGCAGAGTGTGAACATCTGCCACCAGGTACAGATACTATAATGCTATTCGAGCATAATTAACACTAAATGTTTTTGATTGTTATAATAAGTAATTACTTATGGTTTTACAGACAGGCGCTGGAATTGATCTTACTGCACGGCGGTCAGTTGTAGCCAGGACTGAACAACGTGGACAATGCAATATTGGGATAACAGAATTATGGCATTAAATATTACCTTTCGGCAGCTTAAAGTTTTTGAAGCGGCCGCCAGGCGGTTAAGTTATACCCGTGCCGCCGAGGAACTGCATCTTAGTCAGCCGGGCGTTTCAATGCAGATTAAACAGCTAGAGGAGATGGTGGGGTTGCCTCTGTTTGAACAGATTGGTAAAAAAATGCACCTCACTCATGCTGGAGAGGAAGTTTATTCCTATAGCCTGTCTATCGGACAGATGCTCGATGAGATGGAAACCGTAATCAATGAACTTAAAGGATTACATTCCGGGCGTTTGTCTATTTCAGTGGCGACCACAGCAAGTTATTTTGCCACACGCATGTTAGCTAAATTCTCCCAACGTTATCAGGATATTACTATAAGTCTGGATATTACTAATCGGGAAAGTCTGCAACGCCAACTGGAAAACAATAGTCCGGATCTGGTCATTATGGGACAGCCACCGGCGGGTGTGGACGTGGACGCGGATGCGTTTATGGAAAATCCGCTGGTCATTATTGCCTCGGTAGAACATGAGCTGGCGGGAAGCAGGGATATTCCACTTGCTGAAATGGCAGAGGAACGTTTTGTGGTGCGTGAAGCCGGTTCCGGTACCCGTATTGCCATTGCCCGGTTTTTTGCAGAGCATAATGTGAGTTTTCACACCGGCATAGAAATGAGCAGTAATGAAGCGATTAAGCAGGCAGTAGAGGCTGGGCTGGGGCTGGGTATTGTCTCC
>VAOW01019500.1_pt1 | contig 22382 bp, 20 predicted proteins | sample 3393921 | NCBI WGS metagenome assembly VAOW01 (sample SAMN08290428, study PRJNA428436) | hydrothermal vent metagenome | isolation source: Deep-sea hydrothermal vent chimney | place: Indian Ocean: Southwest Indian Ridge | depth 2742 m m | reverse complement strand
TGGTGGAGGCGGGGGGGATCGAACCCCCGTCCGCAAGTTCTCCGCCCTTGGCTCTACATGCTTGTCCACGCCTATTGATTTAACTCATGGCCACCCGACGGGCAGGGGGAACCGTGAGCGATCCCAGTGGGGTTTTTAACGGATCCGCCCTGGGAGAGCGTCACCGCGATCCTGTGAGAGATGACGCCGGGAATCTGAACGCACAGGCACGGCTCCAGTCCGACGGCACCCTACTGGGTTTTAAGCAGCGAGTGCGAAGTTGCTGTCGTTGGCAACTATGGTTTTGCAGATGGATTTACGAGGGAATCTGCATCCTCGGCATGCACCTCCGGTTTTGTAACCCGCGTCGAAGCCAGGTCGCCCCCGTTTCTTCGATACGCAGGCTATTTTAGCACGATCGCGACCGTGCGTGGGAAGAGGGGGGCTTTCAGGGGGGGCGGCGGCTCAGGCGCGGCGCAGGATGCGCTGTTTCTCGCGCTGCCAGTCGCGTTCCTTCTCGGTGGCGCGCTTGTCGTGCGCCTTCTTGCCCTTGGCCAGCGCGATCTCGAGCTTGGCGCGCCCGCGTTTCCAGTACATGGCGAGCGGTACGAGGGTGTAGCCCTTGCGCTCGACCGCGCCGATGAGCTTGTTGAGCTCACTGCGGTGCAGGAGCAGTTTGCGGGTGCGGGTGGGGTCGGGATGCACGTGCGTGGAGGCGCTCGTCAGCGGGGAGATGTGGGTGCCGAACAGCCACGCCTCGGCGTCCTTGATGAGCACGTAGCTCTCGCGCAATTGGACGCGGCCGGCGCGCAGGCTCTTGACCTCCCATCCCTCCAGGGCGAGCCCGGCCTCGAGGCGTTCCTCCAGGGCGTAGTCATGGCGCGCCTTCTTGTTAAGGGCGATGGTGCGACTGCCCGCGTCGGCGGCGGGCTTGGATTTTTTCCTGGTGGCCATGCGGCGAGTATACCCGAGCGGTCGATCGGGCGGGTCAGGTTGAGGCGCCCGGGGAATTCGCCCAGAATGCCGAAGGGGGCCGCGATCGGAGGGGATGGGGACGCGGTGCAATTTCCGGGCGCAGGTGTCCCCGCTCGCCGCAGTGCCCGGTTTCACCGGGAAGGGTGTATTCGATATCATGGATTTTTCGGGCTTGGATGGGATGGCGCCCCGCGGTGGGCGGCTCGTCCGCGTACTCGCGGGTGGGGAGATGGCGCGGGACTCGAGCGCCGGGGGACCCAGTACAACGGTGACGGAGGCAAGGTGACCAGTATCAACAGGAGTGCCGTGGTGCCGTATTCCCCCGCGGAGATGTTCGCGCTGGTGAATGACTTCGAGGCCTATCCGGAATTCCTCCCCTGGTGCCGCTCGGCGCGGGTGATCTCGCGCAAGGACGATGAGGTCCGGGCGGCGCTCGAGCTGGCCTGGCACGGCATCCAGAAGTCGTTCACCACCTGCAACCGGATGCAGAAGGGCAAGCTCATTCATATCCGGCTCCTGGAGGGTCCGTTCCGCTGTCTCGAGGGCTTCTGGCGCTTTCAGGGATTGGGGGAGCAGGCCTGTAAGATATCCCTGGACATGCAGTTCGAGTTCGCCACACGGCTGTTGAGCATGGTGATCGGGCCGGTGTTCAGCCAGATCTCCAGCAGTCTGGTGGATTCGTTCATCCGGCGCGCCGTACAGGTCTATGGGAAACGCTGAAACGATGACGGTGGAGGTCGCCTACGCGCGTGCGGACCTGCAGGTGGTGCGGGTGGTGCGGGTGACGCGCGGGGCCCCGGTGCGCGAGGCGATCCGGCGCTCGGGGTTCCTTGGGCGCTTCCCGGAAATCGATCTCGCGGAGCACCGCGTCGGGGTGTTCGGCCGGCTGCGGGACCTCGACGCACCGCTTGCGCCGGGCGAGCGGGTCGAGATCTATCGCCCGCTACGCATCGATCCGAAAGAGGCGCGGCGGCGCCGTGCCACCGCCCGCGCCGCGCACCCGCGCGGCGTGTGAGGGGGCCGTATCCCGGATCGCGGGGCTTACCCCACCAAGGACGTTTGACCGGGCGACGTCACGTGCGGATTCACGGCGTCGGCCGGGCGAGCCCGGCCCTACTTCTCGCGTTTGATCCAGGCCCAGAGCTTCTCGAGGACGCCGCGGTGGACGATCTCCCGGGGCGGGACCTCGACGAGTTGTTCCGGGGGCTGCGTCGGGGTCGCATTGGGTTGCGGTTGCAGGGTGCCGGTGATCCGGGCGAGGCGTTGATCGTGGAAATACACGCTTACCCGGGACTCGTCGACTTTCCCGTCGGGATGCTGATTACGGTAGACATAGTCCCAGCGGTCGGGGCGGAATGGGTCGACCAGCAGCGGCGTCCCGAGGATGAAGCGCACCTGGGCCTCGGTCATACCCGGCTTGAGGCGGTTTACCATGGGCTGGGTGACGATGTTCCCCTGCGGAATGTCGATCCGGTGTACCCAGGGAAACCGATCCAGTGAACAGGCGCCCAGCACGAGGGTTGCGCTGCACAGGATAGAAATGAGAAGCTTTTGCATCTGGATTGGCGCTTGGTCTGCGTCTGGGGAGTCGCCGGTACCGTCCGGCGACTGATCATAGCGGAAATCACCCCGCTTGACACGACCGTCGGCGGGTCGGGACCCGAAACATGGAAAGCCAGGATATCAAGAAGGCCGGTCTCAAGGTGACGCTGCCGCGGGTCAAGATCCTCGAGATCCTGGAGCGCGCCGAGAACCGCCACGTCACCGCCGAGGATGTCTACAAGGTGTTGCTCGATGGGGGGGAGGAGATCGGACTCGCCACGGTCTATCGGGTGCTGACCCAGTTCGAGACCGCGGGTCTGGTCACGCGCCACCGCTTCGAGGGCGGGCATTCGGTCTTCGAACTCGATGAGGGTCGCCATCACGATCACATCCTATGCGTGCGTTGCGGGCGGGTGGACGAGTTCGTGGACAAGGCGGTCGAGGAGCGCCAGCAGGCGATCGCGGAGCAGGCCGGTTACGATATGACCGACCACTGTCTGTATATCTACGGGATCTGCCGCAACTGCCGCAACGGGCATGCCTGATCGCTCGCGCCCGCGCCGGAAACGGTCCGCGCAGCCCGATTGCGGGTGGATCGCCGTCCGCCCGGTCCCGAGCGACTCGGGGGGGGGCGCCGGGAGCCGGCGATCCCGGAACCTGTCGGCAATGGTGTATCCGTAATGACCGGAGCAGATCGCAGGCCCGACTGGGAAGTGCGCGAGGCCGACGGGCACCGGGAGATCCGGTTGCACGGCACGTGGAATCTGCTCGCCATCTCCCGGGCCGGGCGCGGCTTCACGCGCCGGTTCGGGGAACTCGGCGTGCGCTCCACCGATCAGTGGAGCCTGGAGGATGTGACGGCCCTGGACAGCGCGGGGGCGCTGTTCCTGTGGCGCACCTGGGGCAGCCGCTACCCGGAGCATCTGCACTGGCGCGAGGAGCAGCGCCCATGGTTTCGTCACCTCGCGGAGCTGCCTCCCGTCAAGGCGCCGCCGCGGTTGCGCGCCCGTGACGCGCTGGCGCGGTTCGGCAGTGCGATCGGACGTCTGTCCACCGACAGCGGCGGGATCCTGCTGTTGCTCGGCCAGCTCATCGTCGATTTCCTCTACTGCCTGCGCCATCCGCGCGCGTTTCCGTGGCGCGGGGTCTCCGCCAGCGTATACCGGGCCGGAGCGCAGTCCCTGCTGCTCCTGGCCTTCATCGGTGCACTGGTCGGTGTGGTGCTGGCCTATCAGATGTCGGGGCAGCTCGAACAGTTCGGGGCCAATTCCGCCATCATCGGCGTCGTGGGTCTTGCGTTCATGCGTGAGCTGGGGCCGTTCCTCACCGCGTTGATTCTGGTCGGGCGCTCGGGGTCGTCGTTCGCCGCGGGCATCGGCGCGATGCGCGTGACCGAGGAGATCGATGCGTTGCGCGCCTTCGGTGTCTCACCGACGCTGCGGGTGGTGTTCCCGAAGGTCGCGGGCCTGACCCTGGCGACCCCGTTGCTGGTGATCTGGACGGACTTCTGGGGGATGGTCGGTGCGATCTACGTCTCCCAGTCCGACCTTGGGGTCGGTTACCGGATGTGGATCGACCAATTCCCCGGCGCCGTCCCCTGGTCGAACTACTTCATCGGTTTCGCCAAGGGAATCCTCTTCGGTGCCCTGATCGGGCTGGTCTCGAGTTACTATGGCTTGAAGGCCGAGCCCAACACGCGCAGTCTCACCGAGCAGACCACGCGTGCGGTCGTGGTCGGAACCGCTCTCGTCATCGCCATCGACGGGGTACTCGGTATCCTGCTCTCCAACGTGGGGCTCGCTTGAATGGGGACTGAGGTAGAGCGCGAGGCGGTCGTTCGCGTGCGCGGGCTTGGCACACGGTTCGGCGGCCACTGGGTGCACCGTGACCTGGATCTGACCCTCTATCGGGGCGAGATCCTGGCGTTGGTGGGTGAGACCGGCGGGGGCAAGACGACCCTCCTGCGCGAGATCATCGGCCTGACGCGGCCCGCGACCGGGCGGATCGAGGTCCTGGGTCGACCGGTCCGCGGCGGGCGCACGGCGACCCGCGTGCAATGGGGGGTGTTGTTCCAGCAGGGCGCGCTGTTCACCTCGCTGAGCGTCTTCGAGAACATCGCCTTTCCGCTGCGCGAGTTGTGGGTGAGCGGCCACGAACTGAGCGAGGACATGATCCACGACCTGGTGATGCTCAAGCTCAAGATGGTCGGCCTGAGCCCGGAGGATGCCTGGAAGCTGCCCGCGGAACTCTCCGGCGGCATGATCAAGCGTACGGCACTGGCCCGTGCCCTGGCCCTGGAGGCGGAAGTGCTGTTCCTGGACGAGCCGACCAGCGGTCTGGATCCGAATTCCGCGAGTGAATTGGATCGCCTGCTCGACGCGTTGCACCGGGAACTCAATCTGAGCGCGCTGATGATCACACACGACCTCAACAGCATGGCGGCGGTCAGCGATCGCATCGCCGTGCTCGCCGACGGTCGCGTGTTGGTTACCGGCACGCTGGCGGAAGTCGCCGCCTATGATCACCCCTTCATCCGGCGTTTCTTCCACGGTGTGCGTGGCGAGGCGCTGTTGCGGGCCGGCTGAGAGGGAGCGATGGAAGACAAGGCGCACGCAATCGTTGCGGTTACCTTCCTGATCCTGATCGGGCTGGGTGCCGGATTCGTCGCCTGGTGGATGCAGGCGGGCACCCCGCAAGTGAAGATCTACGATATCGTCTCGCCGTACAGCGTCTCGGGGCTGTCCGCCGACGCGCCGGTCCAGTACAAGGGCGTGGGCGTCGGCAGCGTCCAGTCGGTGAAACTCGACCCCGAGAACCCGCGCGACATACTCATCCGCATCTCCCTGGTCGCCGATGCCCCGGTTACCCGCGCCACCTACGCGGAGCTGAGCAGCCAGGGGATCACCGGCATGAGCTACATCGCGCTCAATGAGGGGGCCGGGGACCGGACACCGCTGCCGACCTCGCCGGCGCACCCCGCGCGCATCCCGATTCGTCGCGGACTGCTCCCGAAACTCGAGCAGTCCGGCAAGGCGCTGCTCAAGCAGACCGACGTGGTGAGCAAGCGGCTCGGGGAACTCCTCAACGCCCGCAACCGCGCCCACATGGGGAATATCCTCGCCAACCTGGACGGCGCCACGCGACGCCTGATCACCCTGGAGGATGCCGCGTTGCCGACGCTGCGCGGGCTCACGAAACTCACCGAGGAGACCCGCCGGATGACCGCCCAGGCCCGTGATCTGATCACCACACTGCAACGCGACGCCGAGACGCTGCACGCCGTCGGCGGGGCGGCCGTGGGGACGGCGCGCACCCTGCGCTACGACACGTTGCCGCGCATCGGCGCCCTCACCGGGACACTGGACCGCACGGCGACCCAGGTCGACAGGTTGACTCGCGAGCTGCGCGCCGATCCCGGTGCGCTGCTCTTTGGCGCATCGGCGCCGCGTCCGGGGCCGGGGGAGCCCGGCTTTCGTGCGCCTGTGCCCGGCGGCGCCCGATGAAGGCCGCACGGCTCACGGCGGGACTCGCCGTCGCGGCGCTGCTCGGCGCTTGCGCGACGACCCCGCCGCCGGTGCCGGATCAATACACCCTGACGGCGGTCGCACCGGCGGTCGCCGATCTCGCCGCGGCGTCGGTCGCACGCGGGGTGTTGCGCGTGGCGCCGGTACGTGCGCCGGCTTGGCTGCAGGGGCGCGGCATCTGCTATCGGCTGGCCTACCATGACGCCGCGCAACTTGCCCGCTACAGCGGCTCGGTGTGGGCCGCGCCGGTGCCCGCGATGCTCGACCAGGCGGTGCAGGACGCCCTGGCCGCGAGCCGCCGCTGGCGCGCCGTCATCGGCTCGGGGGACGACATCCCCGCCGAGTTCACCGTGCGGGTCCGGTTGCTGGAGCTGTGCCAGGCGTTTACCGGTCCGCGCACGAGCGCCGCGGTGCTGGCGGCGCGGGTGACGGTCACCGACGGTGCGGATGGGCGCGTGCTCGCGCAGCGGGTGTTTCGCTATCGGCAATCGGCGCCGACGCCGGATGCGGCGGGCGGCGTGCACGCCGCCCGCGCCGTGGTGCGCACGTTCGCCGCGGCGCTCACGCGCTGGGCCGCCGGGCTGTCCCCGTCAGGCGTCACGCACGGCGCGGCGCCCGGGCGTGAGGCGCCGTCGCCCTGACTCCAAAGGTCCGTATCGCTTGGAAAGAACACTCGCCACGCAATCGGGAATGACGAATAAGTAGTTGGCGAAACAAGGACTCGTCGCAGTAAGAGAATGGGAACAGCAGATCAAGTTTCACTATGTTTGATGAACCACCCGGTGCGGCCCTCTGTGCCGAGTGGGGTGGGGGCTTCGGGTTAGAGACCGGTTACCCGATTAGGCACGATAAAGTATTCGATGCCGCCTATTCGATGTACTTTACAAGCTCTTGAATATTGGGTTGCTGTCGATCTAATTGACTCTGATTCACCACCACGGTCCTGCCGACCACAGTCTTTTGGCCGGCCGTTAGAATAACTATTGGAATACCAACTGAGCTGGATACAACCGAGGCTGTATTTGCGTCGGGAACCTCATATTGAAACATTTGTATAAAGTCGCGCCTACGCGTCGGAGATTTTTCCCCAGGTGGATGTACATAGAAGACGTTGGGAGAATTCTGCCATACGGCCCATATCTCGTCGCCGATCTCTGTTACTACGGCTTTGAATGCTTTCGCAGAGCTTAGATATTGGGTCATCCTATTTCCAACATAGCAATATATAAGTGGCACCGGGAGTCGGTATTGTTGCGAATTGAGATAGAACTGTGACTGCTGCGCACCAGGTTGACGGGTAACACCATATACCAGCGCCAGAACAGCTCGAACGGCCCTTCTGGATGACCCATCAGCGGAAAATGGGATGATTAATCTATCAGCCGCTGACATTGCTAACTCGGTATAAATCGTAAAACTCGGGTTGCAATCCATAAATACAGTTGCGTCATTTGTATCCCAGCATTGCTGAATGTCTTCTATAAGATCATTTATCCATGTGTGGACGATTCTCCAAGCATCGGTAGGGCCGGGTGCCGTGGCTGCCAATACTCGGGATGCCTGGATCTCAAGTTGTTCATCTCCTGTAATCAAATACAGATTTTCAGGGACGGCCTCGTTGTGATTTGCTACATGAGTGAGGTATGAAGATCCTCTTTTTGGGTTGACATAGGGGCTTCGAATCCGGTCTTCGATGTAGCCCGAAACAGTCAAACTCGGTGTTTTTCCTGCTAGGCTGTCAAGAACTCTCTCGCCTGCCTCAATACCCCCTAGAAGCATCCCGGAGGAATTGGCTTGTGGGCATAGATCAATCACTAAAATGCGTTTATTTGGATGGGTGCGTGCGTACTCACATGCGATTTGGAAGGAGAGATAACTCTTTCCAACACCGCCTTTATTATTCCAAATAGCGTAAGTTGCCATAACAATCCCTTTTGGGAATTCTTCAATTTGCCGAGTTTATCTGATATGGATTATTATTGTTAATTATTGTATCGTCCACAACTTGAATTTCGGCCTATCTCCGTCTTGAAGATATTCATCAGGTAACTCAGTGGAGGTAAGCTCCCGGCCATGCCGGGGGACTCACCCGAGTTTGACCCTCAGTCCCGTCCTCGCTGCACCATCTCCTCGGCGTGCGCGAGGGTCTGGGGGGTGATCTCCAGCCCGCCGAGCATGCGCGCCACTTCACCGACCCGCTCACCGGGATTCAGGGCCCGGATCCGCGTGCGGGTCGTGCCGCGGCGGGTGTGCTTGTCGACCTGCAGGTGGTGGTGGGCGAGCGAGGCGACCTGGGGCAAATGGGTGACGCACAGCACCTGATGGCGCTCGCCCAGGCTGCGCAGGTGTCGCCCCACCGTCTCGGCCACCGCGCCGCCGATACCGCTGTCCACCTCATCGAAGATCAGGCTCGGAAGCGCCTCCTCGCCGAGCGAGGTGATCTGCACGGCGAGGCTGATGCGGGAGAGTTCGCCGCCGGAGGCGACTTTGCGCAGCGGGCGCGGCGGCTGACCCGGGTTGGCACTGACCAGGAACTCTACGCCCTCGCGCCCGCCGGGGCCGCCTTCCGTCGTGGTGCGCAGGCCCACCTCGAAACGCCCGCCGGGCATACCCAGGTCCTGCATGGCCTCGGTGATGCGGCGCGAGAGCCGCGCCGCGGCCCGCTTGCGGCGCGTGCCCAGTTGCCCGGCCGTGTCCTCGAACGCGTGGTGCGCCGCGGCGCGCACGGATTCGAGGTCGGCGCGGCGGACATCGACCTGTGTCAGTGCGTGCAACTCCTCTTCCAGGGCGACGCGCCGTGCCGGCAGCTCCGCGGGCGTCACCCGGTGTTTGCGGGCCAGCTCGTGGATCGTGGACAGGCGCTCCTCGATCCGGCGCAGCCGCTCGGGGTCGAGGTCCAATCGGCCCAGGTAGGTGCGCAACTCGTCGGCGGCCTCGTCCACCTGGATGCGGGCGTTCTCGAGGTACTCCCCGATGCCCGCAAGCCGGGCGTCCAGTCCCTGCAACTCCTGCACTGCGGTCAGCGCCCCGCCGAGCACGGCGGCGACCGAGCGCTCGTCGTCTTCATAGAGCGCCGCGAGGGTCTCCTGTGCGGTCCCGATCAGGCGTTCGGCGTTGGCCAGGCGCCGGTGTTCCTCCTCCAGGAGCGGCAGTTCATCTTCCGTCAATCCCAGGGCCTCCAACTCGCGGAGTTGATAGGTGAGCAACTCCGTGCGCGCCGCGCCGTCGCTCGCGCCCGCCAGCAGCGCGGCGTGCTCGCGTTCCAGCCCCTTCCAGCGCCGCCACGCCCGCTCCACCTCCCGCGCCAGTTCGAGGTGGCCGCCGCAGGCGTCCAGCCAGTGGCGCTGTATCTCCGGGCGCAACAGCGACTGGTGCTCGTGCTGGCCGTGAATGTCGACCAGGAGCGCGCCGATGGTCTTGAGCGCCTGCAAGGGGACGGGTCGCCCATTTACATACGCGCGCGAACGTCCCTCGCGCGAGAGCGTGCGGCGCAGCACGCACTCCTCGTCGGCGTCCAGTTCCTGTGCGCACAACCAGGCCCGCGCCGCCGGATTCGTCGCGAGGTCGAACCCCGCGGAGACCTCGGCACGCGCGGCGCCGTGGCGTACCGCGTCCGCATCGGCCCGGTCGCCGAGCACCAGACCGACGGCGCCCACCAGGATCGATTTGCCCGCCCCGGTCTCGCCGGTGAGCACGGTCATGCCGGCCTCCAGTTCGAGGTCCAGGGATTCGACGATCGCGAAATCGCGGATCTGCAGCTGCGTCAGCACGCCGTCGTTTCCGTGCGCGGGGAGACGGTGCGCGCCCCGTCGCGGCGACGCCGTCGTACGCATCGGGAACGGATCTTCGCCATAATTCGCCGCGCCTTCCTAGCGGTTCTTCGGGGTGTGCCCCCAACCGAGTTTGGCCCGCAGGAGGCCGAAGTAGTCATGCTGCTCGGTGTGCAGCAGGCGGATCGGGTGCGGCCGGCGGCGGATAACCACCTCGTCGCCGCTATGCAGCTCGACGCTGATCTGCCCGTCGCAGGTGATCTGTGCCGGTACCGGATGCCCGTCCCGGACCACGATGCGGATCTCGCTCGAGGCGCTCACGACGATCGGCCGGTTGCTCAGGGTGTGGGGGCAGATCGGTACGAGCACGATGGCGTCCAGGGCCGGATGCAGGATCGGGCCGCCGCCGGAGAGGGCGTAGGCGGTGGAACCGGTCGGTGTGGCGACGATGAGACCGTCGGATCGCTGCGTGTAGAGGTCGCGGTCGTCCACCCGCGTGTCGAACTCGAGCATGCGCGCCACGCAGCCCTTGTGCAGCACCACGTCATTGAGGGCGTCGCTCTGCATGATCGGGGCCCCCGCGCGCACCACCTCCATACGCAGCAGGAAACGGCGCTCCTCCACGTAGTGCCCGGCGAGGATCTCACCGATCCGCTCGGTGATCTCGCGCGGGGAGATGTCCACCAGGAAGCCGAGTCGTCCCAGGTTGACGCCTACCATCGGCACGTCGTGGCCGGCAAGGCTCCGCGCGGCGCTGAGCAGGGTGCCGTCGCCGCCGATTACCACGATGAGGTCGGCGCGCTGCGCCAGCTCGTCCCGCCCGTGCGTGGCCGCGACGCCGGGTGAATCGGCGAAGCCCTCGTCGAACAGGACCGTGTGTCCCCGTTCCTCGAGCAACACGCACAGCGTACCCGCGGTTCCGGCGACGCCGGGGTCGCCCTGCTTTCCGATCAATCCGATGGTGGGGAAGCGTTGTACCACGGGGTGCGGTCGGCCTCGGGGGTGGGACGGCGTAGGAACGGTAGCATGCGCCCGCCGGAACGGCCAAGGGCCGGCCCCGAGTGCGCGTCCAACAGTGCGCGTCCAATAGTTGACACCGGAACTTTAGCACTCTACCCTGGAGAGTGCTAATCACTGTGTTACGCGAGCATTCCCGCCCATGTCGAAGTCGGTCCCGGATCCCGATGCCGGTCTTGGAGTACGCGCCCGGCATCTGCTGAAGGTGTTGGTGGAGCATTATATCGAGGCCGGGGAGCCGGTCGGCTCACGCACCCTGTCGCGCGACCGGGAGCTGGACCTGAGCCCGGCCACGATCCGTAACGTCATGTCCGACCTGGAGGAACTCGGCTACATCCAGTCGCCGCATACCTCCGCGGGGCGGGTGCCGACGGTACGGGGCTACCGCTTCTTCGTGGACTCGTTGTTGACGGTCCAGCCCTTGGAAGAAGGCGAGCTGACGCGGCTGCGTCGCTCGTTCGCACCCGGTGGCAGCACCCAGGAGGTGCTCGAGGTCGCCTCCGACCTGCTCTCGGCCGTTACGCGCATGGCCGGGGTGGTCACCCTGCCGCGCTCGCGTGAAGATTCCCTGCGCCACGTCGAGTTCCTGCCGCTCAGCGGCAAACGTGTGCTGGCGATCCTGGTGGTCAACGAGGAGCACGTCGAGAACCGCATCATCCACACGGCGCGCGTGTACAGCGCCGCCGAACTGGAGCAGGCGGGCAACTATCTGAACCGGCACTTCGCCGGCAAGGGCCTGGAGGACGTGCGGCGCCGGCTCGTGCACGAGATGCGCGAGGCCCGGGAGCACATGGACCAGATCATGCTGGCGGCCGTCGATATGGCGGAGAAGTCCTTCGGCCCGGTCCCCGACGCCGGGGACTATGTGCTGGCCGGGCAGACCAATCTGATGGATTTTCGCGATCTGGCCGGGAGCATCGAGCGGCTGCGGCTGCTTTTCGACGCTTTCAATCAGAAGCGCGAACTCCTGCACCTGTTGGATCAGTGTGCCGACGCCCAAGGGGTGCAGATCTTCATCGGCGAGGAGTCCGGCTATGAGGTCCTCGACGGGTGCAGCGTGGTGACCGCACCCTATTCCTTGGACGGGCGGGTCCTGGGGGTGTTGGGGGTGATCGGCCCCACGCGGATGGCCTATGAACGGGTGATTCCCATCGTGGACGCGACGGCGCGGTTGTTGGGCGCGGCCTTGAATCCGCGTTGAGGGTGCCCCATCTACCAGGGTGGCTGGAAAGGCGTAGTGGGGGTTGTGTCTTTGTGACGCGCCCGGGGGCGGACAGTCCCACACCGCGCGCCGGGGCGTGTGAGGAGGCCCCGGCCGGGTGCGTCGGATCGGACAATGGAGTACGGGCATGGAGAACGAAGAACCGATGACGCAGACCGAAGGTGAACGGCCGGAGGCCGGTGCGACGTCCGGGAATACGGGCGGGCAACAGGCGGGGGCGGCGCCCGGGACGGAACTGGAGGAGCGCCCGCTCGAGGAGTTTTCCGTCGAGGAACTCGCCGGCTTCGTTCGCGAGGCACGGGCGCAGGCCGAGGAGCACTGGAACCGGTTCCTGCGCCTGAAGGCGGAGATGGAGAACTTCCGCCGGCGCAGCGAGCGCGAGTTGGAGAACGCCCACAAGTACGGGGTGGAGAGGTTCGCGATCGAACTGCTCGGGGTGCGCGACAGCCTGGAGATGGGCCTGAACGCGATGCGCGAGGCTTCCGTCGACATCGGCAAGTTGCGCGAGGGCGGCGAGCTGACGCTCAAGCTGCTCGGGCAGGTGTTCGAGAAGTTCGGGATCCACGAGATCGACCCCGGCGGCAAGCGCTTCGACCCGGCCTACCACGAGGCGGTGGCCCTGCAGGAGCGGGTCGACGTGGAGCCCAATACGGTTCTCAACGTGATCCAGAAGGGCTACACCCTGAACGGCCGACTGATCCGTCCGGCGATGGTGATCGTGTCCAAAGGACCCGCCGGCGGTGCGCAGGGCGGAGCGGGGGCGGGTTGAAATCCCGATTTCCGGCCTCCACATAAGGTAATAACGCCGCGGCGGTCCCGTGCGCCGGCGGATGAAATCGAGAAATTCGGGCATCCTGGAGAGTACGAACCATGGCAAAGACGATCGGAATCGATCTCGGGACCACCAATTCGTGTGTGGCGGTGATGGAGGCCGGCAAGCCGAAGGTCATCGAGAACAGCGAAGGCGCGCGCACCACCCCGTCGGTGGTGGCGTACGCGGAGGACGGAGAGGTCCTGGTGGGCCAGCCGGCCAAGCGCCAGGCGGTGACCAACCCCCACAACACCCTGTACGCCATCAAACGCCTGATCGGCCGGCGCTTCGACGAGGACGTCGTGCAGCGTGATATCAAGCTGATGCCGTACAAGATCGTCAATGCCGACAACGGCGACGCGTGGGTCGAGGTGCGCGGAAAGCGCATGGCCCCGCCGGAGATCTCCGCGCGGGTGCTGATGAAGCTCAAAAAGGATGCCGAGTCCTATCTGGGGGAAGAGGTCAAGGAGGCGGTGATCACCGTGCCCGCCTATTTCAACGACTCCCAGCGCCAGGCGACCAAGGACGCCGGGCGCATTGCCGGCCTGGAGGTCAAACGCATCATCAACGAGCCGACCGCCGCGGCGCTCGCCTACGGCCTCGACAAGGCCAGGGGCGATCAGAAGGTGGCCGTCTATGACTTGGGCGGCGGGACCTTCGATATCTCCATCATCGAGATCGCCGAGGTGGACGGCGAGCACCAGTTCGAGGTGTTGGCCACCAACGGCGATACCTTCCTCGGCGGCGAGGATTTCGACAACCGGTTGATGGACTATCTGGTCGACGAATTCAAGAAGGACCAGGGCATCGATCTGCGCGGCGACCCGCTGGCCATGCAGCGCCTCAAGGAGACCGCCGAGAAGGCCAAGATCGAACTCTCCTCCACGCAGCAGACCGAGATCAACCTGCCGTACATCACGGCCGACCAGGCGGGTCCCAAGCACATGAACTACAAGGTGACCCGGGCCAAGCTCGAGTCCCTGGTGGAGGGGTTGATCGCGCGTACGGTCGAGCCCTGCAAGATCGCCCTCACGGACGCCGGGCTCAGCGTCAACGACGTCGACGAGGTGATCCTCGTGGGCGGTCAGACGCGCATGCCCAAGGTCCAGGAGACGGTGAAGGCGTTCTTCGGCAAGGAGCCGCGCAAGGACGTCAATCCGGACGAGGCGGTGGCGGTGGGCGCCGCGGTGCAGGCGGCGGTCCTCACCGGCGAGGTGAAGGACGTGCTGCTGCTCGACGTCACGCCCCTGTCGCTCGGCATCGAGACTCTCGGCGGCGTGATGACCAAGCTCATCGAGAAGAACACCACCATCCCCACGCGGGCCAACCAAGTGTTCTCCACCGCCGACGACAACCAGACCGCGGTCACCGTTCACGTGCTGCAGGGTGAGCGCGAAATGGCCTCGGCCAACAAGTCGCTCGGCAGGTTCGATCTGACCGGACTCCCGCCGTCGCCGCGCGGCGCGCCGCAGATCGAGGTCACCTTCGACATCGACGCCAACGGCATCCTGCACGTCTCGGCCAAGGACAAGGCCACCGGCAAGGAGCAGTCCATCGTCATCAAGGCCTCCAGCGGCCTGGGCGAGGACGAGATCCGGAAGATGGTCAAGGACGCCGAGGCCCACGCCGACGAGGACCGCAAGTTCCACGAACTGGTGGAGGTGCGCAACCACGCCGATAACCTGATCCACACGGCGAACAAGTCGCTCAAGGAACTGGGCGAGAAGGCCACGGACGCGGAGAAGAAGGAGATCGAAGAGGCGGTGAGCGCGTTGCAGAGCGCCATGAAGGGCGAGGACAAGGCCGATATCGAGGCCAAGACACAGCGCCTCGCCGAGATCTCGGGGAAATTCGCCGAGCGGCTGTATCAAAAGGGGCAGCAGGAGGGCGCGGCGCAGGCGGGGGCGGGCGGCGAATCCCCGGGTGCGGACGCCGGGCAGGCCGGTGCCAAGGCCGGCGGCGAGGACGTGGTAGACGCCGAGTTCGAGGAAGTCAAGGAAGACCACAAGTAACCGACGACACTTCGGGTAACACCCGGGCGCGCCGGCGCGAAGGCGGTCGACCATTCGGGGCACCGGTCCGGCGCGGGCCGGCGCCCCGAGTGTCGGTCGTGCGCGCCCGGTTGCGTTCGGGCGTGTCCGGGACGGGTCTTGCGAGAAGCACATTGCGATGTCGAAACGTGACTACTACGAAATTCTCGGGCTGAACCGCAACGCTTCCGATGCGGAACTGAAAAAGGCCTACCGGCGCTTGGCCATGAAGTACCATCCGGACCGCAACCCGGAGGACCAGAAGGCCGAGGAGCGCTTCAAGGAGGCCAAGGAGGCCTACGAGGTCCTGTGCGATCCCCGCAAACGTGCCGCCTATGATCAGTTCGGTCACGCCGGCGCCAACGCGGGCGGCTTCGGGGCGGGAGGAGGCTTCGGTGCCGGTGCCGGCTTCGGCGACATCTTCGGCGACATCTTCGGCGACATCTTCGGCGGCGGGGCCGGGCGCGGCGGAGCCGGCCGGGCGCAGCGCGGTGCCGATCTGCGCTACAACCTGGAGCTCTCGCTGGAGGATGCGGTCTTCGGCACGACGGTGAAGATCCGCGTGCCGACCTTCGTGATCTGCACCGGTTGCGGCGGAAGCGGTGCGCGCAAGGGAAGCCAACCCAGCCGCTGCGGAACCTGCGGCGGTCACGGTCAGGTGCGCATGCAGCAGGGGTTCTTCTCGATCCAGCAGACCTGCCCGCACTGCCGGGGTACCGGCACCGTCCTCAACGATCCCTGTCCGACCTGCCGCGGCGGCGGTCGGGTCCAGGAGCAGAAGGTCCTGTCGGTCAAGGTCCCGCCGGGTGTGGATAGCGGGGATCGCATCCGGCTCTCGGGCGAGGGCGAGGCCGGCGAGGCCGGGGGCCCGCCGGGCGATCTCTACGTGCAGATCCGGGTCCGTCCGCATCCCATCTTCGCACGCGAGGGTAACGATCTCGCGTGCGACGTGCCGATCAGCTTCGTCGCGGCGGCCCTGGGCGGTGAGTTGGAGGTGCCGACCCTGGACGGGCGGGTGGCGCTGAAGATCCCACCCGAGACCCAGAGCGGGCGGCTGTTTCGCCTGCGAGGCAAGGGCGTGACGCCGGTGCGTGGCGGGCCGGCGGGCGACCTGCTGGCACGGGTGATCGTGGAGACGCCGGTCAATCTGACCCCCCGCCAGGAGGAGTTGCTGCGCGAGTTCGAGGGCCAAGTCCGCGAAGGCGGGACGCGCCACAGCCCGCGCGAGAGCACCTGGCTGGATGGTGTGAAGAAATTCTTTGAAAATATGCGATTATAAAATATACATTATATGTGACATTAATTCAGGGCCCCCGATTGGGGATCCATACCCCGGGGCCACCGGCTTTGGCCGGTGGGGTCTTCCGAATCCAATCGACCCGCCGCCCCGGGTGGGCGTTACCGGCAGCAGGGAGTACGCATGACCAGGATCGCCATCGCCGGCGCCGCGGGGCGCATGGGCCGCACGCTCCTTCAGGCCGCCCGGGAGATCCCGGGCATGCAGTGCACGGTGGCCACCGAGCGTCCCGGGAGTCCGGCCGTGGGCATCGACACGGGGACCCTGGTCGGCCTCGAGCCCTGCGGCGTGGCGGTGAGCGACGATCTCGCGCGCTCGGGCGGCGCATTCGACGTGTTGGTGGACTTCACTCGTCCGGAGGCTGCCCTCGGGAATCTGGAGGTGTGCCTGGCGGCGGGGCGGGCGATGGTGATCGGTACCACCGGCTTCGACGGTGCGCAACGCGAACGCATCCGCGCGGCCGCGGCCGGCGTCCCGATCGTGTTCGCCCCCAACATGAGCGTCGGGGTCAACCTGTGCTTCAAGCTGCTGGAACTGGCCGCGCGCGTGCTCGGCGACGAGGCCGACGTGGAGATCATCGAGGCCCACCATCGCCACAAGGTCGACGCCCCCTCGGGCACCGCGCTCGCGATGGGCGAGATCGTGGCCCGGACCCTGGGGCGCGATCTGGAGCGATGCGCCGTCTACGGGCGCCGGGGGCATACCGGCGAGCGCGACCCCAAGGCGATCGGCTTCGAGACGATCCGTGCCGGGGACATCGTGGGCGAGCACACGGTGATGTTCGCCGCGCCGGGCGAGCGGGTGGAGATCGTGCACAAGGCGGGCAGTCGCACGACCTTCGCCCGTGGTGCGCTACGTGCCGCCGATTGGGTCATCGCTCGCGACCCCGGCCTCTACGACATGCAGGACGTGCTGGATCTGCGCTGAGGGTGCGGGACCCGGGCGTCGCCCGGCGGTGCAACGGATTACGCGGACAGGCGTCCGGCCGGCCGCCGATATCGGGCGGCGTGTGTCGTGTATCGGTCCCGTGAGGCCGGGCTCCGCGCCGCCCGACGCATGGACACCCCCCCGCCCTATCCAGTAGAATTCGTCCGATTTCCACGGGGGCGCCGTAGCAAGCACCGCGGGCGTCGGAGGAGCGGGAAGGGGCGAGGCCTCTTCCCGTTCTGTGCGGCTGCGTGCGTCGCCCGCGGCTCGCGCCCCCCCGACCCTTAACGGCCCCGGCGATGACGGCGTGTGCGGTGCGCGCCGGCCCGGAGGAGGAACCTTGCGCACACCGGCCCTGCTGGCGTTGGAGGATGGCAGCCTGTTTCGCGGCGAAGCCATCGGCGCCGTCGGCCAGAGCGTCGGCGAGGTGGTGTTCAACACCGCGATGACCGGCTATCAGGAGATCCTCACCGATCCGTCCTATTGCCGACAGATCGTCACATTCACCTATCCCCACATCGGTAACGTCGGCACCAACGGCGAGGACGAGGAGTCGCGGCGCATCTTCGCGAGCGGCCTGGTGGTGCGCGACGTGCCGGCACGTCCCAGCAGTTGGCGCAGCACGCGGCCCCTGCCCGAGTACCTGCGCGCGTACGGGCTCGTGGCGATCGGCGGCATCGACACCCGCCGCCTGACGCGCATACTGCGCGAGCACGGTGCACAGAGCGGCTGCATCCAGGCCGGGGAGGGGCTCGACGAGACGGCCGCGCTCGCCGCGGCGCGGGAGTTCCCGGGCCTCGAGGGCATGGACCTCGCGCGCGAGGTGACCACCGAGCGGCCCTACACATGGACACAGGGCGAGTGGCGCCCCGCGGGCGGGCCGCCGGTACCGGGGAATGCGGCGGACGAGGCGTTGCTCCACCATGTCGTCGTCGTCGACTACGGCGTGAAGCGCAACCTGCTGCGAATGCTCGTCGATCGCGGCTGCCGCGTGTCGGTGGTCGCGGCGCAGACCCCGGCCGCGGAGATCCTGGGGTTTGCGCCCGACGGGGTATTCCTGTCGAACGGGCCCGGCGACCCGGAGCCCTGCGATTACGCCATCGAGGCGATCCGCGCGATCCTCTCCGCCGGCGTGCCGACCTTCGGCGTCTGCCTGGGGCATCAACTCCTGGGACTGGCCTGCGGGGCGCGCACGGTCAAGATGAAGTTCGGCCACCACGGCGCCAATCATCCGGTGCTCGAATTGGACAGCGGGCGTGTGATGATCAGCAGCCAGAACCACGGATTCACGCTCGAGGAGGCGGGCCTGCCGGGGGTCTTGCGTCCCACGCACCGCTCCTTGTTCGACGGCTCGCTCCAGGGGATCCACCACACCGGGCGCCCGGCGTTCGGGTTCCAGGGTCACCCCGAGGCGAGTCCCGGGCCGCACGACGTGGCGCCCCTGTTCGATCATTTCATCGACCTGATGCGGCGGACGCATCGATGAGCGGTGTTGCGGCGGGCGCACGCACCGCTCGCGGCATCGGGGACGAGTGAGCGCAGATGCCCAGACGAACGGACCTCCACAGCATTTTGATCATCGGCGCCGGTCCGATTGTGATCGGCCAGGCCTGCGAGTTCGACTACTCGGGCGTGCAGGCGTGCAAGGCGCTGCGCGAGGAGGGCTGCCGGGTGATCCTGGTGAACTCCAACCCGGCGACGATCATGACCGATCCGGGCACCGCCGATTCGGTGTACATCGAACCCGTCCGCTGGCAGGCGATCGCGCGCGTCATCGAGAAGGAACGCCCCGATGCCCTGCTGCCCACCATGGGCGGTCAGACGGCGCTGAACTGCGCATTGGATCTGGTGCGCGAAGGGGTGCTGGAGCGCTTCGGCGTGGAGATGATCGGGGCCGGCCGCGAGGCCATCGACATGGCCGAGGATCGCGATCTGTTCCGCCGCGCCATGCTGGAAATCGGCCTCGAGGTGCCGCGCGCGGCGCTCGCCCACAGTATGGAGGAGGCGATGCAGTTGCAGGCCGGAATCGGCTTTCCGACCATCCTGCGTCCCTCGTTCACGCTCGGCGGCAGCGGCGGCGGCGTGGCCTACAACCGCGAGGAGTTCGTCGAGATCTGCAAGCGCGGGCTCGATCTCTCCCCCACCCACGAGGTGCTGCTGGAACAGTCGGTGCTGGGGTGGAGAGAATTCGAGATGGAGGTGGTGCGCGACCACAAGGACAACTGCATCATCGTCTGCTCGATCGAGAACCTGGACCCGATGGGGCTGCACACCGGTGATTCCATCACCGTCGCGCCGGCGCAGACACTGACGGACAAGGAATACCAGCGTATGCGCGACGCCTCCCTGAGGGTGTTGCGCAAGATCGGCGTGGACACCGGCGGCTCCAACGTGCAGTTCGCGGTCAGCCCGGAAACCGGTCGCATGCTGGTGATCGAGATGAACCCGCGCGTCTCGCGCTCTTCGGCGCTGGCCTCCAAGGCGACCGGTTTCCCGATCGCCAAGGTGGCGGCCAAGCTCGCCGTCGGCTACAGCCTGGACGAGCTGCGCAACGAGATCACCGGCGGGGCCACGCCCGCCTCCTTCGAACCCAGCATCGACTACGTGGTCACCAAGATTCCGCGCTTCGCCTTCGAGAAGTTCCCGCGCACCAAGGCCCGGCTTACCACGCAGATGAAGTCGGTGGGCGAGGTGATGGCCATCGGGCGCACCTTCCAGGAGTCGTTCCAGAAGGCCCTGCGCGGCCTGGAGACGGGGATCGACGGGCTGGACGAGCGCCTGAGCACGGACGATCCGCAGGAGCGCAAGGCGCGGCTGCGCCAGGAACTGCGCGAGCCGGGCCCGGAGCGCATCCTGTACGTGGCCGATGCCTTCCGCGCCGGCTGGGCCCTGGAGCAGGTGTATGAGTTGAGCGGCATCGATCCGTGGTTCCTCACCGAGGTGGAAGAACTGGTGCGCGTCGAGGAGGGCCTGCGCGGGCGCGAGCCCGCCGGCGTGGAGGCCGCGGAGTGGTTCGATCTGAAACGCCACGGCTTCTCGGATCGGCGCCTGGCGCGGCTGTTCGGAGTCTCCGAGGACGACGTGCGCCGGCGGCGCCACGCGTGCGGGGTGCGCCCGGTCTACAAACGGGTGGATACCTGTGCCGCCGAGTTCGCGACCGCTACCGCCTACCTCTATTCGACCTACGAGGAGGAGTGCGAGGCGGCCCCCACCGGTCGCAGGAAGATCATGGTCCTGGGCGGCGGGCCCAACCGCATCGGCCAGGGCATCGAGTTCGACTACTGCTGCGTGCACGCCGCCCTGGCCCTGCGCGAGGACGGCTATGAGACCATCATGGTCAACTGCAACCCGGAGACCGTGTCGACCGACTATGACACCTCCGATCGGTTGTACTTCGAGCCGCTGACGCTGGAGGACGTGCTCGAGATCATCCACAAGGAAAAGCCCGAGGGTGTGATCGTCCAATACGGCGGGCAGACGCCGCTGCAGCTCGCGCGCGCGCTGGAGGCCAACGGAGCGCCGATCATCGGGACCTCGCCGGATTCGATCGACTTGGCCGAGGACCGCGAGCGCTTCCAGGGGATGATCCACAATCTCGGCCTGCGCCAGCCGCCGAACCGCACCGCGCGCAGCGTCGAGGACGCCGTGCGGCTGGCCGCCGAGATCGGCTATCCCCTCGTGGTGCGGCCCTCCTACGTGCTGGGCGGACGGGCGATGGAGATCGTGTACAATAAAGAGGACCTGCGCCGCTACATGCGCGAAGCGGTGCAGGTTTCCCATGAGTGTCCGGTCCTGCTCGACCGCTTCCTGTCCGACGCCGTCGAAGTGGACGTGGACGCCGTCTGCGACGGTACGCGGGTGCTGATCGGCGGCATCATGGAGCACATCGAGCAGGCCGGGATCCATTCCGGGGATTCGGCCTGTTCGCTCCCGCCCTACTCGCTGGATGCGGCGCTGCAGGACCGGATGCGCGAACAGGTGGCGGAGCTGGCGCGGGAACTGGGCGTCGTCGGGCTGATGAACGCGCAGTTCGCGATCCAGGATGGGACGATCTATATTCTGGAAGTCAATCCGCGGGCCTCGCGCACAGTGCCGTTCGTCTCCAAGGCGACCGGACTGCCGCTGGCCAAGATCGCCGCCCGTTGCATGGTGGGGCGCGGCCTGGACGGGCAGGGCGTACAGGGGGAGATCGTGCCGCGATTCTTTTCGGTGAAGGAGGCGGTGTTCCCGTTCATCAAATTCCCCGGGGTGGACCCGTTGCTCGGCCCGGAGATGAAGTCCACCGGCGAGGTGATGGGTGTGGGTTCGAGCTTCGGCGAGGCCTTCGCCAAGGCGCAGCTCGGGGCCGGTGTGGATCTGCCGCGCAGCGGGCGCGTGTTCCTCAGTCTGCGCGACGCCGACAAGCCCGGCGCCGCGGAGTTGGGTCGGGCGCTGGTCGCGCGCGGGCTGGAGGTCCTGGCCACCCGTGGCACGGCGGCGGTACTGGAACGGGCGGGCATCCCGTGCGCGCGGGTCAACAAGGTCACCGAGGGGCGCCCGCACATCGTGGATATGATCAAGAACGACGAGATCGGCCTGATCGTGAATACCACCGAGGGCAGGCAGGCCATCGCGGACTCCTACGAGATCCGGCGCGAGGCCCTGCAGCACAAGGTCAGTTATACCACCACCCTGGCGGGTGCCCGGGCGACCTGTCTGGCCCTGGGCTATCTGGACGCGCAAAACGTCAACCGCCTGCAGGATCTACACCGGGAGGCGACCCTATGAAAAAGGTTCCATTGACGGTGCGCGGCGCGCAGCGGCTGCGCGAGGAACTCCGGCGCCTGAAAAGCGTGAAACGCCCGGAGGTGATCCGCGCGATCAGCGAGGCCCGTGCCCACGGCGACCTCAAGGAGAACGCGGAGTATCATGCCGCACGCGAGCAGCAGAGTTTCATCGAGGGACGCATCGCCGACCTCGAGACGAAGCTCGCGTACGCGCACGTCATCGATTTGTCGACGATCAACGCCAACGGCAAGGTCGTGTTCGGCGCGACGGTCTCGTTGCTGGAATCGGCGAACGAATCCGAGGTGACCTATCAAATCGTCGGTGAGGACGAGGCCGACATCCAGGTGGGTATGATCTCGGTGACCTCGCCGATGGCCCGGGCCCTGATCGGGCACGAGAAGGGCGAGGTGGTCGCGGTGCACGCCCCGAGCGGGATCAGGGAATTCGAGATTCTCGAAGTGCGCTACGTCTGAGGTTTTTCAAGGAAAGTTCGAAAAATCGATGTTCTCCAAGATTTCAAG
>VAOW01006995.1_pt1 | contig 22487 bp, 17 predicted proteins | sample 3393921 | NCBI WGS metagenome assembly VAOW01 (sample SAMN08290428, study PRJNA428436) | hydrothermal vent metagenome | isolation source: Deep-sea hydrothermal vent chimney | place: Indian Ocean: Southwest Indian Ridge | depth 2742 m m | reverse complement strand
GGCAGTGTTGTATATCAGCAACAGCAAAAGGATGTGAGTACACCGGGTACGAACAGACAGTATTACAAAATTGTTTCACTGACCATTCCCGACACACTTAGTTTTGCCGGAGAGCCTGTACCACTGGACATTTTTTATGTACGTGAAGCCCTTGACCGTGAGCTTTCGGTAAACGCCTACTGGCACGCCTCTACTTTGCAACTCATAAAACGTGCCCACCGTTGGTTGCCGATGATTGATGCCATTTTGGTCAATCAGGGTATTCCGTTGGACTTTCGCTACATGCCATTGGTAGAGAGTGGTTTGCAAAATGTAACCTCGCCGGCACATGCCGTCGGTTTCTGGCAATTGTTAAAATCTACGGCGAGAGAGTACGGTTTGGAAGTCAACAAAGAGGTGGATGAGCGATATGACGTGGAGAAGTCAACACGGGCTGCAAGTCGTTATCTGAAAAAATCTTACGAAAGATTCGGAAGCTGGACGTTGGTGGTGGCGAGTTATAATGCAGGACAAAAGCGTATCGCCCGTTTTATGAAACAGCAAAAGGCAAAGTCGTTTTACGATTTGTTGGTAACCGACGAAACTTCGCGGTATATTTATCGCATGCTGGCGTTAAAAATGATTTTTGAAAATCCGGAACATTACGGTTTTTATATCGAACCATCACAGGAATATCCGGTTATCCCCACACATACAGTGGTAGTAAAAGGTGCTGTGAAAGACTGGGCTGACTTCGCCCATGCTCACGGAATTTCCTATAAACTACTGAAATATTTTAATCCGTGGTTACGTAAAGGCTATCTGAAAAATCCCCGTCATAAAACCTACCAAATCAAAATCCCTGACGCTCCTTACAATATGACCAATGAAAAATTGAAGGAATAGCCGTAATTTTGCCGCAAATTTGAAAAGAGCTTACCGGGCATCGTTACATGGAAAAAAATACGAGAAAAAAAATTCCTGAAAACAACCTGTTGGAAATTAAGGGCGCACGGGTTCATAATCTGAGAAATATTGATGTGAGCATTCCGCGTGACAAGCTGGTGGTGATTACCGGACTGAGTGGAAGCGGCAAGTCTTCGCTGGCTTTTGACACCATTTATGCCGAAGGACAGCGTCGCTACATGGAGACCTTTTCGGCTTATGCAAGGCAGTTTATCGGTCATATGGAACGACCTGATGTAGATCAAATCAACGGTCTGAGTCCTGTAATTTCCATTGAACAAAAATCGGTGAACCGGAATCCACGTTCTACGGTGGGGACTATCACAGAGATTTACGATTTCCTGCGTCTGCTTTTTGCCCGTGCATCCGAGGCTTTTTCGTACAACACCGGCGAAAAAATGGTACAATACACCGAAGCACAGATTGTTGCACTTATTGAAGAGAAATACCAAGGCAGGGACATTGCCGTGTTGGCGCCGCTGGTGCGGAGCCGCAAAGGGCATTACCGCGAGTTGTTCGAACGTATTCGCCAGCAAGGCTATTTGCGGGTACGTGTGGATGGTAAAATCATGGATCTAACGTTCGGCATGCAGCTCGACCGTTACAAGGTGCATGATATTGAAGTGGTTGTGGACCGGTTGCCGGTAAAAAAAAATGCGGGAACTCGTTTGAAAAAGACTATCGAAACGGCCATGAAGCAGGGCAAAGGCGTAATTATGTTGCTGGATGAGAAAACCGGTGAGGCACGGCATTACAGCAGGAAAATGATGTGCCCGACTACAGGCATTGCTTACGACGACCCGGAGCCGAATCTTTTTTCCTTCAACTCGCCCGGCGGGGCCTGCCCACGTTGCAACGGCCTCGGAGAAATTGATGAGATTGATTTTGATAAGGTTTTCCCCGATAAAAATTTATCTATTAAAAAAGGTGGCATCGCACCGTTGGGCGAATATAAAAACACCTGGGTTTTCAACCAGATTGAGACCATCGGACTGAAATACGGCTTTACGCTCAACACGCCGGTTAAGGATATTCCATCCAAAGCCATCGATGTTATTTTGCACGGCTCCAACGAAACGGTAGAGATAAAAAAGGAATATCTCGGCATTACCTCTTCTTATTCGCTCACCTACGAAGGACTTTTAAGCTACATTGCCAGCTCGCATGCCGAAGGCGCCTCGCAGATGTCCAAAAAATGGTCAGGGCGTTTCATGAACAAACATATTTGTCCTGAATGTCATGGTGCACGGCTGAAAAAAGAGTCGCTTTATTTCAAAATCGACGGAAAAAATATTTCGGAACTGTCCGGCATGGATTTGAATGAGCTGAAAGAATGGCTTACCGGGCTGGAAGACAGACTTAACGAAAAGCAACAACGTATAGCCCGTGAAATTCTGCGTGAAATTCGTGTACGTCTAAACTTTCTGTTGGAGGTGGGAATAGGCTATGTGAGTCTGAACCGGCCGGCCAGAACCTTGTCGGGTGGTGAGTCGCAACGCATCAGGCTGGCTACACAAATCGGTTCACGGCTCACCGGCGTAATGTACATTCTCGACGAGCCCAGCATCGGTTTGCATCAGCGAGACAATCACAAACTTATTGATTCGTTAAAAGAGTTGCGGGATATTGGAAATACCATCATCGTTGTGGAACACGACAAAGATACCATCCTGGCTGCCGACTACGTGTTGGAAATCGGTCCCGGAGCAGGAAGGCTGGGCGGTGAAATAGTGGCTCAGGGAAGCCCTGCGGAAATATTGAAATCAAACACCCTGACGAGCCAGTATCTGAACGGAAAGAAGTTTATCCCCATGTTGAAAAACCGGCGGCAGGGCAATAATAAATTTATCACGGTCAAAGGCGCCAACGGTAATAACCTGAAAAATATCGATGTGCATTTCCCACTTGGGAAATTTATTTGTGTAACCGGCGTTTCCGGTAGCGGAAAATCCACACTTGTCAACGATACACTTTATCCCATTCTTAACAGTTATTTCTTTCATGCCCTGAAAGAGCCGTTGCCCTATGGTTCTATTGAGGGATTGGAAAATATTGACAAAGTCATTCAAATTGATCAGTCGCCCATCGGGCGGACACCGCGTTCCAATCCGGCTACATACACCAAAGTTTTTGATGAAATCAGGAAACTTTACGGACAGTTGCCCGAAGCAAAAATCAGGGGTTACAAACCCGGCCGGTTCTCTTTCAATGTGAAAGGAGGCCGTTGCGAGACTTGCAAAGGAGCCGGGGTCCGCGTTATTGAAATGAACTTTCTGCCCGATGTGTATGTTCTGTGTGAAGCCTGCCAGGGAAAACGCTACAACCGCGAAACACTCGAGGTGCGGTACAAAGGAAAATCCATCAACGATGTGTTGAACATGACCATCCGGCTGGCGGTAGATTTCTTTGCCAATGTGCCTTCGATAATTCATAAATTACAAACGCTGAAGGATGTAGGCCTTGGATATCTAACGCTGGGACAATCTTCTACGACCATTTCAGGCGGTGAAGCGCAAAGGGTGAAACTGGCGACGGAATTATCGAAAAAAGATACGGGCAAAACGCTGTATATTTTGGATGAACCTACCACCGGACTTCATTTTGAAGATGTGAAAGTGCTACTCGATGTGCTTAACAAGCTTGTGGACAAGGAGAATACCGTGATTGTGATTGAGCATAACATGGAAGTGATTAAAGTGGCGGATCATATTATTGATTTGGGGCCGGAAGGCGGTTCACACGGTGGCGAGGTGGTTTGTGAGGGCACGCCTGAAGAAATTATCCATGTAAAAGAAAGTTTGACAGCGAAATATCTGAAAAAAGAATTGAAAAACCGGTAATCTTTTATAACGGGTTTAGGCATGGACGCTTAAACCGGAGTTTTGTGCAAATGAAATTCGATTAGTCCGTCCATTGGCTGTTGCAGGATAATTCCGGTATGCAGGTTTTCTTCCCGCATGACTTCCCGTAAAATATCTTTGAAATACCAGGCAACGGAACCCACAAAGGAGATTTCCTTTTCACGCCAGGCAGTATATTTTTTGATTTGTGCCGAAAGAAAATCCCGGAAATTTTGTATTACAAGGTCGCAGATTTCCTGATTTTCAATGTTGGCCGAAGCAAAACGGGATAAGTCTGCAATCCAGCTATTAGCATTATTGCCTTTATAGATTTTGTGCAAAGTTCCCTCAAAATCAAGGCCGGTATAATGGTAAAAAGCAGTTGTGCTTTCGGCAGACATTTCTCCGCTAAGGAAAGCTTTCAGGAGAATCTTTCCCAAATGTGTGGCGCTGCCCTCATCGCCAATGAGCCAGCCCAGCGAAGGTACGCCTTCCACGATTTCATGGCCGTTCCACAAACAAGAGTTGGAGCCGGTACCAAGAATAGCGGCAATGCCTTCGCGGTTTTTCAGCAATGCCACGGCAGCACCATACAAATCGTGATGCGTTTCGATATATGCCCCTTCAAAAAATTCATTTAGAATGGTTTTCATCAGAGAGCAATTTTCAGCTGTTGAACAGCCTGTTCCGTAAAAATAAATTGCCTTTACTTTTTTGTTTTGCATGTTTTCGGGAAGCCCGGTGGCAATGCTTTGCCGGATGGTTTCGGCAGGCGTGTAATACGGGTTAAACCCTGATGTTACAAAATTTTCCGTTACGTGTTTACCCTCTAACAGAACCCAATGGGTTTTGGTTGTACCGCTGTCAATAATCAATTTCATAAAATGGTCATAATTTTCGGCACAAAGATAAGAAGTCCGATGAGAGCAGCGGCCATGGCTGTTAGTAAAACCGCTGCTGCCGCAAGGTCTTTCACCCTTCCGGCCCGGGGATGAAAATCGGGGCTGGCGAGGTCGGTGAGTTGCTCAATAGCCGAGTTAAAAGTCTCTGCCGAAAGTACAAGCCCAATGGCAAAGATGACCAAAGCCCATTCGGTGAGACTGATACAAAATAGAAAACCGGCAATAATCACCAAAACTACTACCACAAGGTGAATCCAAAAGTTGTGTTGTGTTTTGACCATAAAAAGGATGCCCCGGAAGGCATAGCGAAAGCTACGCAATCTTTGGCGAAAGGAAAAGGAATTGTTTGACAGGTTGTTTTCCACTTTTTTGATTTATCTGGATGAAATATTAGTGTTTTAAATATAAAACTTTAGTTATTAAAATTTTTCCCACGTAGCAGAAAATATTTGTTTTCTACCCGGGCATTTGTCGTGTTCGACAGAAAAGTGCAGGTTTTCATTATTGATAACGAACGAATAAGTTCCCGGGTTTTCACCGCATTTATCTTTGGAATCGGAGTAAACAAAAGTTGCTGTATTTCCTTTAATATGGATTTCCCCTTTGATAATTTGATGAGTGGATACCGAAGGCAGTTCCATCGTGAACGAAATGCCGTGGATGTCAAGCATGCGTCCGTCCGACATACTTACCCATGTTCCATCCAGCGGATTTTTTGTCAGGACATGCTGATTCTTAGGAGACGTTTTTTTGATACCGACTGAAGGTTTTACCGATGTTTCATTCTTTTTTCCACCGATATCAAAGAAAAAGTATGCTACTGCAGCTGCAAGAATGGCGATGATGACAAAAGCCAAAATAATGCTCAACAGAGAGCCCTTTGATTTTTGTGTTTTCATTTTTCGTGTCTTCGCACACATGATAATTTTTTTTGCTAAGTTAAAAAAATAACTTATTTCTGTGTGCCCTTATTTTCCAGGTTAAAATCCTCTTCCCGTGATTTATGGATGACATATTGATCATTTCCACGGCTTCCTACTCCTGGATATGCAGTTTCTTAAAGACAGCATCATTCTGCATAACATCCAACGCTTTACGAATGACATGATCCATAGGTGCCATCACCTCGAAATAGGCATTTTGATTGAACAAATCGCGGGCAATGAGTGCTTTCATTTGTAATTTTATAAAAGTAGTCTTATGTTTCAAAGCCGCAGAATCTATTTTCACCTTAGCTTTTTTGGCATCTGCGAGGAAAGTATTCCACATACCATGTGTAATGGTAAATTTGCCGATAAAGCTTTTAAGGTTGGGATACTTTTTGTGCAACTTTTTCCGGATACCATTTAGATAATCGTTAACAAAAGTGTTAAACGCCCCCTTTCGAACCAGTTCCGAGTAAAACATGTCATAACGGGCAGAATCCCATGGGACAAAAATATCCGGCATGATACCGCCGCCGCCATAAACCGTACGTCCGGAAGCCGTATGAAATTTCAGCGAGTCGGGGAAGTGGATGCTGTCGGGATGAATTAGTTCGCCATGTTTCATGCGCTCTTCGAGATCACGGTAATATGCGGCAACACCGTGATTATAAGGTCTTTGTATCCAGCGTCCCGAAGGAGTATAATAGCGGGCCACCGTTAACCGTACGACCGAACCATCCGGAAGTCGGAAAGGTCGCTGTACCAGTCCTTTGCCAAACGAACGGCGGCCAATAAGTAAGGCACGATCCCAATCTTGCAACGCACCCGAAACAATTTCGCTGGCCGAAGCAGTACCATCGTTTATAAGAACGATGAGCTTGCCTTTTTCAAAATTGCCGGCACGTGAGGAATACAGATTTTGCCGCGGGCTGTGAACACCTTTGGTATAAACAATCAGCTTTTTTGGTCCGAGAAATTCATTCGCAATTGCCTGTGCCGTACTCAGGTAACCGCCCGAATCTCCCCGGAGGTCAAAAATCAAATTTTTCATTCCCCGGTGCTTCAGTTTTACTATAGCTTCATCAAATTCCTGTTTTGATTTGCGGGCAAACCGGCTGAGTTTCATATAACCGGTGGTACTATTCAGCATAAAGGCTGCATTTAGACTTTTCAGCGGAATCACATTACGCACGATAGTAAAATCGAGCAGACCTTTCACCCCTTTTCTGTAAATGCTTACCACCACTTTGCTGCCTTTTTTACCCCGCAAATGCTTCATAACCCAGCTGTTGGTAATGTGCGGACCAAAGGCTTTTTTTCCGTCCACTTTAATAATCTTGTCCCCGGCCAAAATACCCACTTTATCCGATGGGCCTCCGGGTACCGGCGCAATGACCAGAATAGTATCTTTAAAAAGCTGGAAGGTAATGCCAATACCCTCAAAACTTCCCACGAGTGGTTCGTTTACCTGTTCCAAATCCTTTTTTGAAATATAGGTAGAGTGCGGATCAAGGTCTTTCAAGGTGGCAATAATGGCCTTTTCCGTCAACTGCGGCATGTTCACCGTATCCATATAAAAATTGTTGATGAGAAAAAGCAGTGTGGAAAATTTCTTGGTTGTGGTGTTGGAGTTCATCGGTTCCCATTTCTGCTGTGCCTGAGCAAAACCGGAAAATAGGAAAAGCAGGACAAGGGCTGTAGCCTGAAACAATCTTTTCATAAAAATCTGATTTAAAATTATGTCAAATGTACAAATTTAAAGCAACCCGATTTTCCAGGTGCAGGATTATATCTCTTACCGGATACATTATGAGACCTATTGTCCGGCTGGATTTTCCCATTTGGCAAAGTAACCGGTAACCGATGATAATTTACAGGCAACATTCATTGGATAACGATAATTATTGCTAAGTTTACAGCCTTAAAAAGGAGATAATTATGAAGAAAGTTTTTTTTATTGCTTTCGCACTGCTACTGGGGGCTGTGGGAACCCGGGCAATGGTTCCGTTCGGTAAAAAGAAAGGTATCCGCGAGATTATTCTAATAAAATTCAAGAGCAACACTACGCCTGCACAAAAAACGGAGTTAAACAAACTGATAAAAGATTTGGAATCGAATACCAAAACCCTTAAAAATGTGGAATGGGGAAAACGGATTGATTTCACCGACGCCTCCAAAGAGTACGACCAGTGCCTGATGCTGGAATTTAAAAATTACAACAACTTTGAGATTTTTCAGACAAATCCCGTACGGCTGAGACTCATGGGAAAACTTATTCCCATTACGACCAAAATTTTGAAATTTACCTATAAAATCGAGTAGATAATTCATTGTCATCAAACATTTCGTTACATATTATCCACGGAAACTGAAAAACATGCCGGGCGTGTTTCTGCTCTTTTTAATACTTCTTCTTGCAGGAGAATGCCAGGCACAATCGCCTGCATTTCGAACGTACGTCCCGCTTTACGACAGTTGCAGCAAAGCGCTGAGTTTCAGGTTTGAGAGCAGTTCGTTTTTCAAAAATAACGAATATTTTAATAATTTTGCTTACGGCTATACCGGCCTGGGATTTTATCTTGAGCCCACGCTGGAGTACTATTTTACACCAAAATTGAGAGTCAATGCAGGAGTTTACCTGTTGAAATATTCCGGCCGGGACAAGTTTACTCAGGTTATTCCCATTTTCAGAGTCCAGTACCAGTTAGCCAAACCGCTGGAGTTGGTCATGGGGAATATTTACGGAACGGCAAATCACCAAATGGCCGAGCCGCTTTTCCGCTACGACCGTTATTTCCAGCATCATGTTGAGTATGGCTTTCAGTTTTTGCTGAATACTGCAACAATCCATTCGGATTTGTGGCTGAGCTGGGAGCATTATATCATGGTGGGTGATACGGCACAGGAACACCTTGTGGTGGGAAACAGCACTATTTTCCGCATCCTCCGGCGCCCAAAAGGTCTCAGCATGAGTATCCCCTTGCAGTTTCTTGTGGCACACAAAGGAGGGCAGCTTGCTCCGCCACCGCATAAGCCAATGTCAACCATATTTAACGGACTCACCGGTATAAGGCTGACTTACCGGTTCAGTGCAAAAAGCAGTCTGGAGTTTGCACCCCAATTTTTACTTTACGAAGGATTGCATCTTCCTGATCCCGGAGAACCCAATGCACAACCTTTCAAAAACGGATGGGGCAGCTATACCAAACTGACTTATCATCACAATCAGCTGCATGTCATGGTAGGCTACTGGTATGCCAAGCGGTTTATTTCGCCGCATGGCGAGTACTTGTTTCAGTCTGTTTCCGAAATACATCCCACCTATTCGCAGGAAAAAAGACAGCTGCTGACCACTAAAATATGGTTGGACAAAACTATCTACCACAACATTAAATTAGAAACCCGTTTTGAAAGTTATTATGACCTTATGACGCATCATCTGGATTATTCCTACGGCCTGTATATCGTTATAAATGAAAGCTTTTTCCTGGCAAAATACAAACGGTAAGAGAGAATGAAAGCATCATAAACTTACGTTTTTGGGCTTAATTTCGTAACTAATCTTACTTTTTTCAGCTTAAAAACGTAACTAAACTTGCTTTTTTAGGCTTAATTTCATAAGCTTATTATCAAAAAAGAAGACTCCAACCGGGTCGGAATTTACAATCCTGGTACAATAAGCATGGTGATTTCAAATCGCTTTTTTCTGAACGTTAGATTAAAAATTCAAACGAGCAAAAGAATTATACCCCCGCTTTTTCCTGATACATCCGACTAAGGAGATAGCGGATTTTTTTGCCGTAGCGTTTGTCGGCAGCCCATTTCCCTGCGAGGGCATCCACGTTTTTTATGCTGCCGCGCTTTACAAACCGGAACCGCGGATCCACGAGTTTGTGATGCAGTTTGCCGAACGAGGCATATGCTTTCAAATGCTGAATATGGGCGCGAATGCCCAGCCGGATATCACGGAAAGAAAATCCTTTGGTTTTTTTGTTTAGCACGCCGAGGCCGCAAAAGTTATTCTGTCCGGGCAAAACCGTACCACTATAACGCAGAAATCCTGTTTCGAGACACATTTGCGAAAAAGCAATGTCGGAATTGACACCTTCGGCTTTGGATTCTTCAATGTATATGTTTGCAATTTTATTGGCTTCCATAATTGAAATCCGGTTATTGTTCTGATGTAAAAATGCTGCCAGCACCCGGGCTTTTAATTTCCCCTGTCCCATGATGGAAAGTAGAACTTTTTGTTTGGAAAGAGGTGTTTTGATTTTCGTTTTGCGCAAAGCGACGTAATCAACCGGGCTAAAAACAACAAAATCCTTCTGCTGCAAACGAACTATCAGCGGCTGACGACCCATAAAACCTATGGGAAGTGAAGGATCGTGTCCGGTGTTTTCTTCTGAGAAGATACCACCTCCACCCAACACAAACATAAGTAGAACAAGCCAATAACGCTTCTTAAGCATTATCCTGAACAGGCTGGACATAGTAGATCTTATCATGATTTAAAGTTGAAATCTTTTTTTTAATGATTCTAGGTCATCGCATTTAATTTTACACATATTATTGTTAATATTGTAATCGAAACAAATTAATTAATCCTATCGTTATGAAACAGTTCTTTAAATTTATGTTTGCCTCCTTTGCAGGTACTTTACTCACCGTAATTTTAATTTTGCTCCTCTTTGCCGGGATGGTTGCTTCCATTACGAGCATGGCGCAAAAACAAATTGTAAAAACCAAGCCGCATACCGTTTTGTACATTGCGTGGAAAGCGACCATCCGCGACCGGACACCGCAAAACCCTTTTGAAAATTTCGATTTTAATACGATGAAACCCAACAGAGCTCTGGGGCTGAATGATATTTTAAAAGATATTGGCAAAGCGGCCAAAGACCCGAATGTGGACGGTATTTTTCTCAATATGGGTTCCATCCCTGCCGGAATTGCCACCACGGAAGAGATTTACAATAAACTGAAAGACTTTAAGAAATCCGGTAAGTTTATTGTCAGCTATGCCAATAATTACGACCAAAAGGCTTATTACCTTGCCAGCCTTTCCAACAGAATTTATCTGAACCCGGAAGGCGTGGTGTTTTTCAAAGGGCTAAGCGCACAGGTTATGTTTTTGAAAAACCTGTTAGATAAATTAGACATTAAAGCCCAGGTCATCCGCGGCCCGAACAACAAGTACAAGAGCGCTGTGGAACCGCTGCTTTACGACAAAATGAGTGCCGCCAACCGCCAGCAGACCAAAGCGCTGCTACAAAGCATTTGGGGAAATATGCTTGACGCACTGTCTGCAAACCGCCATGTTTCTATTGCCGAAATGAACAAATTGGCTGACAACCTGACGCTTTCAGATGCAGAACAGGCTTTAAAATACCATTTTATCGATGGTATTGCTTACCGCGATATGGTTTTGGATTCCATCAGAAAACGAGTCGGGGTCAAACCTAATTACATGGCATTTGCCAAATACAACAACGTTCAACTGAAAAAGAAAAAAGAAAAGATAAGTCGCAACAGCATTGCCGTCATCTATGCGCTGGGCGATATCAGCAAGGGCGAGAGCAAAAACAACAACATCGGCTCGGCCACGCTGGCAGAAGCTATCCGGCAGGCACGCACCAACAAAAACGTGAAAGCCATTGTGATGCGTGTGAATTCTCCCGGTGGTGATGCGCAGGCTTCCGATATTATCCGCCGCGAGGTGGCACTGGCCAGTAAAGCCAAACCTTTCATTGTCTCCATGGGCAACGTAGCTGCTTCGGGCGGCTACTGGATTTCCACCAACGCCGATTACATTTTTGCGCAGCCCACTACCATTACAGGCTCTATTGGCGTGTTTGGCATTATTCCCGATTTTCAGGGATTTATGAACAAAAAGCTGGGCATTACTTTCGACAAGGTTATGACTAACAAAAACGCCGACTTTGTAGATGTAATGGTGCCCATGAACGCGTTGCAAAAGCAGAGACTAAACGCCGGCATTGACAGGATTTATAAGAATTTCGTAGCTCTCGTCGCACGCACGCGACACCTGCGTAAAAGTTTTGTGGACAGCATTGCCCGCGGCCATGTTTGGTCAGGCAGCGAGGGACTGAAACTGGGTTTGGTGGACAGTCTCGGTGGATTGCAAGATGCTATTGCCTATGCTGCAAAAAAAGCCAGGTTGGGCAAAAATTACCGTATCACCAATTATCCCAAACGCAAAGAGTTCCTGCAGGAATTACTGGAAGAGTTCAGCGGCAACGTACAAAACAGAATTCTGGACAACAAACTACAAATGTTTGAGCCTTACCTTTCAGGAATACAGACCTTCAGCGAGATGAAAGGCATCCAGGCACGTTTGCCGTTTGTGATGAAGATTGAGTAAAAATTACTTTATCGGGTTTGAATTTTTTTGTTTGAGCGACGAATATAAATCTTCAGACGTGGATGTCTGAAGCGGTAGGGACTGATTTTTCAGCACCTTGCCTATAAAGCCTGTATTATTTTTACTCAAATTTCGCAGGTATAAATAGCTGATATTCAACAAAATAAGTTCAAAAAAGCAACATGTCATTTTTTCATCGGTAAAACAAAAGGGTACATCCTTTTTGTTGCTCAGACGGATATTGATATGCATTATATTTATAGACCGGAAAAGTGTTCATGGTTTTACCGGCAGTTATTGGAACCGGTTTACAGGATTCGGTAAAAGATCAACCCAAAAATATATAACTCTTTTCAGTAATTATGTAATACTCATTGGTTTCAGATAGATTAATTTTGAACAACATTAATTCGCCAAATGATACCTGGCAAATATTAAAAAATATGAAACAAAAAAACAACAAACATATACATGACTCCGGCATGGCAGATATGCATCATCACGATAAAGATCAGGATTACCGTGCAGTCAGGATGAAACGGAAACAAAACAGACAACATTTTAATCTTATTTCTGCTCCATAAAATGTGAATTGGAAAGGGCAATCATTAAAAAGTATCAACGGGAAATCATCATGAAATGATAAAAAAGCTCTTGAAGTTAAAAATTAACGATCATGGAAAGAAAATTAAATATAAAAAGGCTTGGTTTGGCTTTAGGGTTGACCGGCGTATTGTTATATATCGGCTGCGTGTTGATTATGCTGATAGCAGGACGTGAAGGAAGCATATTTGTATTTAACAGTTTCATGCACGGGCTCAACACCGAAACCATTATAAGGATGGACGTACCCTGGCTGGAGACTTTAATCGGCCTGGTGGCCACGTTTATCCTTGGCTGGCTAAGTGGTGCGTCCATTGCATTCTTTTATAATATAAGTACACGAAATAAAACACAGTAATTAACTATAAATTAAAAGATCATGGAAACAAAAAATCAAGATTCGGGACAAAAAGAAATGAGTACCGTTTATCAATGCACTATGAAGTGTGAAGGTGATAAAGTTTACGACCATCCGGGAAATTGCCCGGTGTGCAATATGAAACTGGTGCCGTGCGATGACAAAAGCTCACACGGACATCATCATCACAATTGCTAAAAAAGAAATCTTACCTTATTATACATCACACGGGATAAATCAGGATAGTTTCATTTTTAAAAAATTGAAATTTCAATGTCAATAGATTCTTTAGTCGCTCCTTGGCACTCTCATAAAGTGTTAATAATCAACATAAATTTGTTGATAAACTGTTGGTTTTTTCAGGTGTGAAATTGCAAGGAGCAACTATTTAAAAGTCCGGGGAAAATTTCAAAAAACATTGCGATAAATTTATTCTACCGATGCAGGCTTCTTTTTTCTGTCTGTAATTTTAATGATCGTAACGTAAAACAAAGGAATAAAGAAAACAGCCAAGAGTGTTGCCGTCAACATCCCCCCGAACACCGTATAGCCAATGCTTATACGCGCATTAGCTCCTGCCCCTGTGGCTATCATTAAAGGGACAACCCCTAAGTCAAATGCCAGAGAAGTCATCAAAATCGGGCGGATACGCAGCTTGGCGGCTTCCACAGCGGCTTGCACTAATGGAGTGCCGCTGTCATATTTCATCTTACAATATTCCACAATCAAAATAGCGTTCTTAGCAGCCAAACCGATTAGTGTTATTATACCTATTTGGGCATACAAACTACTTGACAGTCCGCCGATCTTTAGCGATAAATACGCTCCGAATATTCCGATAGGAACGGCAAGTAAAATAGCAAACGGCACCGCAAAGCTTTCGTAGAGAGCAGAGAGGAACAAAAAGACAAAAAGTATTGCTAAGATGAATATAATAGTACTCGTTTTGCCTCCCTCAATTTCCTGTAGGGAAATACCTGAAAACTCATAAGTATAGCCCTGAGGCAGTACCTGATTGGCAGTTTCCCTGAGCGCTTTAATTGCATCACCAGAGCTGTAGCCAGGTGCGGCCATGCCGTTTATGCTTACTGACCTGTCCGTATTATAATGTGAAATTACAGGCGCCGCAGTTGTTCGTTTTACTTTAACAAGTGTACTCAAAGGAATCATCTTACCATTTCTATTCCTTACAAAAAATTGAGAAAGCATTCCAATGTTAGTGCGAAATTTGGCAGCAGCCTGGGCAAAGACCCTGAATACCCTGTGGTACAAGGTAAAATCGTTGATATAATATCCACCGAGAAATGTTTGAATAGAGTTGGTAATATCCGATATGGGAACACCCATCTTCTTTGCCTTAACGCGGTCGATGGAAAGACTAATATCAGGATAATTGAAAGTAGCCGTGGAATACGCCATCCGTATTTCAGGTCTTTTTCTCAGCGCTGACAGAAAAATGTTTTGTGCATTTTGAAGTTCTGCAACAGTACCGCGGCTTTGTTTAATTACAAAAGAGAAACCATTACTTAATCCTAAGCCACGAATAGGCGGAGGCGAAAGTATCAGAACCCTTGCCCCTTTAATTCCGGAAGCTTCCGCCATTAAATGCCGGGCGATAGCAGGAGCTGACGCTTGTTTACCCCTACGATATTTCCAATCTTTTAGCCCGATAAAAGATGCCCCGAAATTAGAAAGCCTTGAAAAGTTTAACAGGTTTAAATTCGGGATAAGGAAATAATTCTTAATATATTTATTCTTTTTAAGGATAGCGCCAAATTCGTTCATTACCCTTGCCGTTCTTTGTACTGAAGCGCCTGGGGGAAGCTCCACAGATGCCATTAGCATTCCCTGGTCCTCGTTCGGTAAAAATGTCGTAGGAGTATATTTTGAAAACAAACCTGTTCCTATATAAATCATGGCGAGCAGAATAAACATTAAAGGAGCCTGTTTAATAGTTTTTCTGACGCTTTCACCGTATGATTCAATTACCTTTCCGAACCAAAGGTTGAATTTGTAAAATTGTTTATTTAAACCTCTGCTATCCTTATTAACAGGGTTGGGTCTGAGCATTAGTGCACATAATGCCGGGGTAAGGGTTAACGCGACAAAAGCAGATAGTAATACCGATACTGCAATAGTTACTGCAAACTGTTTGTAAAGCATTCCGGTTATACCGGGCATAAAAGCTACCGGAACAAATACGGCCGTAAGTGTAAGGGCAATTACCATTACCGGAGTCCCTACTTCGCTCATTGCGCGTATAGCAGCTTCTTTTGGTGAAAGCCCGTAAACATCAATATTATGCTGTGCCGCTTCCACCACCACAATAGCATCGTCAACAACAATACCAATGGCAAGTACCATCGCAAAAAGCGTCAACGTATTTATTGAAAAGCCTATCAAAGAGAAAAAAGCAAACGTACCAATGATTGAAACCGGGATCGCAAGTAAAGCAATCAGGGTTGGTCTCCATGTTTGCAGGAAGAAGAACACTACGATGAGTACGAGAAGCAGTACTTCAAAAAGGGTCTTAACAACTTCATCGATAGAAATTTTAATGAAATGTGTAGAATCTACCATAGTTGTCCAGGCTATATCAGGGGGAAAGCTTTTCGCCAGTTGTGTCATCTTTGCTTTTACAAGATTGCCGGTTTCCAGCGCATTGCTTCCGGGAGTTTGATAGACAGCGAGGCCGCTGGCGATTTTACCGTTCATAAGTGCCCGTCCGCTGTAAGATGCGGAACCAAGTTCAACACGTGCAATATCCTTTAACCTTGTTATCGATCCGTCTTTAGGGTTTGTAGCAACAACTATATTACCGAACTCTTTCGGTGTAACCAATCTCCCTTTAATTCTAACACTTATTTGAAAAGTCTGGCCTTTCGGCGAAGGAGGCGCACCCACAGCTCCGGCAGGCGTTAGATGGTTCTGCTCCCTAACTGCATTTATAACATCAGCAGTAGTAAGATGCAGGTTGGCCATCTTCAGCGGGTTCAACCAAACACGCATTGCAAAATTTTTTCCGAATGAATTTACGGCACCAACACCCGGCACGTTAGCGATAGCTTTCTCTATATACATATTTGCATAATTATCCAAAAACTTCTCGTCGTGCGTTCCTTTTGGCGAATAAATGGCCACCAGTTCCAGCATGCTGCTGGATCTCTTTTTTACCGAAAGGCCTGTGCGTTTAATTTCTTCGGGCAAAAATGGCCGAGCTAATGAAACACGGTTTTGAACATTCACTGCATCAATGTCCGGGTTGCTGCCCAACTTAAATGTTACGTTTAACGAATAGCTTCCGTCGTTAGCACTTGTGGATGTCATATAAAGCATGTTATCCACGCCGTTAACCTTGTTTTCAATAGGAGTTGCAACGGCATCTTCAACAGCCGAAGCATTTGCACCGGTGTAAAAACCTGAAACACTGACAACGGGTGGGGTTACTTCGGGCAGGTTTGATACCGGCAATACAAAAGCAGAAATAGTTCCGACTATAATTATAAATAACGATAGTACAATTGCTGTAATAGGCCTTTCGATAAATATTTTTGAAAACATATTGTCAGATTTTAATCTCTATGATTTTTGTTAACTTACTTTATTGGCCTGTACGCCAACAAAAGGAACTGTTTTTACTTTTTCGCCCGGCCTTACTTTTTCCAACCCTTCAACAATGACCTTTTCCCCCTGTTTTAAACCCCTCTTAATAACCTGCATGTTATGGGAAACCGGGCCTAACATAACTTTTGTCTGCTCAACAACGCCATTTTTGTTCACAACATAAACAAAATATTCATCTAATAATTGTTGAATAGCCTGTTCAGGTATTACAATAAATTTTTTACCGGAATTATTTTGTGTTGACCGTATCACGCAATTCATCCCCGATTTAAGGATATTATCGGGGTTTGGAAATTTTAAGCGAACCATAAGAGTACCCGTAGTCGGGTCCACTGTATTATCTACAAAATACAATTTGCCTTTGTGGGGATACAGCGCCCCGTCGGGAAGGATGAGACGAAACCGGGATAATTTATCTTTGATGCTTTTGTCACTCGCTCCCAGCTTCACATAATCGCCCTCCGTAATAAAGAAATCGGCATACATATTACTGTTATCCACAATCGTAACCAAAGGCGTTTGGGATGCAACCACAACGTCGCCGAGACGCACATCGGAAATATCCGTAGAACCTGAAAAGGGGGCCGTAACGGTAGCGTAATCCAGATTGGTCTTTGCCCGTGCTACATCTGCCTTTGTGGAAACTACGGTGGCTTTTGCCACATCTACCTGTGCTAACGCATGAGCCAGTTGAATTTCATCTACGGCATTATGATTCCACAAATTTTGATAACGCCGTGCATCGGTCGTGTCGGTAACCAAATTAGTTTGGGCAATATTTAATTGAGCCTCAGCCTGGTCATAGGTTGCCTGATAAATGCTTTTATCTATGGTGTATAGCGGCTGTCCTTTTTTAACATTACCACCTTCTTTGAACAAAATGTTTTCTATCCTTCCGCCTACATCAGCCCGAAGTGTAATCTGCCTGTTGGCAATCAGAGTGGAAGCATATTCATGTTGTGTCGGGGCTAAAGTATCTTTAACTGTGGCCACAACTACGGTTGACATTCTTGCTACCCGGCTGCGCTTATTTTTCCTCCCACATGCCATTAGCAATAACGAAAGAATTATTACAGCTGAAAAAATAATTGGGATTCTTTTTTGAATCTTTTTCATAACCGATTATATTAAAATAAATTGCTTAATCTTTATTTTTAATGATATTTCGCTTTAGTCGGAAGGTCGAAGGCCGAAGTAAAACCACTTGAATTTATTTGCTCTCCAAACTTCATTAATTTTTGCCAGATTATTAGCTTTTCAAGCTTAAATTCCATGATCTTTTACTTGCATTTTATAGTTTATTCCATCTTCCGACTTCCGACTTCCGACTTCCATCTTCCATCTTCCATCTTCCGACTTCTAATATCTAATTTGGCCCAGACTCTTATCCAGGTCAACTTTATTTATCAGCGTCAGATACAGCGCACTGATATAATTATCTTGTGCTTGCAGTAGAGTTGTTTCTGCGTTTAACACTCCTATTAGCGGCTGTACCCCATTATCATATTGATATTTAAGATTATCATAATTCAGTTTTGCCAATTTGATATTTTCTTTCTGCGTTTTAAGATTATCCATATCATTTTGATATTGCCTGAAATATTTGTTGTATTCAAGCTCAATGCTGTTTTTCAAATTACGAAGATTATTCTTTGATATTTCAATGTTCATCCTGGCTGTCTGGTATTGATAATGTTTTTTCAATCCCGAAAAAACCGGAATCGCTAACTGAAGCCCCACGTAAGATGCGGGATGAAATGGAATATCGAACATTTTGTTGAAGGTATTCCCATAAAACGGGGCCTCGTAGGTGTAGAAAGCCGACAAAGTAGGAAAATAACTTCTGGTTATATTAGTCTTCATTAACTGGCTTTCTTCAAGTCCGGTTTTCGCTTGTAAATATTCGATCCGGTTTTTATAAAACTGAGCGTTGGTTTCCGGTAAAACCTCTGTTAATAAAGAATCTGAAATGGTCCCGGTGACTTCAAGCGAATCTGCAACCGACATGCCCATATAATATTTAAGGGACTGCATCATTGTATTGAGATTTCGTAGTGCATTTGCCTTTTCGGTAACGGCGTTATTAACAAGCACTTGTATCCTGTCCACATCCACCTTTTGTGCCAGGCCGTTTTGAAATTTATATTTGGTATCCTCCAAAGATTTTCGGGTACGGGTGATGGTTGTGTCGAGCAAACTTAATTGTTCACGAGAAACGAGGACACCGTAATATGCTTTCATAATCCCGGCAACCAAGTCAATTTTTGACAATTGCATGTTCTCTTTTGATAAATTTTCCTGCAGTCGTGCTCCTGATGAACTGCCGAGCAATGCCGGGTCAAATAAGGTCTGGTTAATATTGACGAATCCTTGCAGATTTTGCAGTTTTCCAATAAAAATGCTATTGTTGTCAATTACCATAACCTGCCTGTTTATGGTGTATTGGTACTTGGCGCCGGCACTAATTTGCGGGAACCACCGGCTGTTCACTTCCTTTGCATTTTCATGGCTGATGGATTCGGAAATTATTTTGTTTTGAACCGTTGCCTGGTTTTGCAAAGCATATCGGATACAGTCTTGAAGACCGAACCGATGCACTGCCGCCGTTTCCTGCGCAAAAGATATGCTTACAAAACCGGGGAATAAAAAAAACAAACCAAGCATAATTCCGAAGAATTTTTTCTTTCCTGACTTTTTAAAATGTGCCACTGATTTTATTTTATTGTTCGTCCTGATATAGGTTTCATGATGTAACTATTTTACCACACAACTAAAATGTAAAATAAAATAAAATTAGTTTACCCCGCAACTATTTTTAAACAAATTAAGTGTTTTTAACGTTATTGGGCACCGTCTAAAAAAATTTACACTAAATTCAAGATAAAATTAGCAAAACCGGAGTAAAAAATCCGAACCGTAAACTGTTAATAAACCTGCCATGGCGAAACACCGCTTTTGGTGGGGACTATGGCAGGTAGCCCGGCAACTGTTTTCATACAAATTATTCGTTGCGTAAATTTTTTTACTTTTGCACCCTTGATAAAATGACATGCAAATAGATGGAAATTCCCAGCAAATATAATCCGGCAACTACTGAGGATAAATGGTATGCGTATTGGTTAGAAAAGAAATATTTTCACTCTGATCCGGACGGGCGCGAGCCTTATACGGTGGTGATTCCGCCACCGAACGTAACGGGAGTGCTGCACATGGGACACATGTTGAACAATACGCTGCAGGATGTGCTGGTGCGCCGGGCACGGATGCAGGGGAAAAATGCGTGCTGGGTGCCGGGAACCGACCATGCTTCCATCGCCACCGAAGCCAAAGTGGTGAATAAACTAAAACAGGAGGGCATCGACAAAGACGACCTGACACGCGAGGAGTTTCTGGCCCATGCGTGGGAATGGAAAGAAAAACACGGCGGCATTATCCTCGAACAACTGAAAAAACTCGGGGCCTCATGCGACTGGGAGCGGACACGGTTTACCATGGACGAAGCACTCTATGAGTCGGTGATTGACACGTTTATTGATTTGTATGATAAGGGGCTGATTTACCGTGGTATACGCATGGTGAACTGGGACCCGCAGGCGCAAACCGCCGTTTCAGACGAGGAAGTCATCCATAAAGAAATACAATCAAAACTCTATTATCTCCGCTATACGGTGGAAGGCGAACCGGAAAATTATCTGACCATTGCCACCACCCGACCGGAGACTATTTTGGGCGATACGGCAGTTTGTGTACATCCCGAAGACGAACGCTTTCGGTCGTTTGTGGGAAAAAAGGTAATTGTGCCGCTGGTGAACCGGCCGGTGCCGGTGATTACCGACGAATACGTTGACCGTGAGTTTGGAACAGGCGCTTTGAAAATCACCCCTGCCCACGATATTCACGATTACGAAATCGGGATAAAACACCATCTGGAAAGTATTGACATTTTTAATGATGACGGCACGCTGAACGAGGCTGCACAACTTTATACGGGCAAAGACCGGTTTGAAGTGCGGGAGGAGATAATGAAAGACCTCAAAAAAGCCGGCAGTCTGGTAAAAATTGAAGATTACGTAAACAGTGTGGGCTTTTCGGAGCGTACCGATGCGGTGATTGAGCCGAAACTCTCTATGCAGTGGTTTTTGAAAATGTCGGAACTGGCAAAACCGGCACTCGAAGTGGTGGAAAAAAATGAAATTAAGTTTCACCCGGCCAAATTCAAAAATACCTACCGCCACTGGATGGAAAATGTGCGTGACTGGAACATCTCGCGGCAGCTCTGGTGGGGACAGCGTATTCCGGTTTATTATTTACCAAACGGCGAAATTGTAGTAGCCAAATCGGCTGAGGAAGCACTGGAAAAAGCCCATAGCCTGTTTTCTCTGCCCGATTTGAAACTATCTGATTTAAAGCAGGATGAGGATGTAATGGACACCTGGTTTTCGTCGTGGCTATGGCCTGTTTCGGTGTTTGATGGCATCCGGTTTCCGGACAATGAAGAAATAAACTACTACTACCCTACCAACGATCTGGTAACCGGCCCGGATATTATCTTTTTCTGGGTGGCGCGTATGATTATGGCCGGGCTGGAATACCGCAAAGAAATTCCGTTTAAAAATGTCTATTTTACCGGGATTGTGCGCGATAAGCTGGGGCGTAAGATGTCGAAAACGCTGGGTAACTCACCCGACCCGCTGGAACTCATCAAAAAATACGGCGCCGATGGTGTGCGTGTGGGCATGCTGCTGACGGCACCCGCCGGCAACGACCTGCCTTTTGACGAAGCTCTGTGCGAACAGGGACGGAATTTCAGCAACAAAATATGGAATGCCCTGCGGCTGGTAAAAAGCTGGACACCGGATGCTTCGCTTGAAACACCTGAACACAGCCGATTGGCCACGGCCTGGTTTGAAGACAAACTCAACGAAACACTGGCCGCCATTGAAAAATCCTTTAAAGATTACCGGATTTCCGAGGCTTTGATGGCCACTTACAAACTGATATGGGATGAATTCTGCAGCTGGTATCTCGAAATGGTGAAACCAGTTTATCAGCAACCTATTGATGCTGTTACTTACGAAAAAACCATTGCGCTGTTTGAATCGCTCATAAAAATGCTACATCCGTTTATGCCATTTATCACGGAAGAAATCTGGCACCTGCTGCGCGAGCGCAAAGAAGGCGACGACATTATTGTGGCCTCAATGCCGGGATCGCAACCTTTTGATACCGAAAACCTGAAAGCGTTTGAGCGGGCCGAACAAATCATTATCGCCATTCGCAACCTGCGCAAAGAGAAAAACATAGCCAACAAAGAGGCGCTGGAGCTAAAAGTGCGTGAAGGCGAAGGTACCGGCTGCCGCTATTATCCGGTGGTTGCCAAACTCGGAAATCTGTCGTCCATCGAAACCGTACAGGAAAAACCTGATGGCGTGATGGTGTTTACCGTGGGTTCGCAGGAGTATTACGTGCCGTTGAGCGAAAGTGTGGATGTGGAAGCCGAGCGAAAAAAGATTGAAGAAGAGCTGAATTACACCCGCGGATTCCTGAGATCCGTCCTGAAAAAACTCTCCAACGAACGCTTTGTAAACAACGCCCCCGCTGCCGTAGTGGAAAAAGAGCGCCAAAAACAGGCTGATGCGGAGGCACGGATAAAGGTGCTGGAAGTGCAGTTGAAGAGGTTGGAATAAACCTTTCCGGTCGATGCAGGCTTGTGGGTTAGCGACCTGAAAGGTTGAATCAGCGAAAAACCGGACAAATGAAAAGCTGTGCGCTGTGGTTTCTCGACCTGAAAGGAGAAATCCATTTTACAAATAAGAAAGAGATTGAAGCCGGTTACTGCTTTTTGGTATCAGCTTCTTTTGAAGGCTTTGCTTTCATCATCAATGCCAGCAGTATTAATAAACCTGT
>VAOW01035660.1_pt1 | contig 22568 bp, 19 predicted proteins | sample 3393921 | NCBI WGS metagenome assembly VAOW01 (sample SAMN08290428, study PRJNA428436) | hydrothermal vent metagenome | isolation source: Deep-sea hydrothermal vent chimney | place: Indian Ocean: Southwest Indian Ridge | depth 2742 m m | reverse complement strand
GAGCATCACTTTTTCATCCGGTAATCCACGATGAAATGCATCCTCTATACCCGCCTGCATATCCGCCTGCTCCGTGTGCATCTGATGCACACGGTAGAGATTGCTTCCCAACAACATCAATAACAGCATGGCGGCAAGCACTGCTGTTCTACGCCATGAGTGCAACTGCTTTTGCCAACTGCCCGACGCCGTCCATGCGTCATGCCTGAAATTTGGTCCTGAATCCACGCCTGCGTGCCGAGCGGCAAGACGGGTCGCGGTAGCGCGATCAGGCAGCAATTCAACCCCTTCGCCTCGCCAGTCCACATCGGATACCAGTTCGGCTTGCCATGTCGCATCCAGCCGCCCATAAACAGGCATGGCATCCAGGGTAAAGCCCATCGCCAGCACCGAGCGCATAGCATCTTTGGCCATGGCTGCACAGGTACAATGACTCGTCAGATTGATACGGCGCATGCCGCGCCAGACGCCTCCATGATAAACCCCCGCGAACAGGCCTTCGGTATCGGCATCGAATACGGCGAAATTGACTGCAGGCTCTTCCGGGGACAACGCAGTCAACCGCAGCCATGCATCCACGCCCACAAAACGGCAGGCCTGCCACGCCGCGTCTGCCGCAAGGCTCGCCTGGACGGTTACCGGCAAGCCAAACACCAATCCGGCCACGCCACCCTCCACCGCTTCGGCCCGCCACGATAGCCACCATTCATCCGGCTCAATACCCGCTTGCCCGGCCAGTTCCTGACCGAGAATGTCCATATCCAGTAAACGCGGATGAGTCAGCGGTAACGAGAATGGCCGTGACAACAGGTGTTCGACGGGCCATATCAGCATATCCGGTGGAGATTGATCCGAAATCCATGAAGGAGCGGCTGTCTGCCCTGATTGCACGCCACGATCGTCATCTTGCTGTTTTGGCCGGGCATCGTGCTGGTTCGCAATCTCTTCACCCTGCGCATCCCACGCATACAGCCGACGGCCATTCCAAAATGCAATACTCATTGCCATGCCGTCATCTTGCGTCGGGCCAGCACCTGCAATTTCTTTCCTGAACGGCTGATCAACATTTCTTCTCCCCAGCGTACGCGGCCAAAACGGGCCTCGGACCGAAGCAAAAAAGCATCGCTCACCGTACTCAGTCGAGCCGGATTGATACGCCCGGCCCAGACGAAATACGGCTTTTGCGAAGACCATTTCGCTACCGTGCGCCAGGGCGCATCCTTCCTCTGTGCGATCATTCCGTCCACATCCCGCTCGGGAATGTCCTTTGCCAGACTCATCAGCACATCTTTCCCCGCCGTGTTGATATTCACCGGCGTGATACCCTTATGGGGCCGCGCTATCGCCACCCGCCGCAGTTGATTGAGCGCCTTCCGGTTAAATCCCCTGATCAGCAGTACCTCCCGCAGGTTATCCAGCGGCGCATTTTTAACCCGCCAGGGTTTGCCCATATAGGCTATATCCTCCGCACCGCCCGAACCATAAGGCCTATCATCCTTGTCCATCCAGTCCACCAATGCATCGACCAGCGTCGTATCCAGCCCCAGCCGTACGAATAGCCGCCTGACAATCATCACGGCCCCGGCCTGCGCCACGCCATTGCCATCCACCAGATCATCCAGATTAAAAAAACGATTGGCATCCACGATATGTCCGGCAACCACCCCGCCATCCACCGGGAATGGCAATGTTCTTGTCGCCCAGTTTTCATCCAGGCTATCCACACCGGCATCGTCTTCCCGCAATACCTCGCGGCCAAGTTCCAGGCCTGATTCCGCCGCCAGCATGGCTTGACTGACCATTTGCATGTTCTCGGCCCGCCGCAGGGATATCCAGTCCTCACTGGCGCTTTGTACGGCCCAAACCGTCACCAGGGCCACCAGGCCAAGCACCAGTACCAACGCCACGCCGCGCTCTTTCTCTCGACCTGCCGCTGCGTTTTTACTCATGCGGGAGGCTGGCTTGCCAGGAAAATCGGCAGAATAAGTTCCCGTTCACCGTGTTCATCACGCCAGCGCGCCCGTAATCCACGCGGCAGCTTTCCGGATTCCTTCGCATCCCAGGCATCATGCCATTGATTATTGTCATCCAGCGCCTGCACCCTGAATGATTTAACCTTTCCCATGTCCCAGCGCATCGGCTGCCCTCCGGCGCGTTGCCACGGCATGACGGACTCACGTACCAGTGCACCCTTATCCTCATCAATGAAGTAATGCACCTGAATCAGGGCAGGACTGCTCACATCCGCGACCAGCAGCCAGATCTGATCAAAGGCGTTGCCACCCCGTTGAGCAGGTACAATTTCCAGCACTTGCACGGTTTTGTCCGCCGAACGGGCGAGATAATCCACATCCATGCGCAACCTGCGATCACGCTGATAGGCGCGTTCCAGTCCGTCACGCACTTCCCGTAATTGTTGAAATCCTTCCCCGGCAGGCTGAATCGCCGCATAAGTCACCGCTGCAATCAGGGCAAAGACGGCCAGCGCCACCAGCATTTCCAGCAGTGTGAATCCTTTCATGGCGTGGTCCGGTAGAGGAACAGCGTTACAGGCGGTTCGCCGGGAGCCGCCACCTCCATATTCTGACGCACAAAACCTGCTCCCGCCGTGCGCTGCACGGAACCATGCCATTGCAGCGTGACGCCCTCCATCCGGACCTCTCCGTGCGTATCCGTGTCGGACACGCCCGATTGAAGACGCTGCGCTTCGAGTTGGTTCACCGCCGTAGACAACGCCAGCGCATGCAGGGACAAATCCCGTTGAATATCCGCCGATGCGCCAACCCGGGAAATCAGCACGACCAGCGCCGTGGCGGCAATGGCCAGCGCCACCATAACCTCCAGCAGGGTAAAGCCATGTTGTCTGTCGCCCCGTCTCATCATGGCGCGGATGCCACGACATGGATCCCGTTCGGTCCCGGACGCAATTGTATCCGCAATTGGCCTGATGCCGAAGCCAGGGTGACATCCGCCAGCGTCAGCATGCCGTCGGGGAACAACGTTACGCGCCCCAGCGGCGGATGATTGTCTGTGGCGGCGCTCTCCGCTTGCGGCAAGGCGTCCTGTAATTGCACGGATTCAATGTAGACGCCTTCCGGAAGCGTATGTGGTGCGAAGGGTTTTTCATGCATGGGCCGCCATACGCCTTTGGTGTTCGGTATTTCAAAGACATACCGATTCGCATACGCCGACCAGCGCAGGGGAATATTTCTCAACTGCGCCTCTTCCGCGGCCAGATGTAACACCTGCCGCAAATGGCGTCCTTCATCCGCCATCCTGGCTGACGGCGGCGAAAATACGTTGGGTAATACCAGGGCGCTTACGACCGCCATAATGAGCAATACCAGCATGATTTCCAGCAGGGTGAAACCTGCTTGAGACAACAGAATCTGTCTCCAATACGCAAAAACTTTCTTTTTCCCCCGGATGCGTCCGAGAATCAAGACCTGATCGAAGAAGCTACTTCCAATTACCAATATCGGCATCAAATCCCGTACCGCCCGGACGCCCGTCCGCGCCATAGGAGAGTAAATCAAAATCGCCGTGAATGCCCGGCGACAGGTAAACAAAATTATTGCCCCACGCATCCTTGGGAAGACTATCGATATACCGTTTGCCACTTTTCCCGGGTCGCGTAAGGGAGATCAGGCCTTCGCTTGTGGTGGGATAATGGCTGTTATGCAAGCGATACAACTTCAGCGCCTGGGCGATATTGGACATCTGGGCGCGCGTTGCAGTCACCTTGGCTTCATCCGCCCGTTCGATAAAACGGGGCGCCACAATCGCCGCCAGTATGCCGATAATCACCAACACCACCATGATTTCGAGCAGCGTGAATCCCGCCTGCCCGGACGTTCCCTTTCCATACTTCATTACCCTCACCTCCCGATCCAGAAATCATTGCGCGAAAGCGGGTCATATGAATAAACCTTCCCGTCAACCCGCACCCAACGGGCGCGCCTTAAATCATCGCCCTCGTGAATCAGCCGACCCAGCGCCAGCCACGAACCCACCAGAAAACCATGCCGCGCCGCCGCCTGTCGGGCATACAGCGAACACACCGGGTACGAGGGGCAGGCTTTTCCGTCCATCGGGCCGATGATATGCTGATAGAAGCGCATCGGAAACGCAGCAGGCGTTTCCACCGGCAGACCCAGACGCCCCCATGCCAGCGACATCAACAGGCTTCCCGTAGCCAAACCAATATATAGCACAACGCCCGTTCGCATCACCACGGTCTGCCTGGCAATCCGGTGAATTGCCACAACCCCTGCCACCATGTCATATAGGTTTCCATATTCCCCCGTTCGGCCAGCGACACAGCGGAAAATACCGTGCCGGACCACAACCACAGCGTCAGCAGACCAAAAAACACCGTCACCGGCCCCATACGCCGTCTCCATGCCCAGAATGTCAGTATCAGCATGGGCCACACCAGCATAGCCGCAACCCGCGCATCATGCCATCGCTTAAGCCATGCGTGCCCGGAACCGGGAAACAGGGTTGCAAGCAGACCGGGAATCCAGACTTGTGTTTTTTTCGGCTCGGGGTGGGTGTGAATATATTGCTCAACCAGTCCCGCATGGATGGAATCGGATGCCAGCAAGGGCTTTCTCGACTGTTGCTTTCGCATATCCAGCAAGGCTGTAGCGGCCAGCATCCTTTCTCGCCAAATACTCCGGACATGTAATACCTTCGCCGCGCCCGTCAGCATCGCGGCAGCCTTGCCATCATGTCCCTGCGCCGCCAATTGCATTGCCTGCCGGTAAACATCCCGAGGCGAGGCGCCGGCCTGCGCCGTCGTAAAGAAAGCAACCATTGCGCATACGCCCAATGCGCAGAACACGCATGTTACCTGAAACACCTTTGTCATACCAAAACTGTAACCTGCCCGCGCCAGAAGTCATCCTGATGTTTACGTTTGATTCGATACGCAGTTTCCGCATTTAGACTGCATTATTCATGAATCGCCGTGATGCTTGCGCCTGCCGCACGCAGGCAAGGGCGTTATATTCACCGCACCAGTTCGTTCATTTCCATGATCGGCAGCAGAATTGCCATGGCCAGCGTACCGACCATGACGGCCATGACCATCACCAGCAACGGTTCCAGAACGGTAACCAGACGTTTCAGGTTACGCGACGATTCGGTTTCATAACTCTCGGCCACGCGCAGCAACATGGTATCCAGCTTGCCGCTTTGCTCCCCTACGGCAATCATGCGTACGGCCAGATGCGGCATATAGCCGCTCTGCGCCAGTTTCGATGCCAGACTCTCTCCCTCGCGCAGGGAATCGCGAGCTTCCATGGTGGCCCGCCGTATCGGCAACATGCCTACGCTTTGCGCCGCGATTTGCATGGCGGACAGGACAGGAACGCCACCTGAAAGCAGCATGCCCAGTGTGCGGGCATAGCGTGCGGTCTCAATCTTTCGCAGTAATGTCCCGATACCGGGCAGTATCAGCAAAAACCGGTCTTTGGCATCGCGCACGGCATCCCGACGGAGTGCCAGCCGGCATGAGAACACCAATGCAAACAACAGCAGCAGTATCCATACCCCGTATGATCTCAGGCCCTCGGAAAGGCTAATCAGCACTTGCGTCAGCCATGGTAAATGGCCTCCCGCACGAGCGAATACCCCGGCCACCTGCGGCACCACGACGGTGAGCAGAAACACCATGACCAGTATGCCGAACCCACTAATGATGAGAGGGTACAGTACGGCGGAGAGAATATCCTGATGCAGTTGCTGCCGATGTTCCAGCAAGTCGGAAAGCCTTGCGGCCACGGCGTTCAGTTGCCCGGTCTCCTCGCCCGCCGTTACCATATTGCAAATCGTATCATCGAAGCCCTGCGCAGCCATTGCATCCGCCAGCGCATGACCCTCCAGAACCTGTTGCCGCAGAGACACAACGGCCTGCGTGGATCGTCTGGATTCCATCCCGCCGGCAATCGAGTCCAGAGCTTCCACCAGGGGCATGCCTGCATCCAGCAGCGTAGCCAGTTGCTGGAGAAAGGTGACGGTTTCCGCCTGATTTAACCCGCGTCTCACCTTTCCGCTATCGTGTGATGCTTGTGAAGCGGCCCCCTCCAGTCTCCGGGGTATCAGCCCCTTTGCCTTTAATTGCGTGCGCACATCCCGCTCCGACGGCGCTTCGATTTCTCCCTTTCTGGTCCGTCCGCGCGCATCAATCGCTTCGTATGAAAACAGGCTCATAGAAAAAAGAATGTAAAGGATGGAGTCACAGGCCAGGGACGCAAAAAAAACTGACTCCTGACCTCTAATCCCTGACCCCTGATACTCACGCTTCCACCACCACCGTATCCTGCCGCGTCACCCTCAGGACCTCATCCACACTGGTGATGCCCACCGCCACATGTCGGGCGCCATCCTCGGTAAGGGTGTTCATGCCTTCCGTCTTTGCCAGCCGTTTGAGCGCCAGCAGCCCCTTGCCATCGTGGATGGCCCCACGCATATCACTGGAAACCCGGAGCATTTCAAAAATACCGATACGCCCCAGGTAACCTGTCTGCATACATAAATCACATCCCTGTGCTTCATAAACCTGCGTCACACCGGTAAAGATGTCGGCATTCACGCCCAGCGCTTTCCAGTCCGCTTCCCGCACTTCCCTGGCCTCCTTGCAGTGCGGGCATAATGTCCGCACCAGACGCTGCGCCTGCACCATGAGCAGTGAAGAAGCCACCAGATACGGCTCCACCCCCATATCCTGCAAACGCATCACGGAAGTCAGCGCATCGTTGGTATGCAGGGTGGAAAACACCAGGTGTCCGGTCAGACTGGCCTGAATGGCAATCTCGGCAGTTTCCAGATCACGCATTTCACCAATCATCACAATGTCGGGATCCTGGCGCAGGATGGAGCGCAGGCCCGTCGCGAAATCCAACCCGATTTTGGGTTGCACCTGCATTTGACCCACCCCATCCAACTGGTATTCGATGGGGTCTTCAATGGTAATCACGTTGCGATTTTTGCGGTCCACATTCATCAATGCCGCGTACAAGGTCGTGGATTTACCCGAACCCGTCGGTCCGGTCACCAGCACGATGCCATGCGGCGCCGCGACCACGTCCCTGACGATATTCAGATGCGGCCCGGCCATCCCAAGCTCCTTTAAAGTCAACAACTGCTGACCGCGGTCCAACAGGCGCATCACCACCCGCTCGCCATGAGCCGTAGGCAACACCGACACGCGCACGTCCACTTCACGCCCGGCCACACGCACCCGGAACCGCCCATCCTGCGGATGCCTTTTTTCGGCAATGTCCATACCGCTCATCACCTTGATACGGCTGGTCATGGCAGCCTGAACGCCCTTGGGCGGCGTCACCGCCGTATGCAGCACCCCGTCCACACGGAACCGCACCAGCACCTCATTCTCAAACGGTTCAATATGAATATCGCTGGCCCGTTCCTTCAATGCTTGCGAGATCAGCGTATTCACCAGCCGGATGACGGGCGCTTCGTCATCGGCATCCAGTAAATCCTGCACCTGTTCGATTTCGCGGCTTAATTCTCCATCCGTACCAAAATCCTCAAGCATTTGCTCGGCGGAGGCGCTTGCCATGTCAAACACGCGATTGAGTTCCAGAAGAATTTGATCGCGTGGCGCCAGCACCGGCGTAACCTCGGCATCCAGATCACGCCGAATATCATCCAGCAACGCCCATGGCCAGTCGCCCTCTTCCGGCACGGCAACGGGATTTTCTCCATCACCCCCGGAAGCCAGGATCAATACGGGGCCTGAACGCAGCACCGCCAGCGAAAAACGGAGCGTCCTTTCGACATCCACTTGCCCCGCTTCAATTCTGGCGCATGTTCGCATAGCCGGCGCTTGCGCCTCATCCGTCACGGCGTGGCAGGCAAAGCTTCAGAATGACCGGAAGGACGTTCCGAAGGCGCAGTCTCACCTTCCTTCCGGGAATGCCCGTCCGGCGTTGTATGGAGGGGATTCATACTTTCAGGCAAAGTCTCTCTCTTCTGTGGAAACAACACCGTCCCTTCATATTTCTGATGCCTGTAAATATCCTCGATACCACGATATTTCTCTCCGGTAATCACATCAATATCATGCCTGCTACGGATGATATGCGGCCGCAGGAAAACCATCAGATTGGTCTTTTTATGGGTGGTTTCGGTGAACTTGAACGGCTCCCCGATGATCGGAATCGTACCGATGCACGGCACGCGCTGGACACTGACCGTAGCGTCATTGCGCATTAGACCGCCCAATACAATAATATTACCATCGTTAGCCAGCACCGTGGTCTTGATCGAACGTTTGTTGGTCACGATATCTCTTGCTTGCCCTTTGCTGGGCTCCACGCTGGAAATTTCCTGAAATATTTTCATCCGGATGGTGTCGCCCTCGGATATCTGGGGTGTTACACGCAGGATCAGACCAATATTCTTCCGCTGGATGGTCTGAAAGGGGTTGGCCAGCCCACCTGTCGTTTGCTGTGAACCCGTGAGAAACGGCACATTCTGCCCGACAATGATCTCGGCTTTTTCATTATCCATGGTCAAAATATTGGGAGTAGACAAGACATTGGCGTCAGTATTGGTTTCCAGGGCGCGCAGCAAGGCGCCCAGATTCAGGAACTCCTTGCCAGCGAAAGTCACCGTACCACTTACCAGGCCCACCGCCAGGCCATTGCCAGGATTCAACGGATTGGCGGCTATCGTATTGATATTGGTGCCAGCCTGATTGGAGAATGATGTGCCGCCGATGGCGTGGCGTCCCGGGCTGACGATATTACCAAGGCCTCGAAACTCCATGCCAAACTGCTGCGTACCACTGACTGCAATTTCAACAATCAACGCCTCAATCAGCACCTGCAGACGACGGATATCCAGTTTGTTGATAAGGACGTTTAACGCCTTGTGATCCGCGAGATCGGCCGTGACCAGAAGTGCATTGGTCGCAGGATCGGCCACCACCCTCACCTCGCCGGAAAACATACTGCTTCTGCTGCCGGACTTTATGCTTTTCTGTCCGGAAAGCAGGCTATTGATCACCTTGGCCATGTCTTTGGCATCGGCATTCTTCAGGTAGTGCACCTGCAGACCGCTGCCCCTTAGCTTGAGTGATACATCCAGTTTGGACACCACGGAAAAAATTCTTCGCATCGCGGTGGAGGGCGCTACGACCACCAGTATATTTCCGGGATTATATGCAATGATTTTTATACCTCCCGTCGCTGCCAACACGGGACCTGTCTTGCTCCTGTAGAGGCCTTGCAAGGTCTGCGCCAGTTTGTCCGCTGACGCATACCTGAGCGGAATGAGGCGTACCCTAACCGGTTCGTTTACATCCAGCGCATGTACGATACTCAGGATTTTTGCGGCATTACTCTTCGTATCGGTTAAAATCAGGAGATTGGCCGGAACATAGGCCACAAGGTTGCTGCTCGGCGATATCAGGGGGCGCAGTACAGCCACCAGTTGCTGCACATTGGCGTGTTTAAGCGTAATGATTTGCGTCATCAGCGCATCACTACCACCCATAGCACCCTTGCTTCCAACCGGTAATCCCTTTTGTTTACCTTCCGCAATGGGGATAATCTTGACCACATCGCCGCTGGTCACTGCCGTATAGCCATTTATTTCCAGAATGGAGAGGAATACCTTATAGGCGTCCTTTGCCGGAATCGGCGTGGGCGATACAATGGTTACTTTACCTTTTACCCGATTATCAATCAAAAAATTCTTGTGAGAAAATTCTGCTACGAATCTGATGACTGAACGAATATCCGCATTGGCGAAGTTCATCGTCACTCCGGCTGCATGTGCTGTTTCTGCAAGGAAAAACAGACACATCATCATGCCAGCCATTGCCACCGTGTATCGATTTAAACGGCGCATTGTCATCTCCATTTAGCGGATGTTGTAATTCAAGGTTTGCGGCTGCCCGTTCCGGAGCAGTTCCACCGCCACGCTGGAGGCATCTTTCAGTTGCTGATACATCGCCATTGCCTGACTCGGATTTTGAATTCTAACTCCGTTCACCGTTTGTACGATATCCCCGTTTTTCAAACCGATACGATCATACAGGCTTCCCGAAACAATTTCACCCAGCCGAAACCCGATATTCTTTCCTCCCTGAATTTCCGGCACCACCCGCGCCTGAGAAAGAAGCCTGGGGAAATCATTCAGCTCGCGGTCCAGTGCGATCCGGCTGATATTCCGGTCGCGGACAGCTTTCGATGCGCCTGAGACGACAGACGGCATGAATGGCGCCGGAACGCTTCCTGCTTTTACACCCGCCAGCATCAGCACCTCCGTTTTATGACCCGCTTCGATGAAAACCCGCTTGCTTTCGACCCTCTTAAGCTTCACGCCCGGCAAGATACACTCGTCAACATGAAAGACTCCCGGCTTCGCACCGGGTCGGGGCACAATCATGGCTACCGAGTCCTTGCCCGCTACCACGGTTCCCTGTAATATCATAGCGCGACGGCTTGGCGCCACAACCCGAATTTGCCTTACCTTCATATCTGACGTTTTCGTCTTCGACTTTCCGAAAGGCGCCATGGCCAGTAAGGCCCGGACTGATACGCCAGAGGCGTCGCTGGAAGCATGATGAACGGTGGTCGGTATCGTTGAAATTAAAACAACCGGAGTTATCAGCCACCCTGCCACCAGCCACGCCAGCGTTAACACCAGCATAATCTCGATGAATCTGGGCGCAATCGCGAGATAAGGCATGCTCTGAACCTTACTGTATTCCATGAACAGCGCCGTCCTGAAGTCTCTTGCAAAAATAACGAGCCTTGTTTCGCATAGTTTTTTCCACTTCGGAATTTCCCGACTATCCGGGGCTGTGCCTTTCCACTACCGGGCTGCGGAAATAATCAGCCTGCATCGAGAAAAGCAGGCGTGCATATAGCGCCTTCTGCCTAAAGAAAAAGACAGGCCTTCCCCTGTTTTCGGCTCCTTGAGGCTGAAAAACTAGAACTTCCAATTCAATCCGAGCGCAACCACAGGCCAAAATTTAAAATGCTTCAATGCCGCATCCAGGCGCTGCTTTTCGGCTGCAATATTTGCGCTTAATCCGGGCACCGAGCGGCTTGTTGTAATCGATGTTCTGGGTGAACCCTGATAAAGTGTGCCAATTTCAAAACTTATGCCCAATGGACTACCACTGGAAATTGCATCTCCCCAGCCAATCCCGAAATATGGTGCAAATTTATTAAAATCGATGGTACCGTTCACAGAACCAATCTGAGCAGCCGTGTAAGTCGTCCCGTTATACGTGAAGGTGCCCGTCGGTGTTGGCGTGGCCGTAAGGTTGAATTTGTTTCCGTTGTAATACAGACCGCCACTGATTCGAAACTTTCCCGCAAAGGGGTAATAATCAGCAATCGCGCCTACAGTCAACAACCTCAAACCGGCATTATAGGATACCTGGGTTTTAGCAAGCGTAGTGTTGTAATTGAATCCATTCGCCTGCAGGCGCGCATTGAGCAACCCGGGTACGATATTGGTCGTTACCTCTGCCCCTATACCAAGGGTTGATGCCTTTAAGCCCACAGCCAAACCTCCGGCAGCATGGGCGCTTTGCCCCGATAATATCAAACAAACCGCCAGAGCCATAAACTTCCAAACCTGATTCATCAATCCTCCCCTCCCGCCAAAACTACTCTCCACGATTGCCGACGTTACCACCAGTACCCGGCATCGTCACATAAAAATATGGTCACTACTCAGCACCCCCCGTCTTTTGCCCTCTGGCGGCGTTCCTGCGATTCTCAAATCCTCACATATGACCCATATGCTACGGATTCTGCGCTTCTCGCGCCTTGCCAGAGAACAAAATCCAGGGGGTGCTGAGTAGTTACAAAATATGTTACCCGGAATGATTTGTTGCCGACAAAGGTTCCGGATCATCAAGGAAAATCCCTGTCCCTGTCCCGGCTGTGGATGAAGGGGCGTCTCAATCACCTCCGCCGCACGCAGCCAATACCAACAACAATGCGACCGACGCCCTATACAATCCAGCCTCGAAAATACGTAACAAAGTGATTCTTGAGCAATCGATGATTCATGGGATCAATGGTTTCAGAAATTTCAGACGTGGCTGTAAAAGGTTTCCGGACAAAACGAGATTTCCCCGGTCATGCCCCGTCATCCCGGAGAGAAGGGATGCAATCCTGCCCCGGGATTGGGCGTGGATATTGCCATCCACCTTCCAGAGTGAGGGGTTTTGGGCCTCCGTCGAAAAATGACCGCTTCCATCTATCGAAAGAATTTTCCCGCCTTTAATTTGCCACTGCCATGCACTTTCTTCCGACGATGCCAGGTGAAGCTGGAAATTACCCAGAGGATCTTGCCCCAACAAGCCGGAAGAAGCTCTTTCCCACTGGAGAGTCATCGTTCCGGCAAGCGGAAATCCGTTGCTCCGTCGTAGCTCCATTTCACCCGAAATCAGGATACTTCCAGCCAGATTCAATAAGGCCGCTTGTGGAACATAGTCCCTAATCATTCCGGCCGGAGCGCGTATATCTATATCACGCAGCCAGATGGCGCCATCCCGCATCGAGACACCGAGCGCGAACGTGGCGTCGCCCGCGGTCCCCTGCACATAAAGAGCGGAGGTCCCCCTGATGATCCGAAACCATGCCGGATTAAGTTGTACCCTGTTCAGACTGATATTCGGTCCGCCGGGAACCCGGATACGCACCATGCTCAGACGCAGGCCCAATCCCGATTTTTCCACCTTTCCAACGTGTACATAGGGGGATACACCGCTGGATTTCAGTTGCGCATCAAACCACGGCGCGGGATCCCAGCGCAGCCATACAAAGACCGGTAAGGCCAGAATGAATATGATGATTAGAAAAGCATTGTTTCGGATGTATCGCAAATTATCTCCACTCATGATGAGGACGTAAAAAGACCGTCTATGGTCTTTTTACTCCACGCCCGGCGCAATCATCACGGCGATTCATGAATCGTCCGGGCTACGGCATCCGTTGTTTTTTTCCCTGAATGATCGGCAGCAATCAGCATATAGGCCGCAGGCACGACGAACAAGGTAAACAACGTGCCGATCGTGATGCCGCTGGCGATCACCAGTCCCAGATTGAAGCGCGAGACCGCGCCGGCGCCGTTGGCGGTGAGCAGCGGCACAACGCCCAGCACCATCGCCGCCGTGGTCATCAGGATCGGCCGCAGGCGGATGCCGGCAGCCATCTCGATCGCCTCCCGTTTGGATTTACCAAGCTGCTGTTGTTTGTTGGCAAACTCGACAATCAGAATACCATGCTTGCTGATGAGTCCCATCAGCGTGACCAGTCCCACCTCCGTATAGATATTGAGGGTGGCGCCGCCGACGCCGAGACTGATGAATATCAGGGCGCCGGCAATCGACATCGGCACCGACACCAGAATAATAAGCGGATCGCGGAAACTCTCGAATTGCGCCGAGAGGGTCAGAAAAATAATGATCAGCGCGAACGCAAAGGTAACCAGAAAACCGCTGGATTCCTGTATGAACTGACGGGACTGGCCTGCGTAATCGATCGAATAGCCTTGCGGCAGCGTGTTGGCCGCAAGGTTCTTCAGGTAACCGAGCGCATCGCCCATCGTCACCCCGGGAAGCGCCACCCCCTGCACGGTGGCCGCATTGAGCTGCTGAAAGTGGTTCAGCGTTTCCGGCACGGTCTCTGTCGTGATATGCGCGATGGTGGATAACGACACCATTGCGCCTTTTGCCGTACGCAGATAGTAATGACGCAATTGATCGGGGTTCAGACGGTCGCGCTGCCGCACCTGCGGAATCACCTTGTAGGAACGGCCCGACATACTGAAATAGTTGACGTAGCCACCGCTCAGCATGGAGGAGAGGGCATCGCCGATATCCTTCATGGACAGTCCCAACTGCGCCGCCTTGTCACGATCAATCTCTACCCTGGCCTGAATCTGGTCGATCTTCAGGTTATCATCCAGAAAGGCGAACATGCCGCTTTTGAGTGCTTCGTGCATAAAGGTTTGCGCCACCTTATGCAAGCGTCCGAACGAATCCGTCGTACCGATGACAAACTGGATCGGCAGGCCCCGACTCCCCGGCAGTGACGGGGGCTGAAAAACCACGGTACGCAGCCCCGCGATATGGCTCAATTCCCGTTGCACCACGGGTTGCAAGGCGCTGGCCGTTTTCTTACGTTGATCCCATGGCTTCAGCACCATGCCGGAAATCAGGCGTCCCGGCACATCCAACTGGAATACATGATCGGTCTCGGGATGTTGGGCTAAGATCCGGTACACCTGCCGCAGATAAAGCTCGCGCTGCTGCAGGGTCGCATTCGGAGCGGATGTGGAAATGGCGATGATGATGCCTTGATCCTCCTGCGGCGCCAATTCCTGCTTCGACGTATTGTAGAGAAAATAGATGCTGACGAACACGATCAGGGCGAATACCACGGTTACCGGCAGATAGCTGAGCGTGCCGTGCAGGCCGCGGGAATACAGGCGGCGCACCACATTGAGCCGCCTGTCGATACCATCCACGAACCGAGCCTCCAGGCCGCTTCTGTCCTGCGTCCGCGCCTTGAACAGGCGCGAGCACATCATTGGCGAGAGCGTCAGCGCAATGATGGCGGATATGGTGACCGCGCCGACCAGCGTAAAGGCGAATTCGGCGAACAGTGCGCCGGTAAGCCCGCCCTGAAAACCGATCGGCACATACACCGAGACCAGTACGATGGTCATGGCGATAATCGGCCCCGCCAGTTCACGCGCCGCCCGGAAGGCGGCAGGCATCGGTTTCATGCCATCCTCGAGATGGCGGTTGACGTTTTCGACCACGATGATGGCATCATCCACGACCAGACCGATGGCGAGCACCAGAGCAAGCAGGGTCAGCAGGTTGACCGAAAAACCGAAAAGCAGCATGATGGAAAAGGTGCCGACCAGCGACAGCGGAATGGCGATCACGGGGATCAGCATGGAGCGTGGTGAGCCGAGGAAGATAAAAACCACGAAGGTGATCACGATCAGCGCTTCGATCAACGTCCGAATCACTTCGCTGATCGAGCTGTTCACGAACTTGGTGGAATCGTAAATAATTTTACCATGAATGCCCTGGGGAAGCTGCGCCCGAATATCCGGAAAAACCTTGCGCACGCCTTTGATCACATCCAGAAGGTTGGCGGTCGGCGCCACCTGAATGCCGATATAAACCGCCTTGTTGCCGTCGAAAGAGACCTGTGAATCATAATCCTCCGAGCCAAGGGTAACGTTGGCGACATCCTTGAGATGGACGATGGCGCCATTTTTCTCCTTGATCACCATGTTCCGGAATTCATCGACCGAATGCAGGCTGGTGGAAGCGACGAGGTTGACCTGCACCATCTGCCCCTTGGTGTTGCCAAGCCCGGAGAGATAATCGTTTTGCGCCAGGGCCGTCCGAACATCGGCCGCGGTCAGCCCGACGGCTGCCAGTTTCTCCGGATTGAGCCAGGCGCGCAGGGCAAACTGTTTGGCGCCCAGCAGTTCGGCGGTCTGCACGCCATCCACCGATTGTAGCTTGGGCTGGACGACGCGCGTCAGGTAATCCGTAATATTATTCGAAGATAGCACCGTGCTGGAAAAACCAATATACATCGCATCAATGGTTTGACCGATTTTCACGCTGATCACCGGACGCTGTGACTCGGGTGGCAAGCGATTAAGCACCGAATTGATCTTGGCGTTGATTTCGGTCAGCGCCTTGTTGGGATCGTAGTTCAGACGCAAGTTGGCCTCGATGGTGCTGCTGCTGATCGTACTGGTCGAGGTCATGTAGTCGATGCCGTTGGCTTGAGCGATGGCATTCTCCAGCGGCGTGGTGATAAAACCAGCCACCAGATTCGGGGCTGCGCCGTAATAGGTGGTACTGACCGTCACTTCGGCATTCTCGGTGCGTGGAAACTCCAGCACGGGCAGCGCCGCCAGCGAACGCAGACCCAGTACCAGCAGCATCAGGCTGACCACCGTCGCCAGCACCGGCCGGCGTATGAAAAAATCAGTGAATTTCATACATGGCGTTCCGTCCTATTCATCTTTGGGCTTCGGGTTCGGATTATCGCTCGGCAGCACACTGTTGTTGATGAGCACGAGCGAGCCATTGCGTAACTTGATCTGACCCGAGGTGACAACGATGTCGCCTTCCTTCACGCCCTTGAGAATTGCAACCTGATCGCCACGCGTCTCGCCTGTGGTCACGAACACCTCTTGGGCCGTGAGCTTCGGTTTCCCGTGTTTGCCTTTTCCCTTCTTTTCCACCAGATAGACGAGATTGCCGTAGGGATTATAGGTAATGGCAGTCTGTGGCAGCGTAATGTAGCGCCGGGGCTTGCCGGAAATAACATCGACCGTTGCGTACATACCCGGTAACAGTCTGCGATCCGGATTACTCAGTCGGACTCGCACCTCTACATTACGGGTGCTGGCATCCACCCGCGGCTCGATCACCTCGACCCTGCCGGTAAAGGTTCGGCCCGGGTAGATGTTCGTTCTGGCGGTTACTTTCTGCCCGACTCTAATTTCAGCCAGCGCTTGTTGGGGCAGGTAGAAATCCAGGTAGATCGGATTCAGCGCCTGCAGTGTGACAATAACCGATCCGACGCTTAAATACTGTCCGAGATCGACCGCACGGATACCCAGACGACCGGAAAAGGGCGCGCGGATAAATTTCTTGTCAACCAGCGCCTGTTGCTCGGCAACGTTGGCCAAAGCTTTCTTGAGATTAGCCGCATCCGTATCCAGCGTTTGCCGGCTCACTGCCCGAACCTGAAACTGCGCCTTATTGCGCCGATAGGTTATCTTCGCCAGTCCAGCAACAGCCTTGAGGGATCGTAATCTGGCAATATCACTGGCAGCGCCCAGCTCCAGGATCAGCGCGCCTGCCTTGACATCTTCGCCCTGCCTGAAATAGATGGCCGATACGATACCCGGAACTTGCGGGCTGAGATCGGTTCCACGTACGGCGTGCAGGCTGCCTACGGCCTCCAGCTTGGGTTGCCACACCCGATAGGCGGCTTCAATGGTGGACACGGTCCGCAACGGTACGCCACGCGAAGCCATGAATTTTCCTATCATATACCCTTTGTAGGCCTTGAAACCGAAGATGCCGCCAAACAGGACGCCGACTGCAACCAGCATGATGATCATCCGTTTTATCATTGCATATTTCTCCGTTTCCAGTTATCAACTGCGGCAGCGAGCGTCCCATTCCGTAAATTCACGGGTTGGCGTTTGCGGTATCGGTGCGATTCCACCAGCCGCCTCCCAGCGCTTGAAATAAGGCTGCCGTATCGGTATAGCGATTAGCCCGCGACTGCACAAGACTGATTCGCGCCTGCAAATAGGTGCGCCGCGCATCAAGCATGGAAGGGTAGCTGATGGCTCCGGCCAGAAGCTGTTGGCGCGAAAGATCAAGACTGTCGGAGGCCGATTTCACAACCTCCGTTCGCGCCTTCAAGACATCGGCATCGGACTGCAATGCACGGAGCGTATCGGCTACGTTCCGGAAGGCCGACAGCACCGCACTCCGATATTGGGCCGCCGCCTTGTCGTACGCGGCAATGGCCGCGTGGTGCTTATGCATCAAGGTGCCGCCATGCAGGATGGGCTGGATCAGATTGCTACCCAGACCCCATACGCCGGTGCCCGTGGAAAACAGATTGCTTCCTTTTGTCGTCACCGAGCCATAATTACCGCTAATGCTGATCTGGGGGAAGCGGTTAGCCGTAGCAACGCCGATCTGAGCGCTGGCATCGTGCAACTGCGCCTCGACGGAGCGGATATCCGGGCGCTGCCGCACCAGCCTGGAGGGCAGGCTGACCGGTAAGTTCCGCGGCAGCCGGATGTCCGAAAAATTGAAGGTCTCGCCATGATTCTGGCCGGGAAAGAAACCGGCAAGCGTGGCCAACTGGTGACGCACAAGCGCGATCTTTTTTTCGAGAGGTGGCAATGTCGCCTGTGTCTGCGCCAGCCTTACCCGTTGCGCCAATACGAGGCCCTTTGCGCTACCTCCCAATGCGAACTGACGTTTCAGCACATCCAGTTGTTCGCTTTCGAGCTTGATGATCTCCCGGGTCGCCGCAATCTGCGCGTGCAACGATGCTTCCTGCACCGCCGAGGTCACTACATTGGATGTCAGCGTCAGGTAGGCCGCTTCAAGCTGGAAGCCCTCGTAAGTTCTCCGGGCCTCCAGTGATTCCACTTGTCTGCGCGCGCCGCCGAAAAAATCGAGGGGATAGGAGACTTTGACCGAGGCAAAATAGAGAGAGTATTTAAAACCGCTGCCGCCCGGACGGCCGAATTGGGAACCGGAAATCTTCTGCTGCTTGGCCGACATGTTCGCATCAATGCTAGGAAAGAAAACCCCCTCACCGGCGTATACGTTCTCCTGCGCCTGCCGTAACGAGGCCTGTGCAGCCTGTAGGGTAGGGTTGGATTTGATGGCCCGTTTCACCAACCTGTTCAACGGTTCTGAATGAAACAGCGCCCACCACTGAGCCGGGATGTCGCGCCCCCTGAGAAATCGCTGCGCCTCACCGCCGGCAACATTGGCTGAAGCGGTTCGCACCGGCAACGCTTTCAAGGTATATCCCTTGACGTTCGGGGCGCCCGGTGTGTGAAAGTCCGGTCCCAACATGCAGCCAGAGACCAGTAACATCGGGAGGATGATCATCATTACGAAACGCTGAACCACAGCCATGATGCGTACTCCTTAGCCTCCCTGAAAATTAAATGATTCATTTCGTGCTGACCGGGTGGTCAGCAGGTTAGAAGTTCCGAGCCTCAATGACAAGATCGCGGCGGCGCGCGATCTTGTCCTGATTCATTGATACGCGACATGGCGTACAACAGCGCAAAAAACAGCCAGGCCATTTCAATCGGAATACCGAGATACCAATTATCGAAATTATATACGACCAATTGTCCAATGATGCCTGCCGTAAAAGCCAGGGCAATGGTTTCTTCCACCTTGTCCCGCCATACAGTACGGAAAAAAATACGTATTGCCCGATAATATAGAAAAAGGAATAAAGCCAGACCCACAAGCCCGCTTTCCGATGATACCAGCAGATATTTATTGTGAACAATACCCTGCAGGAGAACTTTCCGCATTTCTTTTGGGATCTCGGCAAATGAAGCGGGGGTGTTTTCGTGGGCAGCTCTTGAATATCCTCCCAAACCTGTTCCGAACAAAAGGTTACGCTTCGTTATCAGTAGTGCCTGTTCTATCATAATAATCCGGGCTTGCGTGGAACGATGATCGCTTTCCACGATTCGGAGATACGCTGCGGGATAAACGACGGCAAGCAACATTGCCACGCCAATTATCGAAACAATAACACGAGCAATATGCTCGGTTCTGATCAGTTTTCGATGGTAAGCGACAGCGATAAAGAAGGCCGATTCAACGGCAAAACCAATCCAGGCGCCTCGGGATAGCGTAAGCATAAGCGCTCCCATCCCTCCGAATAACAACGCCACGGACCAATACCACGTTCGGCCAACCATTTTTTTACCCATGAAAAATATGCTTAATACAAGCACCATTACAAAATCCAAATAGTTTCCCAGACTGTTGGGATGTGTTAAAAGTCCGTTTGGGCGAAGCGCTGAAAGGCCTCCGGCCGCATCAAACGTAAGTCTGGTTTCAGCAGGCAGCGCCGTCTTGATCCCCTGTATCTGGAAGCTCCCTCCGGACCCTACCTGAATGACGGAAACACCTATTTGCAGGACAAAACCACAGGCAAGAGCCAGCAACACATGCCTTAACTGCCCGGTTGTTCGAATATAATCTGAAACGCTAAGGAACATAACAAGATAGAGGGAGTGACGAAGCGCCGCAAAAATACCTGCCTGCACATCGTACGCCATCAACGCTGAAAGCCAGAGATAACCGGTAAAAAGAATGGCGGCTTTCCCCAGAGGACCCACATGAAAAGGCTCCCTGTTGACAATCATTTTCTGAAAAATCCACACTAAAAAGAATCCGAAGAAAAACAAATCCGACAGACTGATATAGAGGCCAGGCGTATAGACGCCCCCGTGAGCGACAATGCCCTTTGTCATATCGATAGGTATCGTGAAAACAAACAGATATAATAATGTTTCGCCAGGATTATTGAACCAGAACAAAACAGCGAATATAATCATCCCAAAGAAGATCATCATATACCATGTGTAAGAAAGATCTGAAATCAGGCTCAGGAAAACACCCAACAATGCCGCCATGGCTAACGGTAATAAAAGCCGATGATCGTTTATCCTTGCGGCGCCAAGTCTGATATTCAATATAATTTATAAATACCGATACAGGAAATCTGGAATATGGTAATGCTTCCTGTTTAGAATCACACCAAGAATCTTGTCTTTTTGTATGCCCAGATTGAGAAATGTTCCCTGTACGATTTCCCTGCGGGTCGAGGATGCATCAATCACCAGAATCGTACCATCCGTATGACTCACTATATTTTTCCCGCCCATTTCCAATGTGCCCCCGTCAATAACCATGATGGCGCAGCGTTCAGGAGCATTTCTCCGTATCCCGGCAAGCAAGGCGGGTTTAAACAGATCCCCCCGTCTGGCTACGCTGCCGACAGGAATAACGCTTAAATTTTCTTGCGGTGAGCTATAGATCCCTTCACTCCAATTGCCATCAAGCAAACAATCAGATAGCCCCGGACCTGACAATTGATAATCCCTGTGTAGCGAGGGGTTTGCGAAATTCCCGTCGACAAGCACAACATTATCATGAATAAGGTTGGCCAGATGGCGGGCAATTGCACGTGAGACAAAAGTCTTTCCCTCACCCTGGCGGCAGCTTGAAACGAAGATAAGCTTTGGTTCCTGCCTGATATTCCTTTCCTGATCATCATTCAAATCAAGTCCACTGAGGATTTGTTGGGCCAGGTTCAGAAAAATAATCTCAAGATAATTGTCGCTTTGCATGTCACTCCCGTGGAGACAATACGGTATGAATGTCCGATTCCGGATCAATAACAGGGATTGTGGCCAGTAAATTAAATCCCAAATGGTTCTCAATATCGGTGGCCGTGGTTAATCGATGATCTGAATATTCTCTATATCCCGCAAATCCGATACCAAACATTAGTCCCAGCACGGAAGATAATATCCCGATAATTGCACTTTTTTTCCATTCTGACTGTTCAGGTACGGATGCGGGATTGATCATGACCCTGGTCTCGGACTGGATAGGACTCAGCTTAAGATACAGAATTATCTGGTTGTACTTTTTCTTAAGTCTCATATACAGCTCGTTGACAAGCCTGTAATCGCGCTCCAGAGCTCGCCCCTTTATTTCTCTTGCGGCAAATTCTTTTGATTCATGTTTGATTTTCTTCTTCAGTTCTGAAATCGAAGCCTCCAAAACCTGAAGCCTTGGACTGTTTCCTGTATACTTACCCTGCCATTCGGCCAGCCTGACCTTCATCCCGGCAAGTTGGCGTTTCATGAATGACAAGCTGCTTCCCTGGATGGCTTGCGCGGGCACAATCAAATTGGAAAACCGGTTTGGCGCCGGAGACTTTGCAAGACCGCCATCATTACCCGTTCCTGTTTGCTCCAGACCGGATGATGGGATCGACTCTGGTAATGAGCTTGCATCCCCTTGCACAGGCCTCCAGCCGGTTCTGGCAAGAAACCGTTGAAGGTTTCGTTGTTTCTCTTTAAGGTCAAGAAGACTTTGATTGATTTCCTTCTGGAGAATGACAAGAACATCTTGCCCCGTTTGTTGATCCAGGCGCGCGTCAAAAGCGGCATACGCATGGAGAAGATAATTCAGGGCATGGCTGGCAATAAGCGGATTCGTAGCTTTGAGTTTAATCTCAATGATATTTGATTTTGTATCCGAACTCTTGCTCATGACAGGAGAGACCGACATACTTTTCATAAACTCTCTGGTCAGCGCACCCATTCCTTTTTCTTTGGGTGATTTGAAACCAAAAAATCGCTGGAGTGCATCAAATACAGGAGTCAATGCATTCGCTAACAACACATAGGGTTTATGATAAATATCGGAATATTTGATTCCCAGCGCACGAATCGTTTCCTCAACCAGAGACCTGGAAACAATGAGTTCCATTTCGGTTTCCAGTTTGCGGTTGGACGGGTCGGTTAAATCCGATTCCTGATAAGAGGCAATTCCGGCAAGAAATGATGGCTTTCCCTGTTGTTCTGTCTTTATAAGAACCTTTGCTTCGGAAATAAATGTAGGCGGCAACAGATACAGGCAACTGGCGGCAACAAACGTAGTGACAAGAAACATCGTGAGAATCATCCACTTATACTTGAACAGGATATTGGCCGCGTCCCTCCTGGTAAAAGAGGTGAAGGCGTCATGTGCGGGAAAAATAGGCTCGGAACTAACCGTCATCGTTATTCTCGTTCATATAAGATCCTCTTGCAAAACTCGGGGTGGATGATCGGCAATCCCGCTTTGAGACCATTTTCGGGATTGAATGAGCTGCATGGTGGTTCCATGGAGCGAAATTCAAGCTCGGACAAAAAGGCCGCAGGCCGTTTGG
>VAOW01022437.1_pt1 | contig 22861 bp, 23 predicted proteins | sample 3393921 | NCBI WGS metagenome assembly VAOW01 (sample SAMN08290428, study PRJNA428436) | hydrothermal vent metagenome | isolation source: Deep-sea hydrothermal vent chimney | place: Indian Ocean: Southwest Indian Ridge | depth 2742 m m | reverse complement strand
GGGTTTGTTACGAAATAAGTTCTCCGAATTAGGCGAAGTTATTTTGTTCGATAACAAGGCAAAAAATGCAGGCATAGCAAAGCTACGGCGAGGCTTTTTAAGCGGGCAAAAGAATGAGTATAAACGGAGTAGTTGTTTCTTAACAAGCCCTTAGGTCATTCCGGATTTTTTTCCGGAAAAAGGTTTGCGTTGCTATTTCTTCTTCAACTCCCAATAATAATCATCCTCCCCTTTTTTGATTCCATCCGGGGACAATTGTAGCCAGTAAGCCGGCGTAACAATCTTATCATTAGGTGTTTTCAAACGGAGTTCGTAAACATAAATCACGGGGTTAAACAAGATATCCGTAACCCCCATGACGAAAGACTTCCCTTCTTCATCGCTTTGTTCAACCTTTACATCAAATCCGTTATGAGTCAACAGTTTTTTCAGAAATCCGGCCCTGCTTTTAGAAATATTTTCTTCTACAAGGCTGCAACGAACCCCTTCAATTTCTTTTATGATATGTTTTCCCTGAGTTAAAGGCATTTGAAGAATATTAGATTAAAAAAGAAGATGACTTACGGACATAATATATTCGAAAATACCACCGGCAAAACCGATGAAAACCAGACCTGCCACGCACAGCAACAAGCTTAATCGCATGAAATTAGAACTGCGAAAATAGGGAATCGGAGTATCACTTTTATTGATAAACATAGCTCTAACCACTCCGAGATAGTAGTACAAAGAGACGGTTGCATTCAGTACGGCAATCAATATCAGGATAAAGTATCCCTGGCTGCCGGCGGAAGTGAACAAAAAGAATTTACCAAAGAATCCGGCAATTGGTGGAATACCTGCCAATGAAAATAGCGAAAGCATCATAACGAGGCTTAATTTGGGATTAGTTGAATAAAGTCCGTTATAGCCGGAAATTGTCTCCACGCCCGATGCATTGGAAATTGCCGAAGCCACACCGAAAGCTCCAAGATTGGTAAAAACATAAATCAAAATAAAATAGACAATAGTGGCCATTCCCAAGCTGCCGGTTCCCATGATTCCCACCATGATAAAACCTGCCTGGGCAATGGAAGAAAAGGCCAGAAAACGTTTAATATTATCCTGGCGTAAGGCGAAGAGGTTACCTACCGTCATGGTGAGTACAGCCAAAGCATAGAGGGCTGTTTCCCAAAGATCGGTAACATTCTTAAAAACTTTATAAAGGATGATGGTAAGGATAAAAACAGCCGCTCCTTTTGACACTACCGAAAGGTAGGCCGCAACATTCATCGGCGCTCCTTCGTAAACATCAGCTGTCCACAGATGGAAAGGAACCAGTGAAATTTTAAATCCCATACCGCTGACAAAGAAAATAAATCCCAAGATAATAAGCGGAGAAGCAGTGATGTGTTTGGCAATATCAGAAAAATAGATAGAACCCGTTGCCCCGTAAATTAAGGAAATTCCGAAAAGCAGCACACCTGAGGACATAGCGGAGAGCAAAATAAGCTTCACCCCTGCTTCTGCCGAACGACTTTTATATCTGTCGTAAGCTACCAGCCCTGCAATCGGGATAGAAGCCGTTTCCAACCCAATAAAGAAGGTCAAAAAGTCTCCTGCAGAAACCATGAAGTCCATTCCCAGTAGCGTTAAAATTATTAACACGAAAAATTCGCCTGTCTTTCCGACGTTTTCTGCCTTTTTCAGATAGCCATCCGATTGCAGGAAAACGATGAGTACGGCAATGCTTAAAATGTCCTTAAAAAGATCCGTCAGTGCATTTCCCTGAAATGCCCCGCCGAAAAGGACTCCCGGCTTTACAGGAAGAAAACCAATCAACATCGCAAGTGCAAAAAGCAATAACGATAATTTGATCAGATAGGTCTTCTTTTCATCACTCGTAAAAAGATCTACAATTAATATGATTAACGCAACCACCAGCAGAAGTATTTCGTGGCGCATAAGCAGGATATATCTAAGGTCCATTATTCTTGATATTTATTACGTATCTTTTCCAAATTCAAATTCAAATTCAATTTAATGCAAATAAGCTGTAAGTTTCTCCATTATGGGTTGCAGACTGTTTAGAATGGTATCGGAGAGCCACAACGGCAAAACGCCGATCCCGATGATGGCAATCAGCAAGGTAATTGTACTCAGTTTTTCATACCAGGAGGCGTCCTTGAGGTGCAGATGAGCCTCATGTTTAATAGGTCCCAAAAGTATTTTTCCCACAACCCGAAGGATATATACCGCTGTAATAACAATAGATGAAACAACGATTACGGAGGCAACGCGATGGAATAAATCCGAATGTTGAAAAGCACCGACAAAAATTGTCATTTCAGCTACAAAACCACTAAAACCCGGTAAGCCAAGCGATGCAAAACCGGCAATCATATATGTAACAGCGAGGAAAGGCATAACTTTCATCAGGCCCCCCATTTCCCTGATATCGCGTGTGTGAGTACGTCCGTATATCATGCCAATCAAAGCAAAAAACAGCGCCGTTACCAAGCCGTGCGAAATCATCTGCAATATAGCTCCATCCATGGAAATTTTATTCAACATCAAAAGAGCAAAAAGGATAAGCCCAACATGACTAACCGAAGAATAGGCATTAATAAACTTCAGGTCTTTTTGCATGATGGCACCGAAGGCTCCGTAAACCACACTTATTGATGTCAGGATAATGAATATCCAAGCCAACTGGGTAGCAGCTTCAGGCATCAGAAAAATAGCGATTCGGAAACAACCATAAGCTCCCAGCTTCATCAATACGCCGGCATGAAGCATCGATACTGCCGTAGGCGCCGAAGCATGACCACTCGGTGACCATGTGTGAAGTGGAAAAAGTGCCGCCAACACACCAAAGCCAACAAATGTAAGAGGAAAAAAGAAACGCTGAGCCGCTATGGGTATATGGATTTTGGCTATCTGAATAATATTAAAGGTGTAAGCACCTCCGTTGGGTGCCGAATTAAAATAGATTCCGAGAATCCCTACTAAAAGCAGTGCCGACCCACCCATTAGCATCAGCGTAAGTTTCATAGCCGAGGATTCCTTTGGCCCGCTTCCCCATATCCCAATGAGCAGGTACATGGGAATTACAGCTAACTCATAAAAGAGAAACATGGTAAACAAGTCGAGCGAAATGAAGAAACCAAAAACTCCAGTAGCGAGTAATATAAGCGATATGAAAAACTCACGCGAGAGGTATTCCATCTCCCAAGAGGCAAAGACCCCGGCAAAAATAACAATGGACGTCAGCGCAATCATAGCAACAGAAATGCCATCGACACCGATAGAGTAATGGATATTTAAACTTGGAAACCAGCTATAATTAGCAGTCAGAAGCATCTCGTGCAGATTGCCTGTGCCCCGAAGAGATAAGTAGTAGAATACCAGAAATACAGCCAGTACTAACTGGATTCCCATTCCTACAGCCGATACCAGCCGTGCTCCTTTGAGATCCCTGGTAAATAAGATTCCCGTGATTGTTAAAACGGGAACCAGCACAAATAAATTCAGAATATCCACCTGTTATATATTTTTAAATTTAAACTTCGTTCACTTTTTTTAAACTATTTAACCACTCCTTAATGATACCCCAAAGAGTACAATAAGAAAAGTGCCAATATCACTGTGCCGGCTATAAAAACAAAAGCATATTGCTGAAACTCACCGGATTGCAGGCCTTTTATTTTGTATGATATTTTCATTGTTACCGTCCCGATGCCAATCATAAACGCATCCACCACGTTGTGGTCAAACCATGCAATCGGCTTGGCTATACGGTTGAAGATCACCTTTTTGGTGACAAAGAGATAAACCTCGTCAATATAGAATTTGTTTAAAGTGGTCGTGTAAAGCACGCCCATCCTTTTGGCGATTCTGGCAGGCATCTCATTCTCTTTTTTGTACAATACCCAGGCTATTGCTATTCCAAGCAGGCCAATGGCTACCGAAGGCAGTGATACCAAAAAGTTCATCCCCTCAGCAAATGGTTTCATATTGGAAGTTACCAGATCGTGAAAAGGAATGAACCCTCCAAAAGTGGCTCCCAGCGCCAGAACAATAAGTGGAATGGCCATATTCCACGGAGCTTCGTGGGGCTTATGCTTATACTTCGTGTCTTTCCCCCAGAAAATATTAAAGTAGATACGGAAAATATAGAATGAGGTAATCCCTGCGGTAATATATTCCACATAAAACAACAGTTTATTAGAATTAAATGCCGCTACCAAAATCTCATCTTTACTAAAAAACCCTGCAAAAGGAGGAATTCCCGATATAGCAAGACACGCTGCAAGAAAGGTAAAATGAGTGATGGGCATATACTTTCGTAAACCGCCCATGTCTTTCATCAGATTTGAATGTACGGTATGAATGATAGCGCCGGCGCCCAAAAAGAGCAGCCCTTTAAACATGGCGTGGGTAAACAGATGAAACATAGAAGCCGTAAAGCCCAGTCCGGCCTTACCCCCATAGCCGGAAACTCCAAGTGCCACCATCATATAGCCAATCTGTGACAAAGTAGAGTAGGCTAAAACCCTTTTGATATCGTCTTGGGTAATGGCTATAATGGCAGCAAAGAGAGAAGTAAAACCACCCACATAGCCAATAAAAATCAATACATCCGGCGCGTGGAAATGGTAAATAGGGAACATGCGGGCAACAAGAAAGACACCGGCTACCACCATGGTGGCTGCATGTATCAAAGCCGACACGGGAGTCGGCCCTTCCATGGCATCGGGAAGCCATATATGAAGCGGAAACATAGCAGATTTACCGGCAGCTCCCATGAAAATGAGTGCCATGGCCCATGAAATACCTGAAATCCCAAGAAAGCTCACCCCGGTAATTCCGGCAAACAGATTCGTTCCGGGTTGGGTAAGCTTACTAAAGTCGAAAGTACCTGTGTAATAAGATAATATAAGAATTCCAATCAAAAAACCGAAGTCGGCAAAACGGGTAACAATAAAAGCTTTTTTTGCCGCTGCAACCGCAGAAGGTTTATCGTAATAAAAGCCAATAAGCAGAAAAGAAGAAACTCCCACCAACTCCCAGAAAATATACAGTTGAAAAATATTGGTGGCCAGCACTACGCCAAGCATGGCGAAAGTAAACAGTGATAAAAAGGCATAAAATCGCTGAAACCCTTTCTCGCCTTTCATATATCCAAGGCTGTATATATGAACCATGAAAGAGATAGTGGTTACAACCACGAGCATCATTACAGCAATGGGGTCTAACAACACACCCATGTGAATCTGCAAAGTACTGGTAAAAGAAAGCCAGAGCATGTTGATGGGAATAATGGTATGGTAACCATTTGCAGATGCTGTTTCAAAAAAATACTGGTAGGCTGTAAACAACGACAGGAAAAAAGAAATTCCTAAGCCGATGGTTCCTATCACTCCCGAAACAAGCGGCTTCCACTTCATCCCAAGCAACCCTGTAACAATGAAAACTAACAGAGGAATTAGCGGAATTAATATTGTATATGAAAAATCAGTCATGATAAAAACGGTTTTAATATTTCATTTCGTTCACGTTATCTGCATTAATATTATGGATTCGCCGATAAATGTTAATAATGAGGGCTATTGCCACGGAAGCCTCTGCCGCAGCTACACCTACAATAAAAAGCGAAAAAAAATGTCCCTGTAACTGGTTGGGATAGAGATACCGGTTAAAAACCAAAAAATTAATCGCCACCGAATTAAGGATCAACTCTACCGACAACAAAATGGTAATCAGGTTCTGACGGATTATGAAGCCGACAATTCCGATAAAAAACATAAGGGTGCTGACAATAAGAAAATGATAAATTGATATTCCCTGTATCATAATGTATCTGATTTTTGATTTTTTTCCTTTTTGACGATAACAATAGCTGCAATCATAGACGCGAGCAACAAAATACTAATGATCTCAAATGCCAAAACATAGCCATTTTTTCCCATACCTAGAAGCTGATTACCAATGAGATGCATATCAACCGGTACTGTTTTCACACCTGTACCTTTCACAAAATTATGCGAAAGCAACGTCCACAAAGTCAGGGCGCCGCCCACAATCAGTGCGATTATTCCCATCCACAACTTCCATGGAGCCGGTTTTTTAAACTTCTCACTGATATGACTGGTAAGCAGGATACTAAAAATGATTAAAACGACGATGCCTCCCGCATAGAGCGTGAGCTGTACTGCTGCAAGAAACTGATAATTTAGCAAAAAGTAGAAGCCGGCAGTGGCCACCAGTACAAACAAAAGATATACAGCAGCCCGGAGCATTTTCCGGGAAGTTATCGTTAACACCGAGAACGTAAGAATAATGCCTGATAGCAAATAAAACATGAGAACGTTAAGTGTCATGATTTTTTCTCCTTCTTTTTAAGTGATGAACCCGGTTTGTTTAAAACTTTGGTCAGTTTTGACCTGTCAAATACGGCATGTTCAAAGTCCTGTCCCCATTCGATAGCATCAAATGGGCACGTTTTGATACATAGCTCACAAAATGTACACATGGACAAGCGATAAATGTGTTTATCAATCACTCGTACCATTTTTCCATCTTCATTGGGAACTTTTTTTGTAATGATCTCAATGGCTCCATTGGGGCAGTTCAATTCGCAGACACCACATCCCGTACAACGGTGTTGGTTGTTTTCGTCATGGGGCATGACGACTTCTCCTTTGAACCGTTCTTCCATTTTCAAAGTAGCACGATTCTCCGGATACTGTTCCGTTACAATTTCACCCGGGCTCACAAAATACTTTCCGGTTACCCTCATGCCCGCCCATAAGGAGCGAACCCCTTTATAAATGTCGGTAAAATATTTTATAACACTATTCATTTCGATTCCATATTTTCAATTAAAAATACCAACCCATCAGTACCACAAAAGAGATGAGCACGATATTCAGTAAGCTCAATGGCAAGAGGTATTTCCATTCCAGATTTAACAGTTGGTCAATACGCAAACGCGGAAAAGTCCATTTGAACCACATGATTAAATAAATAATGAAAAAAGTTTTTCCGAAAAACCAGACAATGGAAGGAATGTAATTCATCACCCCGTTAAAAGCTTCCCAATGGTCTATGTGTAACGGCATCCAACCTCCTAAAAACAATGTTGCCGCAATGGCAGCCACAATAAACATATTGATGTATTCGGCCAAAAAGAAGAAAGCAAATTTAATACCCGAATATTCCGTATGGAATCCTGCCGTTAGTTCCGACTCGGCTTCGGCAAGGTCAAAAGGGCCACGGTTAATTTCGGCCGTACTCGCAATCAAATAGATAACGAAAGCAATAAGGGCCGGAATATGTCCTTTAAATATCCACCAGCCATTGGCCTGACTTTCCACGATAGTTGATAATTGCATTGAACCCGAAAAAATCACCACAGCGAGTAATGACAACCCCACTGAAAGCTCATAACTCACTATCTGGGCACCACTACGCATAGCACCAATAAGCGAATATTTGCTGTTGCTGGACCAACCGGCAATGAGAATACCAACCACGCCAAGCGAAGAAACGGCGATAATGTAAAAGATCCCTATATTAAAATTAATGGCCTGTAATCCCTTAGCAAAAGGTAAAGCGGCCATGGCCATAAAAGAGGCGATAATTACAATAAAAGGAGCCAGGTTAAATAGAAAATTATCAGCATTTTTAATTGGAATTAACTCTTTGGTAACCAGCTTTATCAGGTCGGCAATAGTTTGAAGAATACCCCATTTCCCTACCCTGTTGGGTCCGATACGGTTTTGCATCACTGCACAAACTTTACGCTCAAGATACACAAGGAACAGACCAAGCAAAGCATAAAATGTTAAAAACAACAAACCTATTAAAACAAATTCTGTAGCAACAGCAAGCCAAGGCGCCATAATGGCATGCAGACTTTTGTCAATGTATGTTGTTAAGGTTGAAAAGCTATAAATATCCAACATCATATTTTTCAGGTTTATCGGTCAATATCAGGAATTACCAAATCAAGAGAACCGCTAATGGCTACAAGGTCGGCAATTAAGCCACCTTTGGTCAAAGTGTTCAGAATAAAAAGGTTACTAAAGTTGGGCGAACGGAATTTAATGCGATAAGGAAACTTTTTTCCATCGCTTACAATGTAAACACCCAGCTCGCCACGGGCTGTTTCCACGCGCTGGTAATATTCTCCTTCCGGAAGTTTGATAAAGGGTTTCACCTTTGCTGTAAAATCTCCTTCCGGAACGTTATCTGCTACCTGTTCGAGGATATTTAAAGATTCTTCCATCTCTTCCATACGCACGAGATAGCGGGCAAACGAATCGCCTTCATCGTGCAGAATTTCTTTAAATTTTATCTCGTTATAAAGACCATAAGGAGCAGTTTTACGCACATCACACGAAAATCCCGAACCTCTGCCCGGAGGGCCGGTAACACCGAAGGCAATCGCCGTTTCGCGCGACATCTGTCCAATTCCTTTGGTCCGGTTATGAAAAATGACATTATCGGTTAGCAATTGCTTGTACTCCGGAAGTTTTTTCCGGAAATACCGGACAAATTCCATGGTGTGTTTTTGAAAGTTGGGATGAACATCGTGCATCAGTCCTCCGGGTGTATTAAAGCTATGCAGCAAACGAGAACCGAAGGATTCTTCAAAAATGGCAAGAATTTTTTCCCGGTCGCGCATACCATAGAAAAAGGTTGTCAAAGCACCCAGGTCCATACCATAAGCGCTCCACCACAGATTATGCGATGCAAGACGGGTGAGTTCATCCAAAATAAGCCGGATATACTTAACACGTTGCGGGACTTCAATTCCGAGGGCATTTTCAACAGCGAGACATACCGCTTCGTTGTTCATGTGAGCCGAAAGATAATCCATCCTGTCGGTGAGATGAATGATTTGCTTGTACGTATCCGCTTCGGCCATCTTTTCAATGGCTCTGTGAATATACCCAATGTGAGGAATCAAATATTTCACTGTTTCTCCGTTCAGGCAGACCTCCAATCTTAAAACACCGTGGGTAGAGGGATGCTGGGGCCCCATGTTAATGATATAATCCTCGTTTTCCCTAACAACGATTCTATTTTTGATTACTTCTTCACTCATATCAGTTGAGGAGTTCAATTATATTTATTTCATCTTTAAAGTCTTTTCGTAAAGGGAATCCATATCCTTCTTCGAGAAACAGCCTGCGCAAATCAGGATGATTGTTAAACCGGATACCAAACAAGTCGAATACCTCCCTTTCATGAAATTCGGTGGTAACCCAAATATCTGACAAGGTGTCTATCACCGGTTTGTCTCTTTCTTCAAGATAAGTTTTTACCACCACAAAATCGTGGGTAGAGGTAGATTCAAGATGATATACTACCAAAAACTTTGTAACGAAATCAACTGCCGTAAGGCTGATAAGGTAGTCGAAAGGGGTATTATCGTTGCTTCTCAGCTTCTGTGCCGTTTCGTGCCACTTATCCAAAGGAACCACAACTTCCGGGTATTGTTTACCCTCTTCGATGGTTGCAAAAGGTAATAAATCAGCGAGAAAGGCTTTCAATTCTTCTTTATTTTTCATCGACTCCTAATTTTTTATCCTCTTTTTTTTTCTTTCCTGTCAATGATTTGGCTTTTATCTTTCGCTGGAGTTGCATGATGCCGTAAAGCAGGGCTTCCGGCCGGGGAGGACACCCCGGGACGTAAACATCCACAGGCAACACGTGATCAATACCACGCACCACCGAATAATTATTATAGTAAAAAGGACCGCCGGACACGGCACAGGCGCCCATGGCAATCACGTATTTCGGATCGGCCATTTGGTCGTAAAGCCGTTTTAATACGGGAACCATTTTATGAACAATGGTTCCGGCAACAACAATCACGTCGGCTTGCCGCGGTGAGGCGCGATAAACTTCAATGCCAAAGCGGGCAAAATCGTAGCGCGGTGCCCCGGCGGCCATCATTTCAATGCCACAACAACTTGTAGCAAAGGTTAGTGGCCAAATTGAGTTAGATCGTCCCCAGTTTAGTACATTATCGATGGTAGTTAAAAAAACGCTATTCCCCAATTCTTTCAAAGATTCCAGGGTCTCGTTGTCCTTGAAATCCTCGTTTTTCATCGATTTGATTTTTACACCCATTTCAGCGCTCCTTTCTTCCATGCATACAAAAGTCCGAGACCAAGAATGAAAAAGAAAATAATGATCTCAACAAAAGCCCGCAGACCTATGGATTTCATTACCACTCCCCAAGGAAAAAGAAAGACCGTCTCAACATCAAAAACGAGGTAAATAATGGCAAACAGATAGTACCCGATATGAAACTGAATCCAGGCAGGCCCTTCTGTAGGAATACCGCATTCATACGGCTCAAATTTCTGGGGATTAAAAGACCTCGGAGCAACGAATGAAGCGAATACAATACCTCCTCCAACAAGGATAACGGCAATGATAAAAAATAAGATTAATGACTGTCCGTTCATGTAATTATCTATATATATTTTCAGATAAAAATTTTGCTGCGAAAGTAGAATATAATTCGTATTTAATTATTTCAATTTAATCATATTTTTAATTGAAGCTGTTATTTATTTTCAGTCTAAATTAATAAACGTTTAATAAGCCACCGGCAACTTGGGGTTTACGATAAAATACAGTCATAATTCCCTTCTTGAGGCAGGACAAGCTGCTGAAAATGTTTACATTTCCGGTTAACTATTCCATGTTGTATTTTTTCATCCTGCGGTCCAGTGCCTGCCAGGTAATGTTGAGTAACGAAGCTGCTTTTGATTTATTATTACCCGATTGGTTCAGGGCCTTTTGTATCAGTTGCTTTTCATTTTCCTCCAGGTCAAAACCAAAGTCAGAAGAAACATCAAATGGGATGTCGGAAGTTACAAGCGGGGTAGCTACGTCTTTCCCATTGCCATGACTATGAGATAGTTGCAAATGGCAGGACAACAATTCATCATCTTCGCATAAAATAACTGCTCTCTCAATGATGTTCCTGAGTTCACGAACGTTTCCCGGAAAATCGTAAGCCATCATCTTTCCCATAGCTTCTTTATTCAGCTTTAACGATGGCTTACCAAATTGTCGGGCATACATCTTCAGATAATAATCGCACAAAGCGGGAATATCTTCTTTCCGGGTTCGTAATGCCGGGATATTAATGACAAAAATATTCAGCCGGTGAAACAAGTCGAGCCGGAATTTATTTTCATTAGCCAGCTTTTCCAGATCTGTATTAGATGCGGCAATAACCCTTACATCAACATGTTTGCTCTGACGTGAGCCTATTTTACTCACCTTTCTCTCTTCGAGTATCCGCAACAGCTTTGCCTGTTGTATCAGGGGCATATCGCTGATTTCATCAAGAAACAAAGTACCACCGTCAGCAATTTCAAACCAACCTTCTTTGTCGGCTTCCGCACCGGTAAAAGCTCCTTTTTTATGTCCGAAAAACTCACTTTCAAAAAGGGTTTCGGGGATAGCCGAACAGTTTACCGAATAAAACATATTATTGCTTCGGTCACTTAAATAGTGGATTCCGTGGGCAACCAGTTCTTTTCCTGTACCGCTCTCACCCAAAACCAGCACCGATGTGTTGGGCGTTTGTGCCACCTTGGTCATCATTCTGATCATCTCCTTTGTGGCCCCGCTATTACCAACAAGCCGGACACCAATATTATCAAGGAGCTTCTTTGAGAGCACATCCATACTCGATTTCACTGCTTTTAGCTCACTGTTTATTTGAATAAACCGCTGAGTACGGACAATAGCCTTGTAAACGTCGGCAAGGCGAAAGGGTTTGGCAAAATAATCAACGGCGCCCTTGCGCATGGCCTCAATCACCGTATTCATGTCGCCATGTCCCGAAATCATAATAACCTCTGTAACAGGCCTTATCTTTTTTATCTCGTGCAGTAAATCAAGGCCGTTCATACCGGGCAAACGTATATCGAGAATGGCAATATCCGGCGCATGTGCTTTTACCAGTTCCAATGCTCTGAAAGGATGACTTGCGGAAAAGACTTTGAACTTCTTATTTTTCAGAAACTCTTCAATTTCATCCACAAAACGTTGTTCGTCATCAACAACGAGAATACTTAATTTATTATTCATAATTTAATTTTTCAAAGGTAACTGGATTAAAAATTCCGTAAATTCCCCTTCTTTGCTTTGTACCTCAATTTTTCCACCATATTCTTTCACAATGCCGTAGGAAATGGAGAGCCCGAGGCCGGTTCCTTTTTCTTCATCTTTGGTAGTAAAAAAAGGATCAAAAATATTGGGCAAATGTTTCTTAGATATGCCCGTTCCATTATCTCTGACAAGAATTTCACAAAACTCGTTATTCCGTTTACAGCTAATGGCAATTTTCTTTCCATACAGGACATCCTTTATCAATTTTTCTTTCTCTTCCACAGCATAACGGGCATTAGAAAGCAGGTTCAGGAAGACCTGCTCAAGACGGTAAGGGTTTCCCACTACAGTAAATACTTCATTGGCAAATTGTAAATCCAGGCTAATTTGATAATCTTTTAGCTGCATTTTAACAAGTGATAAAGCATTGTTGAGTACTTTAACAACATCCACATTCTCTTTAAGAGCTTCCTGTTGGTCGCGTGAGAAGATGCGAACATGCTGTATTATCTGGTTAATACGTTCGATATCTTTGAAAAGAATCAGGAATTTATCCCGGATGTATTTTTCATCGATGGTACCTTCGGCCATGCGTATCAGGATGTTATCGAGTCCCATGGAGATGCCGCCCAACGGCTGGTTCACTTCGTGTGAAAGACCGGCCGAAAGCTCTCCGATATACTCCAGTTTCGATTTCTGCACCAACAGTTGCTGCTGCTGCTTTACTTTTTGCACTTCCTGAGAAACACGTTCTTCCAACTCTTTGTTAAGATTATTCAGTTCGTATTCGGCCTTTTTCCGGGCACTGATATCCGACAAAAACACCAGGCAGGCATCTTCCTCATCCCATAAAATATCATTGGTTTTAAGCTCTACCCATTTAACTTTACCTGTTGCAGAAAACAAACGAACATCGATAAATTCCGCCCCCACTCTTCCCTTTATTGATGACAAGAATCTATCCAGCAAATTTTTATCCTCTTTATGGACAAAATTAAGCAGGCTACCGCCGATAAGTTTACCGGGAGTACTTTCAAGGATTTCAAGAGTCTTGGGATTTACCATAATAATTTTTCTATCAATAATCAGGATAATTCCATTGTTTGCATTCTCAAAAATGAGCCGGTATTTTTCTTCACTTTCCCGCAATCGTATTTCTACCAACCGGCGCTCGGCGATCTCTTTTTCCATCTCTTCGGTACGTTGTCTGACCCGTTGTTCGAGGTGTACATTCAGCTCGCGCAATTCATTTTCCACCTGTTTGCGGTAAATTGCAGCGCCAAGGTTATGTGCCAGCGTTTCGAGAGCGCCCATTTCCGCCTCCGACCATATCCTCTCATTTTTACAATCATCCAGTCCGATAAATCCCCACCATTTTCCCTGTACATAAATAGGCATTGAAAGGATGGAAATAATATCCTGTTCAAGCAAAATGTTTCGCTCTGCCTCTACCGGTAAATTTTTAACCAGACCATGAATAAATTCGTGGCTCTGCATTACTTTTACCCACCTCACAAAGATGGGATCATCAAAATATAGCCGGGCCAAAACAGGGTTATCAATTTCAGGCGTTACTTCACCCTGAACCCATTCATAAACCTGGGAAGTATAGGATTTCCCATGCTCATCCTCAAAATTCTGAAAAATATAAACGCGTGATGAATCTGTGGCATCTCCGATAAGGCGGAGTACTTTCATGACAGAAACCCGGTTAAACCCTTCCTGAAAAAAGATAGCGGTTACATGTGCCAATGCACGCAAAATAGTCTCACTTTTTTGCTGTTCATTCTCCGCAACCCATCTTTTCTCCTCCTCTTCCCTGACTTTTTTATCCAAAAAAATATCATTAGCCTGCTCTCCGATAGTTTTAAACAGGAGGGCTGAATCTACAGGTTTTAACAGATAAGCTTTTACGCCCAGTTCGATAGCGCTTAGAAAATAATGCGGTTCGCCAAATGCAGACAAAATGATAATCCGGGTTTTCCTATCTATCTCCCTGATCTTAGCAATCATATCAAGGCCATCCATTACCGGCATCCTTACATCTGTCAGCACAATATCAGGATGGTGGGTTTTGTAATTTTCCAATCCTTCAAGACCATCGGAAGCTACATAAACTTTTTCGATGGAATATTCAAGAATTTTTTGGTAAATATTTCTTAAGGTACCATCATCTTCAACGTACAGCAACGAAACATTCAGCTTGTCCATAGTCTCTTCTTTGTCAGATTATTTAAACTCACTATTGCTTTTCCGGCGGAGCCGACGGATACTATCAATCGCATAGCCTTCTTTCAACTGTTTCTCAAAAATTTTATAATCCGGATGGAAAAAGGCCCACACGTAGCTAAACGCCACAAATTCATTGCTCACATTCCGGAATCCCTTACTGGATTTCCACCAGTGTTTCGGATCAAAAGTCCTGTCCGTATCGGCAATAATACCTATTTTATATTCATCACCAAAAGCCCGCTCAAACATCAAATGGGTACGGCGAGAATGCACACCAACGGAATAAATGTTAAACGCTTTCCCCCAACCGGGATGCTTTTCAAACAAAATCCGGGTAGCCACCGCCGTATTATAAGTCCGGTTAATGACAACCGACCGGGGAATAACCGCCTGATAAATACTGTCTTTAAATCCATCACCCTTGATGACGGCCTCAGCGCCTGCGGCCGTATTTTTAAACTCCATATAATCGTACCATTGCGTAATGGGTATTCCTGTAACAATCAAATGTTTATATCCGTTCCTTTCATAAAAATCCACTGCATTTTTTAAGGCGTAATCCTCTATCCACCCTTCTACCACAAGCGTTTTGGCCTTTATAGGATGGTTAAGTGATAACCAACTGCAAACATTTCCCAACCATAACCTGTAAATGAGTATCAGCAACAGCAACAAAACCAGCCATCCGGAAAATGTCAGACGGCGACAATATCTCTTAGTTACGAGGCGGAATTTCATAAGATTTTTGTGATTAAGAATATTTTCTTTTGTCAAAAATAATAATTTTAGTAGCTCATTTACATACGCACATTTAATTTGCCCAGAGTATTTATCTGATATATGAAATGATTTTTGAAAAAATATCAACGAAGAAATCGGACATTATGAACCAAACACCGAATCTTTATGACAGCTTCGATTTCATCTTGTTGTCTTCCGGAATTTTTTTGGTTGTCGGGAACTCTTAATAGTGAAAAAACTCATTGTACATTGTAAAAAGTGCTAAAATATTTTTGAATAACAATCATGTGTATTAATTTTTTATATATTTGCCCGATTAAAAGGGTCCTTTTAATTTTTCCTAAAGAAAAAGATTTCATAAAATTTTTAACCCAAATTAATCGAATGACCTTCTCAATAAAAAATAAATTTTAATTACATGTACGATATTATAACGCTGAACAGTAAGCTGGTAGGCGAATTACGACAAATTGCCAAAGAGCTTGAAATTCCCAAATATGAGAAATTAATAAAACGTGATCTGATTTATAAGATTTTAGATCAACAGGCGTTGAATCCCGGAAAGGAACAGGTAGAAAAAGAGCAGCATCGGGAAAAAAGACCTTATAGTCGCAGACAAACAGAGGATAACAAGCCTCAGCAAAAGGAAGAAAAGGCTGTAAAAGCGGCTGAACCTGAAAAAAAGACATCAGATAACAATACGGAACAGCCACCTCCGCAACAGAAAAGGCGTCGTGGCCGTCCGCGCAAGATTCAACAACCGATAACCAATACCAGAGGAGAAGCAACGGGGAAGAAATCGGAGCCTGCTTCACCTTCTAATGAGAATTCCCAGACTAAACCTTCGGATAAACCTGTGAGCCGTGAAGAGGCAACGGGGAAGAAATCGGAGCCTGCTTCACTTTCTAATGAGAATTCCCAGGCTAAACCCTCGGATAAACCCGTGAGCCGTGAAGAGGCAACTACCAAAAGTAAAGATGAAACCTCCCTCCGGAAAAAGGAAGATACTGTCGCTGATAAAGATTCCGAATCGTCACAAAAACAAAAATCTCATTTGGAACAATATGAAGCTCGCATCCATCGTCGTAGAATTATCGCTCCGCAAGACACAACAAAACCTATCGAAGAATCATCAGTAGAAGCGGCAAAAAGCGAAGGAACAAGCCACCTTCTGCAAGAACAGCAAACAATAGACCATACCAAACAACAATATCACCCCAAAGAGAGAGAACCAAAAAAACAAGTTGAAAGCACCTATATCCTGGAAGGGGTTATTAATTCCGAAGGCGTTCTGGAGATTATGCCCGATGGTTATGGATTTCTCCGTTCTTCGGATTACAATTACCTGAACTCTCCGGATGACATTTATGTTTCACAATCACAGATAAAACTCTTCGGTCTTAAAACCGGCGACACCGTTCTGGGGACCATCCGTCCGCCCAAAGAGGGCGAAAAATACTTCCCGCTTATTAAAGTTATTTCTATCAATGGGAAAACACCGGAAGAGATTAGAGACCGGATTCCATTTGATTTTCTGACACCGCTGTTTCCAAAAACAAAATTTAAACTGACCGGGCATGCCAAGGAGTCTTTCTCCACAAGGATTATGGATATGTTTTGTCCTATTGGAAAAGGGCAGCGCGGTTTGATTGTTTCACAACCCAAAACGGGAAAAACCGTGCTATTGAAAGAAGTTGCCAATGCCATTGCCTCCAACCATCCCGAGGTGTACCTGATTATTCTTCTCATCGATGAACGTCCCGAGGAGGTTACCGACATGGCACGCAGCGTCAATGCGGAGGTGATTGCCTCTACTTTTGACGAACCGGCTGAAAAACATGTGAAAATCGCCAACTTAGTACTTGAAAAAGCCAAACGCATGACTGAAAGCGGCCATGATGTAGTCATTCTGTTAGACTCCATTACACGGCTGGCACGAGCTTACAATACCGTTTCGCCGGCTTCCGGCAAAGTACTTTCGGGTGGTGTGGAGGCCAATGCCCTGCAAAAACCGAAACGTTTCTTCGGTGCTGCCCGTCAGATTGAAAATGGCGGCTCGCTCACCATTCTCGCTACCGCACTCATTGATACAGGTTCTAAAATGGATGAAGTTATTTTTGAAGAATTTAAAGGGACGGGAAACATGGAGTTGCAACTCGACCGGAAACTTTCCAACAAACGGATTTTCCCGGCTATCGACATTGTAGCTTCCAGCACACGGCGCGAAGACCTGCTGCTCGACAAGGATATATTACAGCGTGTTTGGATTCTGAGAAATCATTTATCGGATATGAATTCGGTAGAAGCTATGCAGTTCCTGAAAGAAAAGATGAAGTTTACCAAAACCAATGAAGAGTTTCTGCTGTCTATGAATAGTTAAATGACTTTTTGACATAAAAAAACCGGCTGTAGTACAGCCGGTTTTTTTATGTCCTAAAATTTAGAGTCGGTGCTCAAAAAGTAATTTTGCCAATTCACTCATATTAATCCCATTAAAATTCCCCGAACTCATCATGAGAAAAATATCTTCCGGGGCACTGTTATTTTTCAACCAGTACGTCATCTCGTCGGCATCATCAAAAACCTGCAAATCATTTCGATCAAAGGCTTTTTTGATCTGATTTTTATTCAACATAGGCAATCGTTTCATTTTCAGGGCGTGCGGATTGAAATAGACAATGGCACGGTCGGCTTTGTCCATGGTTCCGGCATACTGATTGAGGAAACTACTGTTAAGACTGCTGAACGTGTGCAACTCGAAACAAGCCAGCACCTGCTGACCGGTGAATTGTGCCTTTACCGCCTCCAACGTAGCTTTTAGTTTGGAAGGCGCATGGGCAAAATCGCTGTAAAGCCGTCCTCTCCCCTTTTGTAAAATAAGCTCCAGCCGTTTGGCCGCTCCCTTAAAGCCTGAAATGGCTTCAAAGAACTTTTTATCCTCAATTCCCAGCTGATTACAAACCAACCGGGCACCGTTCATATTCAATAAGTTATGTCGGCCAAAAATTTTCAAGGGAGTTTTTAATTTCCCGTCAAAAACATAGGAGGTTCCTTCCCTGATTTCAAAATCAGGCGTTTGATAAGGCATTTTTTGAATGTCATTCCTATTTTGGTGCACCAATCCGGCGAGTTCCTCATCTTCGGAATTATAAATCAACGTACCTTTTTTTTCTACTAAATCCATAAAAACAGAGAACTGCTTTAGATAGTTTTCGTAAGTGGGGAAGACATTAATGTGATCCCATGCGATACCGCTAAGCAGTGCCAAATACGGATGATACCAGTGAAATTTAGGCCGTCGGTCGATGGGAGAACTCAGGTACTCATCACCTTCAAAAATCATTACCGGAGCCTCATTGCTCAGCCGCACCATCACCTCAAAATCTTTCAGTTTTGAGCCCACGAGGTAATCAAAATCCTTATTCCAGTATTTCAGCACATGCATAATCATGGCGGTGATGGTGGTTTTCCCGTGACTTCCGCCTACTACCACGCGCTTTTTATTTTTGGCATGTTCAAAAAGAAATTCCGGATAAGAATAAATTTTAGCTCCTGTTTCCTGTGCCCGGAGCAATTCCGGATTGTCAGGCCGGGCATGCATTCCAAGAATAATGACATCTAAGTCATTGGAAATCATTTCGGGATGCCAGCCATCGGTTTCCGGTAATAGGCCATATTTCTTCAATCTTCCCCGTGATGGCTCAAAAATCTCATCATCCGAGCCGGTAACTTTGTGTCCGTTAATTTTCAGGGCAATAGCCAGATTATGCATGGCGCTTCCGCCGATGGCAATAAAATGAATTCTCATACTGTCTTTATTATCAAAAGGTAAAAATAGGAAAAAGCCGGCAGAAAAATATGCAATGGTTAGCGGATTATTCTTTCAAAAAATTATCTATAACGGCAGCAGCATTGTCGGAGGCTCCGCTGCTTCCCAGTTTTGTTCTGAGCAAAGCATAATCCGCTACAATTTGTTTTCTTCGTTCGTTATCTTCCAACAAATCGTGCAACCCGGTCATTAGATTCTTTTCAGAAAATTCGTGCTGAATAAGCTCTTTCACTACTTCTCTATCAAGAATTAAATTCACCAGCGAAATAAATTTTATATGCACCAGGAGTCTGGCAATGAAGTAGCTCGCTGGTGAGGTTTTGTAGCAAACTACCTGTGGAACCCCGAACAGAGCTGTTTCAAGCGTTGCTGTCCCGGAAGCGACCATGGCAGCCTTCGCATGGCTCAAAAGGGCATGTGTCTGATTAAAAACCACAGCTACATCTTGTTGCGCGTAAGTCGCTTCAGGCACCGACTTAACACCTGCAACAACAAATTGATAAGCAGAGAACCTGACTTTTACGGTTAGCATTTTGGGTAGAATTCTTTTTATCTCCTGCACCCTGCTTCCAGGCAATACCGCCACAATGGGCCGCTCATCAAGTTTATTTTGTTTTAGAAATTTATCTCTTGGAATTCGCTTCTCTTCCGTTAGTTCGTCCAACAGCGGATGTCCCACAAAATCAGCCCGGTAGTCGAATTTTGCATAGAAATCCTTCTCAAAAGGCAAAATTACCATCATCCGGTCCACGTACTTTTTGACAATATAAATACGCGACTGTTTCCAAGCCCAAATCGTCGGCGAAATGTAAAACGCCACCTTCATCCCTTTTTTATGGGCAAATTTGGCCATACGAAGGTTAAAGCCCGGATAATCAATGAGTACCACTATGTCCGGAGTAAAAAAGACAAGCTCTCTTTTACAGAAAATCATGTTTTTCCGGATAGTACGTATGTTCAGGAGCACTTCTGCAAATCCCATGAAAGCCAAATCACGATAATGCTTCACCAGTGTGCCACCCACAGCCTGCATTTTGTCGCCACCCCAAAACCGGAACATTGCCAGCGGGTCATTTCTCAAAATAGCCTTCATGAGGCTGGCACCGTGCAAATCGCCCGAGGCCTCACCGGCAATGAGGTAATACTTCATGACTAACGTGGTTGTTTAAAATAGAGAAAGAAAAAGGCTAAAATCAGGGCGATAGTTATAAAAAGTACACCTCTGCCTGTTTTTTGGACTTTCCATTTTACAAAAGTCAGACGTATAAGGAGGAAGTTTCCTACAACACTCAGCAGATAAATATTTTCGGGTTGCTGCAAGCCATGCCACAAACCGGTGCTTTTCAAGAGAAGATCAAGCCCCCAAAAAAGAGCGTAAAAGGGCAAAGGCAGCAACAAGCCCATAGCTAGTCCGAGAAAATAATTATCCTTCTTTAAAAAGTTTTTCATTAAAATTCCAGTTTTTTCAATAACTCATTTGCAGTAAAGTCAAAATGAACAGGCACCACAGCTACATAGTTGTCAGCCAGCGCTTTTTCGTCGGTATCGAGGCGAGGGTCGCCGTTCACAAAAGTTCCGCCCATCCAGTAATAAGCACGCCCGAAAGGATCGGTACGCCGGTCAAAATCTTCCACCCACCGGGCTTTTGCCTGCCTGACTACTTTAATCCCTTTCACAGGCTCATCAGATTTTCTGGGAATATTCACATTCAGGCAAATACCTTCCGGCAGCCCATCACGTAACACTTTTTTAGTAATGCTTTCCACAAACGGGTCCACATGGCTGAAATCGGCCTCAAGGTCAAAATCGTCTAACGAAAAACCAATGGAAGGAATCCCGTCGATAGCACCTTCCATAGCAGCGGCCATTGTGCCCGAATAAACAATGTTGATAGCAGCATTGGAACCGTGGTTTATACCCGAAACCACCAAATCGGGCTTGCGGCCCAACAGAGCATGTTTCCCGAGTTTCACGTTATCCACAGGCGTTCCGTTGGTCAAAAATTCCCGAAAGCCCTCCTCTTCATAAATCAGTCGCGGAAGTAAAGGCGTTTTAATGGTAACGGCGTGGCTCATCCCCGACATCACCTGTTCGGAAGAAATAACCACAACGTTGCCAAATTTGCGCATGAGCTTAATGAGTTTACGAAGTCCTTTTGCATGAATGCTGTCGTCGTTGGTAATGAGTATGAGTGGTTTGTCCTGCATGAGAATCTCTTTCATATAAAGTCACGGAAACATTTCCGTTTCGCTCTGCAAATATACAATGAGTTTTGCTTGAAAACCGCTGACAAGTCAATTTATGACAGAAACCCGCTCAGTTCTTCATATAACCGGTGCGTAGGCAGCCCCATAATGTTAAAGTAGGAGCCTTCGATTTTTTGGATGGCCGCATGTCCGATCCACTCCTGAATACCATACGCCCCGGCCTTATCCATTGGTTTGTAGTTTTTTATGTAATAATTTATTTCATCTTCCGAAAGGACTTTAAAATAGACGGAGGAACTGACGGTGAAAGTTTTCATCCTTTCGCGCAACCGCAGGCACACGCCGGTAATCACCGTATGTTTTTTGCCGGAAAGCTGTCGGAGCATCTCCACAGCCTCTTTTTCGCTAACCGGTTTTCCCAGTATCTTGTTGTTCAACACAACCAATGTGTCGGCGGAGATGAGCAATGTATTATCGTTGAGTTCCTCTTCAGGAAAGGCCAGACTTTTCAGCCGGCAAAGGAAAGTTACTGCCGCTTCAGGACTCAAATTATCCGGAAATATTTCTTCCACTTCCTTTGTTTGAATCCGAAAGGGAATATCCATTTCGGTTAGCAATTGCTGCCGCCGCGGCGAAGCGGAAGCGAGAATGACATCGTAATTTTTTATGGTGGTTAGTAACATGATCAAAATTCAAAATAAAACAACCCCATGGACAAAACCCCGGCCACCATGAGCAGTTTTATCCAAAGCGAAAGCCGGCTGAAGTGTTCTTTCCGGCTGGCGTTTATCAATTTCAGAAACACAAAGCCAAAAAGCATATCCACCAAAAAGAAAAACAAAAACAACACGTTAAAACCGTCTTTATAAAAAAACCACTGAAAGCCAAAGGAAGCAAACAGTCCCGACAAATTGACAATAAGCGCTATATTTTTGGCTCTTTTCGTCCCATAAGCCACCGGCAGTGTCAAACAGCCCGTTTTTTTGTCTCCTTCCACGTCTTCAATATCCTTGACCACTTCGCGTAAAAGGCTAATCAAAAAAGCAAAGCCCATATAAATCAATACCAGTGCGTTAACGGTCATCAAGGCGTTATGATCAACCTGCACGGACTGTCCCTGCAACGCCATTAACTCGTAAAGCCACACCAGTCCGAAAGAAAACGCACTCAAAAAAGCCACCACGAGATTTCCCACCAGCGGCTGACACTGGTATCGCGTGGCATAAAACCACAACAGCCCTGCTGTCAGGATAAAAATCAGGGAATAGCTGCCTTTACCGAGAAGAAAGGAAAGCAGACTTCCTGCCAAAATGCCGCCAATAGTAAAAATCCAGTAAAAGATCCAGCCCTGCTTTCCTGTAAATGTTGTTTCAAAAGTATTCTTCCCCGGTTTGTTCAGGGCATCTGTCTGCATATCTTTCAAATCGTTGATGACATAACCTCCCATAGCGGTGAGCAACACGGCTGCAACCAACAACGCAAATTCCCATAAACTCATTCCGATTAAATCTGTTAATCCCAATACCGGTTTGATAAGCAAAAACAGCAACAGTGTCATACTCAACACTATCATCATCAAATTCGGCCATCGAATCATTTTAAAAAATGTGCGCATATTTATTGCCTGTTATTCGTCACTCGCCATTTCGTCATTCGCTTAATTTCGCAACTTCGCCTCATCGCAACTTCGCCTCATCGCAACTTCGCCTCATCGCAACTTCGC
>VAOW01045659.1_pt1 | contig 22922 bp, 19 predicted proteins | sample 3393921 | NCBI WGS metagenome assembly VAOW01 (sample SAMN08290428, study PRJNA428436) | hydrothermal vent metagenome | isolation source: Deep-sea hydrothermal vent chimney | place: Indian Ocean: Southwest Indian Ridge | depth 2742 m m | reverse complement strand
CCCCCCCGCAAAACGTATCAACGTATCTCCGGGTGCAGAGCAAGTGAGACACGACTACCGTATCAGTATTATCGCGAGCTTTATTTTAATCTTACTGACCGTCGGCACCGGCCTTTCAGTTTTCATGGTCATGAGACACCAAACCAAACAGATTATCGAAAAAAGTCTCCAGCTTTCGCTAACTAACCATATACGACGCCTCAAGTCCGCCATCAATCGGGAGATTGGCATCAGTCAGGCAATCGCCACTGACCCGTTCCTCATTAAGATGCTCAAGTATCTCGATCGCTATCCAACAGACCCCGCTGCGATCAGGGCTTTATATCAATCAGTCGATACTTTTCTACCGCTCCATTTTTCCCTGATCGAAATCAGCACGCTGAACCACCACGTTGTGATCTCATCCGGCATACCCATCCCCCATCCGGCTCTGGATGTACCCTTGCATTTAGCTATCGATACCCATTTGCTTTGGGCCAATGGCGGGCTTGTGCTGATGCAAAAACAGGCCTTGTTCGACAGGCACCACCAGCGAGTCGGCTGGTTGATGACCACTGAAGCGCTATTGCCTAGTGTGACCCGGATGCTCAAGGAGTTCGGCAGCTTAGGGAAAACCGAGGAACTTTTCCTTTGCAGTAAATTGCCTCACCCGGCTATCCAGGCCATGCAGTGCTTTCCCACCCTGCTCGGGGGGGGTCATGTGCTGCCCCATGTACCTTTTAGATTAAAAGGCCGCTTGCTACCCATGGTTTACGCCTTGAGAGGGGAAGTCGGACTCATCACTACCCGAGACTATCGTGGCCGACAGGTGATTGCGGCCTATGCACCTATCGGCAATCTCGGCATAGGCGCGGCTCTCAAGATCGATACCAAGGAATTCTATGGTCCTATTGATAAACAGATAAGCAAGGTTATCTATACGCTGTTGTTCTTCCTTGTTATCGGTCTGTTGTTGCTGTTCTGGCTGGTTAATCCATTGATCAGGAAGCTTACCTTTTCCGAGCGTAGTGTGCGCCAAAGCAATATTCGACTGCAAGACAGTGAAGCACATCTGCGCACCATCCTCGAAAACCTTGATGAGGGGCTATTCACTGTTTCCGAGGCAGGAGTAATCCAATCCACCAATCTTGCAGCCGAACAACTATTGGGCTATTCGCCGGGTAGTCTGGTCGGCCAGGATATACTCAATGTCATCAGTCCTGATAGTCACCCCAAATACCGCGACCGAATGCAGCACTACGCGGCCCAGGACCCATCCGACATATCTGCCCGCTTTGGGCTATGCGCGCTGCGCCGCGATGGCCGTGAATTCCCCGCAGAAGTTCATGTCAGCAACATGCTGTTACGTGGTCAGTATAAATTTATTATCACCCTGCAGGATATCACCGGGCGTAAGGAAGCCGAGGCCAGGATCCTGCATCTCGCCACTTACGATTCCCTGACCGGCCTTCCCAATCGGAGTTTACTGGAAGACCGGATCAAACAGGCAATCCAGATCAGTCAACGTGATCGCAAGGGTTTTGCGGTGATCTACATCGATCTGAATGACTTCAAGTCCATCAATGACTCACTGGGACACAATATTGGTGACGCCCTGCTCAAGGTGGTGGCCAAGCGTTTGCGCAACTGCCTGCGTGGCAAGGACACCGTGGCCCGCCAGGGCGGCGATGAATTTATCATTGTCCTTTCCGACATCACCCATGCAGGCGATGCCTTAATCACAGTGCAGAAAATATTAGACGCCCTGGATAAGACTTATTTTATCGAGGAACATGAGCTGCACAGTGGCGCCAACCTCGGCATCGCCCTCTATCCGGAGGATGGCCAGGATACGACCATGCTACTTAAAAATAGTGATACAGCGATGTATGCGGCCAAAGCCGCAGGACGGCATAACTATCGGTTTTATTCCCTGAAAATGGACGCTATAGCGGCCGAGCGCCTAATGATGGGGAACAATCTTCATCATGCCATCGAACATGATGAGCTCACTTTGCACTATCAACCGATCGTCTCTGTCGCCAGCAGTGAGATACTGGCTGTCGAGTCACTGCTGCGCTGGACTAGCCAAAGCATGGGCTCTATTTCTCCCGCCCGCTTTATTCCGGTTGCAGAGGATTCCGGCCTCATTCTGCCGATCGGGGAATGGGTGCTGGAAACCGCTTGTCGGCAGATTCGTGCGTGGGAAGCTTGCGGTATTGCCATTGGGCGCACAGTGATTAATCTTTCCCCACTCCAGTTTCGTCAGGCAGATCTCGTTGGGCGATTCACTCGCATCATTGAAGATACCGGCATCGACCCCAGCCGACTCGGCATGGAGATTACCGAGAGTTGCATCATGGAAGACCCGGACACCTCCATTTGCATGCTAAACGAGTTCAAGGCTATGGGCATCGAACTCTCCCTGGATGATTTCGGTACCGGGTATTCCAGTCTCAGCTATCTCAAGCGTTTCCCTGTCGACAAGCTCAAGATCGATCAATCCTTCATCCGTGACCTCACGCACGATCGTAGCGACGAGGCCTTGGTGGAGGCCATCATCGCCATGGCGGGCAGTCTCAAAATACGGGTTATCGCCGAGGGTGTCGAGACCGAGCAGCAACTTGATTTCCTCCGCCAACATCACTGCGATCAGTATCAGGGTTATTACTATAGCCGTCCATTACCGGCTCATGAGCTCCAGTTGAAGATCCTTGAGGCAAGGTGATAATTTTCTTATCCCCAAACAAAACTCGGCTAAAGAGTCGACCTAGTCGACCCTGAAATATTCATTGCAAACATTCAAGCACCCTGCGGTAGTTTCAGCTAGAGGCAGCCTGCTTCTCAGTCCTCTGAAGTTCCAGATTTTTGTCGGGGTATTCACACCACTTTTCGATGAGGCACTGCCCGCATTTTGGCTTTCTGGCCACACATACATAACGGCCATGAAGGACCAGCCAGTGATGCGCGTCATACTTGAACTCATCTGAGATCACCTCCATCAGGCGATCTTCCACCTGGCGCGGGGTTTTCCCCGGAGCCAGCCTGATACGGTTGGCGACCCGGAAAATATGGGTGTCTACCGCGATCACTGGCTCCCTAAAGGCGGTGTTGAGGACAACATTGGCAGTTTTGCGACCAACGCCAGGCAGCGATTCCAGCGCCTTGCGATCATGTGGCACCGAGCCATCATACCGTTCCGTCAGGATACGGCAAGTGGCAATGATGTGTTCGGCCTTGGTGTTGTAGAGGCCGATATGGTGGATGTAGTGTTTCAGTTCCTCCTCTTCGAGTAAGAGGAGGGCCTCGGGGGTGTTGGCAGTCTGAAACAGTTTTTTGGTGGCCCGGTTAACGGTAATGTCCGTGGCCTGCGCTGATAATATGACTGCAATTAATAATTCGAAAGGGGTATGGTAATTCAGCTCGGTTTGTGGATGCGGATTGGCTTGGCGAAAGCACCCGAAAATGGCATTGATCTTCTGTGCGTCCATGTGGGATCGGAGGTGGCAATGGGGGCTTTGCTAAGCCCCACTGGTTGGATCAGACGTGACGGAACAAGCCGACATTCGGGGTAGGTTCGTATTCAGCTTCCGCCTTTTTCCGTAAATCCGCTAGTCGCTTGTCATGTCCTTTTTCAAGTTTGTGCATGGCATTTTTATCCAGCTTAAGGAAAATGACCCCCTGGATGAAAGAGTCTGGATTGTCCATGCAGCTTGCCCAGTACTTGTGATTCAGATGAAAACTGTGGTAGGAAGCTGGCCTATGGGGTAATTCTTGAAGTACCAGCTTTCAGTCACTTTCAAATCGGAGTCATTTTCAACGAAATTTTCAGTCCAGTCGTACCACCATTTGTAATAAGCCTTCTGCAGATCTTCGGGAAAATGATTTTTTCCGAAAAAGGCGCTGATAGTCATGCGTAAAGCCGACCCATAGTGAGTACCGTGATTACCAGCAAAAGGGAGATGACCGGACATGCGTTGGCTCTCCTCATGGTATGAACCAGAATTTGGCTTTACCGGCATCTGCATGCCTGCATAAAAACCCTGAATACCCTCGTCGCAGACCAGCCTGGCCCGGCATCGTGTGTTGTTGCAGCATTTCAATTAATGCCTTACAAGTAAGTATAGCAAAGTGACCACACCAGTTTAAGCCAAGTTTGCATATTCCGAGGCAGTACGAGGATTTGTCATTTCGACTGGAGCCAAATTTCGATCATGGCGGGTTGATGGCTTGGCCAACCCTATGATCCTCATCCTAATTTTCTGTCTGATTGATGAAAAGTCATTTGCCTTCTTCCGGTGGCTTCCTTTTAATACGGGCCTTTCTGGCCCGCACTCGCTCAAGTGCCGCTCGAATGGCTGCTTTGCGTGGATCGACTACCGTGGTCGGGTACATTTTGTCTTTGCCGAACGGGGGATTGATGGGGTATTGGCGCAAGGCTTTTGGTTTCGTTTTTTGCACCAAGCGTTTCTGACGGGCCTGGAAACGGTATTGCGCACGCCTTCTGCGTGCTATCAAGGATTGCTGCTCGTACCATTCATCCTTGGCATGGCGAATGTATGCAAGCAGGGGAATATGGCTTTCACAGACCAAATCGCAGTAGCCACATTCGATGCAGGCAGAGAGATGGTTTTCCTGCGCACGCACCCAATCCTGTGCCCTGATGTTGATCAGTAGGGTCAAGGGGTCCAGGCCTTGAGGGCAGCATTGAATACAGGCCTTGCAGCGGGTGCATTCGCTGGGCACTTTATCGGGTTCGTTTGTTGGGGGTATCCATAAACGGTTATACCAGAGATTGATGGGTGCCGAATAATCGCTCTGGAAAAAGCCACTCCCTCGCCCACCGACCTGTAATTTTTGCGGGAAAGGAGAGCCGCTTGAGGTAAACAGATGGTTCAGTGTGGTGCCGGGGGTCACGGCATAGACTGCTGGTTTGGTGGTTCCGATCATCTCTATAAGATGAGTGAGCACGGGTTCACCTGCACGGATGGCCTGGCGGATTCTCAGTATCTCTTCGATATCAAGTAGCAGTCGGGCCGATCGATGTATTTCTTTGGGGATGAAAAACTTCATACGGTGCAGATCACGCAGCAACAGATCAGGATGATCACGCGGATAGACGGGTGGCATTGGTGTGATATGAATGGCCGGGTCATGGGCTACCAGGCGGACCCATTCTGCCAGGATGTGAGGCGCTGATTCAGCTATGACAAGGTAAACCGAGGAAACCTGGAATATCGCCAGGAATACATGGATGGCATCCAGGATTCGGTGCCGATGTTGCTGCAACAGAAGAATACGCCGCATACTGCCTGGTTCGGTATCCGAGGCATTGATGATCAGGGTATCCAGGTGAGAGGGAGTATCTCCGCTGATGAGATTGCGTAATTTCGCACCCGTGCCGGGCAGTGACAAGGTGCCGGTCCGGCCAAGCTGCTGATGGAGGCATTTCGTGTTATGCCAGAGGTTTTCGGGTAGTGGAGGACAGGTGGCGGTTAGCTCCCGCCCGGTTACCTCCAGCTCGATGCAAGGGGCCAGCAGACCGGAGGGATGGAGAACCGCATGTTCACGAATAGCGTAGATGCGCCCATCAACCGGTGCGGGTAGGGCGCAGATTGGGTACCTGGCAGATAGGGCCAGACACTGACCGGTGACGACGTACTCCCCAACTTTTGTTTGCGGCAGCAAGGGCTCCCCATCAATTTCGATCAGCGGCAGCCAGAGACGTTCGGGCAAGGGTAGCAACCGGACCTGGGCGGGAATCCCGTGGAGTGAATTGAGGAAGCAGTCAGGCAGCATATCGGGACAAGTGGACCGAATCAACCGTCATCAGCAGGTTTTGGCCATCGCCAATAGCGAATGAGCTGATCAGCGGGAATCATCTCGATGCAGTCTACGGGGCAGGGTGGGAGACACAGCTCGCAGCCCGTACATTCTACTTCCAGCACCGTATGCATCCGTTTAGCGGCACCCATAATGGCATCCACCGGACAGGCCTGAATACAGAGCGTGCAGCCGATGCAGCCTGCTTCGTTGATGCGTGCGAATGCGCGCGGTTTGCTCGCCCCTCGGCTGGAGTCCAGTGCCACCGGTTGCTTGCCAAGCAGATCAGCCAGGGCACGAATGCCTGTTTCCCCACCCGGAGGACAGCGGTTGATGTCTGCTTCCCCCTTGGCGATGGCTTCGGCGTAGGGTCGGCAGGCGGGGTATCCGCACTGGCGGCATTGTGTTTGTGGAAGCAATGCATCAATGTGATCGGCATTGAGCAATGTCATTTCACTCGCATACCCGGTTTGGCACCATTATCGGAGGAAAGTAAAAAGATGTCCTGCCCACCCGGACCTGCGGCAAGTACCATGCCTTCGGAAAGGCCAAAACGCATTTTGCGGGGTGTAAGATTGGCCACCATCACCGTGAGCCGGCCTTCGAGCGCGGCGGGATCATAGGCTGATTTTATTCCGGCAAATACAGTACGTATTTCGCCACCCAGATCGAGTGTCAGGCGCAACAGCTTATCAGCATTGGGTATGTGCTCGGCCTTGATGATGCGCGTGATGCGCAGATCGACTTGGGTGAAATCCTCGAGGGTGATTGGTGCAGCCAGTGGATTCTCGCGCAGAGGACTCGAAGCGGCGGGTTGCAGATCGGTCATGGAAGCTTCGAGCATGGCTCGAAGTAGGCTGGAGTCAATACGATTCATGAGGTTCTGAAAAGGCTGGATATATTGTCCGAGCAAGGGAGGTATATCTTTATCCCAGCCCAATGAGCCCGCTGCAAACAGAACTTCAACTTTTTCCGCGAGCCGCGGCAATACCGGCTTCAGATAGATCATCAGTACCCTGAACAGGTTCAAAGCCTGAGTGCAGATCGCTTGAATTTCTTTTTCACGCCCAGCTTCTTTGGCTAAAACCCAGGGTTTGGTTTCATCCACATATTGATTGGTGCGATCCGCCAGTCCCATGATCAGGCGCATGGCCTGAACGTATTCGCGGGCTTCATAGTGGGCGGCTATTTCCTCGCCAGCACGCACGAAAGCCTGGTAGAGATCGGGTTCCGGGAGGCTCTGGGCAAGGCGGCCGGCAAATTGCCGCTGAATGAAGGATGTGGTACGAGAAGCGATATTGACCAGCTTGCCGACCAGGTCGGCGTTGATACGGGCCACGAAGTCATCCAGGTTGAGATCGATATCATCAATTCCGGAACCCAGCTTGGCGGCGAAGTAGTAGCGCAGATATTCAGGGTCCAGGTGGTCGAGGTAGGTCCGGGCGCGAATGAAAGTGCCGCGTGATTTCGACATTTTTTGCCCGTTGACGGTCAGGAACCCGTTGCACCAGATAGCAGTAGGCGTGCGGAATCCAGCGCCATGTAGCTCTGCCGGCCAAAATAGTGTATGAAAGTAAGCAATGTCCTTGCCGATAAAATGATAGAGTTCGGCAGATGATTCGATTTGCCACCAAGCCTCGAAATCCAGGCCGATACGATCGCAGAGATTCTTGAAACTGGCCATGTAGCCGATGGGGGCATCCAGCCAGACATAGAAATATTTTCCGGGGGCATCCGGAACTTCGAAACCGAAATAGGGTGCATCACGGGAAATATCCCAATCTCGCAGGCCAGCTTCGAACCATTCACGCAACTTGTTGGCGATTTCTGACTGCACATGATGACCTTCCTTGAGCCAGCGGCGAAGAAAATCCTCAAAGTCCCCCAGCTTGAGAAAAAGATGCTCGGAGCACCGCTGCACCGGCGTAGCACCACTTAGCATTGAGTGCGGTTCGATCAAGTCTGTGGGTGAATAAGTGGCGCCACACACTTCACAGGAATCGCCATACTGATCCCTGGCGCTGCACCGGGGACACGTGCCGCGGATGAAGCGATCCGGCAGAAACATGTTGGCTTCGGGATCATAGGCCTGTTCGACCTCGCGGCGCACGATATGGCCACCATCGCGCAAACGCGTATAGATGAGTTCGGAGAATTGCCGGTTTTCTGGTGAATGGGTGGAATAGTAATTATCGAAGTCAATACCGAAATCGGCGAAATCACAAGCATGTTCCCTGCCCATGTGTTCGATCAATTGCTCCGGCGGAATACCTTCCTGTTGTGCCCGAAGCATGACAGGAGTGCCATGGGTATCATCCGCGCAGACATAGTATACTTCATGGCCGCGAAGACGCTGAAAGCGCACCCAGATATCAGCCTGAAGATAGCCCAGCATGTGCCCGAGATGGAGGGGGCCATTGGCATAGGGCAAGGCATTGGTAACCAGGATTTGTCGGCTCATTTCGGTTGGGTCCCCTATTGTTCAAGTCGTTAAACATAGCTATTTTCCCCTTTCCGGTCATCTTCTGGAATGGGGCGAAATGTACTCGAAGTTTAATTCAGAGATTATGCGCTATTATCTTTGGGTTGGAATTCAGGGGCAGTCAATGGCCTGGCTTCGATGGTCAGTGGCGAGAGAGTTTCAATTTCCTTGTCCGCCGATACGCTCTGGAGGTCGCGAAACTTGCGGGCACTGGGTAGAACCCGGCCTTCCAGTGATCCAACCGCCTGGTTGTAGGCACCCACTGCCTGATTGAGGCGGCTGCCAACCTTGCCCCAATGATCTGCCAAGATGGCTACTCGTTCATAAAGCGCCTTGCCCAGGCCCGCAATTTCGGTTGCATTGCGGGCGATGGCTTCCTGTCGCCAGCCATAGGCCACAGCTTTGAGCAATGCGATCAGCGTGGTCGGGCTGGCGGGGATGACCTGGTTTTCAGCACCATATTCGATCAGATCGATATCCTGGGCCAAGGCAGCGGAGAAAAATGCCTCCCCGGGAACGAATAAAACCACGAACTCCGGGGTCGGGTCAAACTGGTCGAAATAGGCTTTTCTACCCAATTGGGTAATGTGCTCGCGCACCTGCCGGGCATGTTTGGCCAGGGCGTGAGTGCGGGCACTATCGGTTTGTGCTTCCACGGCCTCCAGATAGGCTTCCACTGGAGCCTTGGCATCGACCACGATCCGTCTACCGCCGGGCAAATGAACGATCATGTCTGGACGCAACCGACCTGATTCAGTCGTCTGGCTAACCTGTTCTTCGAAGTCGCAGTGTTCCAGCATACCGGCCATTTCCACCACTCGCTTGAGTTGTATTTCCCCCCAGCGCCCGCGTACCTGCGGCTGGCGCAATGCCTTGACCAGATTGGCCGTTTCCCGATGCAACTGGGGTAGATGGGTTTCCAACAGTGCCTTAAGTTGGGCTTCTAGCGCATGGTAAGCTCCGAGTCTTGCACGCTCCAGCTCGTCGAGCTTACCGTCAAATTTTTCCAGGCGCTCATGAATTGGCTGGGTCAGTTGAGTAATAGCCTGCTGGCGCTGTTTAAGATCATTTTGCGCGGCTTGCTGGAATCGTTGAAGATTTTCCTGGGCCAGTTTGAGAAAGGATTCATTGTTGGCGCGTAGCGCCTCAGCTGAAAGTGCCTTGAAAGCATCACCCAGTTGGGTGCGGGCTTCTTCCAGCAGCTTGAGTTTTTCCGCACCGGCTTTCTGTTCCTGTAGTAGACGTTCATGCAATTCCGCCAGTTTGGCCTGCAAACGGGCCTGTTGCCCTGCCAAATCCCGTTGCTGCTGTTCCTGCACCGCTCGTTCGCGCCGTAGCTCGACCAGTTCATGCTCGCGGTTTTCGAGCCGGGCCTGCAGGGTGGCTACTTCGGTCTGTATTCGTGCCAGTTCACCTCGAGTGGTCCGAGTCTCATTCTCCAGGCTCTGGCGTTGAGTTTCTACCAATTCGAGCCGCAAAATATCACTACGGCTTTTGCTCCAGCTCCACAGAGCCATAATGATGGATAGGCCGGAGATCGCGGCGAGAATCAGACTCAATTCATTCATAAAGGGATTATGGCATGATTCAATCCTGATCCCGACGGGTTTTATCCGCTTCCATCAATCCGGTCGCCGCCAGCAGGTAGCCACTTGCCTCACCAGCCCGAACCTGGCGTAATCGAGTGATCCCATCCGGCCAGCTGGGTTCGCCTGCATGGGCTTCGCATTCCACATAGATGCGAGCCTCTGCAGCCAACCATCTATTCCTGATAAGGCAGATGAGCGCCGGCAGTACCCGCCCCTGACCAAAAGGCGGGTCAAGGAAAATGAGGTTAGCTGGCAACGGAGTGCTACGTAAAAAGACTTCAGCAGGCTGGCAGATTAACCGGACATTAGTGGCCTCCAGGCGTTTAATATTGGCCAGTAGCCCGGTTGCAACTTTGTGGTTAGCTTCAATGAGCAACACCTCTCCCGCCCCGCGTGAAGCCGCCTCCAGCCCCAGCGCTCCGCTACCGGCATAGAGATCCAGGCAGCGAACTCCAGAGACTTGGCCTTGTAGCCAGTTGAACAAAGTTTCCCTGACCCGATCGGTGGTTGGGCGCAGACCAGGTGCCGGTGGAAACCGTAACCGGCGCCCGCGCCAGCGCCCACCGATAATGCGCACTCGATTGGCAGTGCTCACCCGGGCGCCTATCTTGCCGCCCCTGGCTCGCGCGGCATAACGGGATGCCCGCTGTCGGCAAGAAGGTATTGCACTGCGGCGATGGCTTGTGGATGATGATTTTTTGAATCAGCAACTGTTAGCATATTAAATACTGGTTTAGCGAATTGATGGGGCATCATTATGCTTGGATGGTTTGAACGCAAGAAGCCGCGGAGAGAAGGCGAGCAGCCTTCGCCCCCCGCGCAGGCGCCAGAGGAACTCGTTAGGGCGGAAAGCCAGACCCAAACGGCCGTGCAGGCGAGGGATGTCAACACCGAACCCGCGGATGCACCAAGTGAGCCTGAGGTGGCCGAGCTGTTATCGGCCACTACTGGAGCTCGACTGGAACAAGACATCGGACACGCCGGGATGACCGGACCACCACCGACGCGGCTCCAACCCGCTAATGGTTTGCTTGCTCGTTTGCGGGCCGGATTGGCCAAGACCGGGCGCAGCCTGACTGATGGCGTTGGCAATTTGTTTCTGGGCAAAAAAACCATTGATGCAGAATTGATGGAAGAATTGGAAACGCGCCTGCTCATGGCAGATGTGGGAGTCGAGGCCACCACTTGCATCATCGACGACCTCACCGCCCGTATACGACGAAAGCAACTAGGAGATGCCGACGCTCTGTTTGCCGCACTCAAGGAAGACATGAGGGGAATTCTTGCGCCAGTTGGCTATCCACTGGCGATCAGTGCCACCAAACGACCCTTCGTGATCCTGATGGTGGGTATCAATGGCGCGGGCAAGACGACAACCGTCGGTAAGCTGGCTCAGCGTTTCCGCCAACAGGGATATTCGGTGTTGCTGGCAGCTGGCGACACTTTTCGCGCCGCGGCGGTGGAGCAGTTGCAGGTATGGGGGACGCGTAATGGCGTTGATGTCATTGCGCAAGACAGTGGTGCTGATAGTGCAGCGGTGATTTTCGATGCATTCCAATCCGCCAAGGCGCGTGGAATTGATATTTTGATCGCTGATACCGCCGGCCGCTTGCATACCCAGGCCCATCTTATGGAAGAGCTGAAAAAGGTCAAACGGGTCATTGCCCGTCTCGATCCCGATGCGCCTCATGAGATCATGCTGGTAGTCGACGCCGGAATTGGTCAGAATGCTATCAATCAGGCTCGTGAGTTCAATGCTGCCCTGGGTCTGACTGGTATTAGCGTAACTAAGCTAGATGGCACCGCCAAGGGTGGCATCGTGTTCGCCCTGGCCCAGCAGTTTGGTATTCCCATCCGGTTTATCGGCATTGGCGAACAAGCGAGGGATCTACGCGTGTTCAATCCTGGAGAATTCGTTGATGCCTTGCTAGCGACTGATTCTAAAGGCCAATGATTCTATTGCGCCATGTCTGTAAGCGCTATTCTACGGGACAGGAGGCTCTGACAGATATCAGTTTCCATATCAAAGCCGGTGAAATGGCTTTCCTGACAGGGCATTCCGGGGCGGGGAAGAGTACCTTGCTGAAATTGGTCGCCGCGATCGAGCGGCCTAGCCGAGGGCAGATTGTGGTGGAAGGGCAAAACTTAGCCGCCCTGAGCCGTCGCCGGATTCCCTACTTGCGCCGTCGTATGGGTATCGTTTTCCAGGACCATCACTTGTTATTCGATCGCAGCGTGACTGAAAACGTGGCGCTACCGCTGGTGATTAATGGTATGAGGCATCAGGAAATTCGCCGCAGGGTGCGCGCTGCCCTCGATAAGGTCGGCTTGCTATACAAGGAGAATGCTTTACCCATTATGCTGTCCACGGGTGAACAACAGCGAGTCGGTATTGCCCGCGCGGTGGTCAACAAGCCCACCTTACTGCTAGCCGACGAACCCACCGGCAATCTCGATCCGGGACTGTCGCTAGAAATCATGACCTTATTCGAGGCTTTCAACGGCGTCGGTGTTACCGTGTTGATCGCCAGCCATGATCTCGAGCTGATTCGCATTCTGGGCAAGCCGGTCATTCCTCTGCACCAGGGAAGGCTGCAGTAATGAGACCCTCGCGCCCCTCCTCGTCGGGCCACTCTCGTCATTCCCGGGCATCCCGGCAGCGACTACCTTTGCCAATTGCATGGAGCCTGCATCATCTCAGATCTATGGTTTATAGCTTGGGGACTATCTATCACAATGCCGACTCCAGTGCGTTAACCGTCGCTGTGATTGGGATAGCCCTGGCATTGCCTGCGGGGCTGTACATCCTGCTCAGCAATGCGCAGAACGTAGTCGGTGGCTGGAATCAGGGCGTCCAAGTTTCCCTATATCTGAAGCAGAGTACGGGCAATGCTGAGCTCCAGAAACTGAGTAGTGCTATCGCTCGTTGGCCGGAGGTGGCGCGCACCCGCACGATTACCCCAGCCGAAGGCGTGGCAGAATTCAAGCATTATTCCGGGCTGGGCGCTGCCATTGATACCCTGGGCAGTAACCCGTTGCCGCCAGTCATCATAGTCTATCCGCGGTTGAGCAAAGTCGATCCCGTGGTTATCAAGCTATTGATCCGGCGTCTACGCACTTTGCCCGAAGTCGACCATGCCCGTCTGGATCTTGGCTGGGTACAGCGGCTTTTTGCTATTCTCGACTTCGTCCAAAGGCTGATCTGGATCGTCGGTGGCGTGCTGGGTATCGGGGTGTTAATGATTGTTGGCAACACGATTCGCCTGGATGTACTCAATCGGTGCCAGGAAATCGAAGTCTCCAAACTGATTGGTGCAACGGATGCTTTCATTCGCCGGCCTTTCCTGTACAGGGGGCTGTGGCTGGGGTTTCTGGGCGGCTTAGTGGCTGTTATTCTGGTAGAACTAGGTATTGGATTGCTAGCCACCCCTGTGCAGCGGCTCTCAGCTATTTACGGGAGTGGTTACCACTTGCACGGACTGGGATTTGAGGCTGGCCTGATCTTGCTGGGACTGGGCTCGGGGTTAGGATTGGCGGGTTCGTGGCTGGCTGTCGGCCGCCATTTGCGGCGGATAGAGCCGCGCTGATGGTGTATTTCAATTAATACAGATTTTCCTTTCATCTGATGCAAAAGTTACGTAGGAGGGATTGAGATGCATTGGTGTGACCGATCACGGTCGCCCATGATATGGGATAGAGTGATACGGTCACAAAATACAGTCCGTTCCAGATTACCAACCATTAAAAGAGGTAAAGACCCTTGTAAAAAAGGGAACTTGACCCATACTTAAGTGGTCAAAATAAACCAAGATGATTTTGAATGATGAGGTAAGGGCATGAGTAAAGCGCTGGTTAGTATGAGTAATAGGCTACCGGCCTTGACGACTGGTAGCCTAAATAATTATATCACATCCGTTTACCGTATCCCAGTCTTGTCAGCCGAGGAAGAACGTAGCTTGGCAACGCATCTACGCGAATTCGGAGATTTGGAAGCGGCCCGGAAATTAGTGTTGCACAATCTGCGTTTCGTGATTCAGGTAGCCCGCGGATATGGAGGCTATGGCTTACCGCTGGCTGACCTGATCCAGGAGGGTAATATCGGTTTGATGAAAGCCGTCAAACGGTTCAATCCTGCAGTCGGGGTGCGGCTGATTTCTTTCGCCGTACACTGGATCAGGGCAGAAATTCATGAATTCATTCTACGTAACTGGCGGATCGTCAAGGTTGCCACTACCAAGGCACAACGTAAGTTGTTTTTCAATCTGCGCGGGGCCAAGAAGCGTCTGGGGTGGATGAATCAGCAGGAGGTTAATGCTATTGCTGATGATTTGGGCGTCAGTGCTAAAGACGTGATGGAAATGGAGTCGCGCCTGACCAATCAAGATATGGCTTTCGATCTCGAACCAGATGATGGTGAGGACAAGCATTTTGCCCCAGCTTCCTATCTAAGTGATAGGAGTCCGGATCCAGCCCAGATTCTCGAGGCTAATGACTGGACCGATTATCACAAAACCCGGCTATGGAAGGCGCTGGAAAAGCTAGACGAGCGCAACCGCGATATCATTACCCGGCGATGGATTAACGAACCCAAGGCTACTTTGCATGATCTGGCAGATATTTATGGCGTTTCCGCCGAGCGCATTCGTCAGTTGGAAAGCAATGCGCTCCGTAAACTTAAGGTAGCTGTTGTCGCCCAATGAGGCTGAGTTATCCAAAGCTGCCGGAAACAGGTGGCTTTTCCGTAGCGGTTGGATCAGTGGCTGAACAACACAGTCAAGAAACTGATCCAGCCCTGGATAAATAGCGCGATGATGAGTAAGTGGTAAATTATGTAACCGGCTTTTGGGAGTCGTTTGGAGTATGCACAAGCTCAGACTTACCCGATGCGGCTCGATAGCTCGGCGCATGCACTGCGGTCTTGAAGTCGACACCGCCGAGCTGAACATCGGGGCCGATAGGGCCTGTGGTACAAAATAGAAAAAGTATGGCCCACTAACACGGCCACGCGTGTTCCAAATATGTGAGTTTCCTGATTTCATGCGCTATAAAAACAAGCAAAGTCGATTTGACTTTCTTCAAGGCGTGCCTATAAAATCCTGTCCCACAAAACGAGGCGATGGAGTTCGCCCCGAACTGTCGGCATCGGCTTATAACTCCTACGAATTTCGCAGCATACGAAATCGAGCTGTTTGGAGCCCACATAGCATGACGCTTAGCCCCGCCATCCTGCAGATTGGTCAGGTTCTGACCATCCTATTGTTATCCCCTCTACTGCACGGATTCATCGCCAAGGTCGAGGAGCGTGTGCAGCGTAGTACCGGACCCTCCATCTTCCAACCCTACCGCGATCTGTGGAAACTTTTCCATAAGGAGCTGGTCTTGCCTAAGACGGCCTCATGGCTATTCTGGGCAGCACCTTTCGTTGCCTTTACAGCCATGCTGATCGTACCGCTGTTGATTCCGGTTCTCACCAACTATCCCCTACCACTCTCGGATATGGGCGACATCCTGGGTGGTGGGTTGATCCTGACCCTAGCCGGTTTTTCCATAATGCTTGCCGGACTCGATTCAGGGCACCCTTACGGTGGTCTTGGTGCCAGCCGCGAATCCATGCTGGCTATCTTAGCCGAACCAACACTGATTCTCGTATTCGTTGGTATTGCGCTGCTCGCTAAATCCATGCTGCCCTTCGTATTCAATCACTTTCTAATCGCCCATCCGGCGGCGTACTGGGCTCCTTCACATCTATTCCTGGTGGCAGCTTTTTTTATCCTGCTCACGGTCGAAACCGAGCGTTTACCGATCCACTCCAGCATCCAATGGGAGATTTATATGATTGGCGAGGCGCGCATCCTCGAATACTCTGGCCCACTACTCGCCCTGCTGAGATGGGCCACATGGATGAAGCAAGCGATTCTCTACACCATTTTCCTCAATGTACTGACTCTGCCCTGGGGTTTATCGATTCAAGGTACGCCGCTGGGTGTCTTGGGTGCTTTGCTTGCTCTGCTTGCCAAGTGGGCGCTGGTAGGGCTACTCATGGCGGGTATTGATACCGCTCAATCACGGCTACGTTTCTACCGTTATCAAGAACCGCTGGCACTATCCTTCCTGCTGGCTGTACTCGCCATCGTCGCCGATCAACTGTGAGAGAACACGCCATGCTAATCCTTCATCTAGACCCACTTGCTACTGCCGGGTTCAGCCTGCTGGTGATCGTGGCGCTGACGCTCTCCTTCGTCATGCTCGGCTCGCACTGGCTCAGAAACCACGTCTATGCCTTTGCCGCCGAATCCTGGGTAATCGCTGCAATCTCAATCATGGTGGGTGCTTACGGTCACTACCCGGAATTGTACGTTATTGCCATTCTTACCATCTTGTTTCGTGGTTTATTACTGCCTTATTTGCTGCTACGCATCATCGACAAGCTCGATGTACACCGCGAGATCAACGCGCTACTCAGCCCGGCTCGCAGTTTGGTAATCGGTGTCGCGCTGGTGGTGTTCGCCTACGAGGTCTCAGTTCATTTGGGGCTCGAATTAGGACTGGTAAACAGGATCGCTATCCTCGCACTGACCGCCATGCTTGGACTCAAACTCGTCGGCTTTCTGATTATGATTCTGCGCACCGAAGCGGTCAGTCACATTCTTGGTTTACTGCTCATTGAAAATGGTATTTTTCTTGGCTCGCAGATATTAGTGCCGGGGATGCCACTGCTACTGGAGTTGGTGATTCTCTTTGATTTGCTCATCATCGTGAGCACCTTCGGTTTATTGACGAGCTATCTCAAGTCACACACCGGCAGCACCAGCTCGCGTAACCTGACCCGCTTGGTGGGCTAAGCGCATGAGCCTTCCCATTACTTTTTACCTGATCCTTGCTGCCCCGCTGGCGGCGATTCTGCTCAGCTTGCTGCGCGCCCGGCCGCGTGCGGCCGAATACCTCAACCTCATTGCGGCAATTATCGTTTTCGCCTTCGCCCTACCGCTGCCGTGGCGGGTTGATAAACCGATCGTCTGGATGCATGGTTACTTATTGCTAGACCCGTTCGCCGCCTGGGTTACACTGATCACGGCGGTGGTCTATCTCCTTTCTTCGATCTATGCTATCGGCTACATGCGCAGCATGGAAGGTCAGGAACCACGCCTGCATTACTTCTATGCCCTATTCGCTGCTTTTGCACTCACCATGCTGCTTGCACCGATACAGAATAATCCTGGTCTGTACTGGATCGCCATCGATCTAACCACTATCGTTAGCGCTTTTCTAGTCGGCTTCCAACGTGAACCGGAATGTATCGAAGCAGCCTGGAAGTACATCGTCATCGTTTCTGTCGGTCTGGCGCTGGCTCTGCTCGGCACCGTGCTATTTTACTGGGGTGGCACCTTCGTTGCCGGGCCAGTCTATGCCATGACCTGGGCCAGCTTACGCCAGATGGCCCCGCATATCTCGCCTGCACTATTGATTATTGCCTTCCTGCTGGTGCTGGTTGGTTTTGGTACCAAAGTTGGCCTGGCTCCCATGCATACCTGGCTACCTGATGCACATAGTGAAGGCCCGGCACCGGTATCCGCCATGCTTTCTGGCGCATTGCTTAATTGCGCGATGCTTGGCATCGTGCGTTATCTTGGCATACTCGATCATGCCAACCTCGGCCGCCTACCGCACCTTGCTTTGCTCATATTGGGTGCCCTTTCTCTGCTCGTCGCTGCGCTGTTTATTACTCGCCAGACCGGCGCTAAACGCTTGATGGCCTATTCCAGTGTGGAACACATGGGAATCATCGCACTCGGTTTCGGCTTTGGGGGCCCATTGGGCGTTGCCGGGGCGCTCTTCCATATGCTTAACCATGGATTGAACAAATCGCTCATGTTCTTCGGTAGCGGTAATATGATGCACGCCTATACCAGCAAGGATATGTCGGCTATGCGCCGCGTCGGTAAATATTTTCCGTTAAGTGGCGGCTTGTGGCTAGCTGGAGCCGTGGCCATCACCGGTGCTCCACCTTTCGCGCTATTTCTAAGCGAATTCACAATCCTGCGTGGTGGGATCACCGGCCCTAATGCCTGGGCGGCGATATGGATGGGATTGCTGCTCATTGTCATTTTTATCGGTTTTCTTGCGCACTTTCGCCGCATGTACTACGGCGAACCCGCTCCCACGGCCCCGCATACTCAAATCGCCGTCTGGCAAACTGCACCCATGTGGTTGGCCATCGCACCACTGCTGATCTTCGGTTTGTGGTGGCCTGAAGGCCTATGGCAACTACTCCACCACATTGCCGCCGGGATCGGTCTGCGGGGAGGATTGCTGCAATGAATCCGCGTGAAATTATTTACCTCGCTGCCACGCAATTACCGGGGGCCGTTACTCGCTTTTTTGGTGGTGGTGAAAACCTGGCCTTCACTCCGCATCACCGTATGCAGATGGCCTATGCCGTACACACCGACGCGGGTCTGGAGGTACGCTATTTACTATCCAGACAAGCCGGTCAAGCCTTTCTCGAATGGCGTGTGCCGATTACCAACACCATCCTACCCTCGCTAGCGCAACAACTACCCATGATTGCCTGGTACGAGCGCGAAATGCATGACCTCTTCGGTATTGAGTTCAGCGGTCATCCCGACCTGCAACCGCTGGTCTTGCATGAAGGCGCACAGGTACCCGTGCCGCCTTTGCTTCCGCAAGCCAGCGAGGCGACGCTGGGCTATGTGCCAACAGCAGCACATCTACCCGAACTCGACAGTCCGGCTATCCAACACCTGCCCTTCGGCCCCATCCGGGCCGACGTGGTCGAATCTGCCGAGTTTCAATTTCTTTATATCGGTGAGGGCATTCTCCACTACCACCCGCGTCTATTCTACAAGCATCGGGGGATGGAACGGCGCTTCCAGGGCTGGCATCCGATTCAGGCGGTCGTGTTAGCCGAGCGCGTCTCCGGTGTTGGCAGTCTAGCCCACGCTTTAGCTTACTGCCACGCCATCGAACACGCTCTCGGCATGCGCGCTCCTATCCGCGCACGCTATCTACGCTTGATCCTCGCCGAGCTGGAGCGCCTGTACAATCATCTGCACTACTTAGCTCACCTTTGCCAAACTACCACGCTCAAGGTTGGTGAAGCCCAGGGCCTTTATCTGGAAGAATGCCTCAAACAAATCATTGGCCGCTATACTGGCAGCCGCTTGCCGCGTGGGCTGCTCATACCCGGCGGGCTGCGCCGTGACCTCGATCTCAATGGACTCGATCAGTCACTTAGCAATCTTGAAACCTCTATTGATCAGTATCTGCATGCACTGGAAGCTACCCGTAGCCACCTCGATCGACTCATGACCACTGGCCTGCTACCGCGCGAGATCGCTTACGATCAAGGTGCTACTGGCCCAGTTGAACGGGCCTCTGGCATCGATCATGACCTGCGCCGTGACCACCCTTATTGTGCTTATGATCGCCTGCGCTTTAACGTACCCGTGGAAAGCGCCGGTGACGCCCACGCCCGTGCGCGGGTACGCATGGCTGAGCTGCGCGAATCTTTGGCCTTAATCCATCAAGCTCTGGCACAGCTCAAACCTGGTCCGGTGCAGCGCCATGAGCCGATTGAAACGCCGACTGATGATGGTGAGGGTCTGGGCTGGGCCGAATCGCCGCGTGGCACGGTATTCTATGCCATTCGTCTCACTAGCGAAGGCCGACTTGCACGAGTCAAGATTAAATCACCCTCTTTTTCCAACTGGCGCGTATTTCCTTATACCGTGCATGATAGCAACATGATGGATTACGCCATCAATGAAGCGAGCTTCGGCCTCACCGTGGCGGGGTGTGACCGATGAAGCACCTACGCCGGCCTACCCCTCGACAATGCTCACACCGCGAGCTGAGCACGCGCACCTTAGGAGGGAGATCATGCCTCTTTGGAGTTTGACCGGTCTACGCACCGGGTGTGTCACCACCTCCTGGCCGACAGGCAACGGTCCGGATGGCCAGGATGGTGTACTCGGCATGCCTCACCTGGATTCAACACGCTGCACACCGGAATGTGATGCCTGTGTAGAAATCTGCCCCAGCGCCGCACTCAGTCTGGATAGCGAGCACCGGGTACAGCTAGATTATGGGCGCTGCATTGCCTGCCAGCTCTGCGTGGAAACCTGCCCTGATGGGGCGCTGACAAGCACGCATCACTGGGCTTTGGGTACACGCGAACGCGACACTTTGAGCACTGTGCCCGCAAACCAAAGAAAGGCAGTCAAATGGCGTATCGAACAAGCCTTCGGACACAGCCTGCACGTGCGTCACGTGGATGCCGGTTCCTGTAATGGTTGTGAATCCGAACTCCAGGCCCTTAACAACCCCTTCTATAACCTGCACCGACTCGGCATCTTCTTTACACCCTCACCGCGCTTCGCCGACCTGCTGCTCGTTACCGGGCCGGTAACTCACGCCATGCGCGCCGCGCTGGAGGCAACCTATATCGCCATGCCAGAACCGCGCTGGGTCATGGCCGCTGGAACCTGCGCAGTGAGCGGCGGTATCTGTGGCGGCGGCTATGCTTGCCATGAGGGTCTGGAAGCCATATTGCCCGTAGATCTTTGGCTTCCAGGTTGCCCACCCAACCCGGCCGCTTTCATTGATGCCCTGTTACTGCTGCTTGAACGGCGTCCACCACGCGCACCCCATTCCATCGATAAATCAGGGGCCCATCATGCTGATTGACTCGGCACTATTCTGGTTTGCCCTAACCGCTACACTATGGCTCATTGCGGCCATCTTCAGTCTGATCGGTATCAGCCATCGCTTTGGCCGCGGTGCGTTGATCGGGGGTGGGCTCACCTGTATGTTAGGTAGCGCTATCGGTTTACCCGGCGGTACTGAGACAGCCACGCTATTCTCGCTTGGTGGCCTATATGCACACTTTCACCTTGGCCCCGCCGCGCTCTGGCTCATCGGCTGGGCCACCCTGCCTGCCACCTGCGCAATGGCGCTTGGCGGTAGTCGTGTGCAGACAGGTAATCGCTGGGTCTTCGGTGCTGCGGTCGGATTACTCGGTGCGCTGGGTGTTTTTGGTATGCAAGATGCGCCCGGGCTACTCATTGCCTGGGAGGCTATGAGTCTGGGTGGCGCACTGATGCTACTCGCTGAACGTAATGACGAGGCAGGTGGTCACGCCGGGATGTTCATGCTCAGCCTACTGGAGGTTGGCGCCATCGCACTCCTGTTAGCCCTGGCCATGCTCGGCGCGGCTAATCCGACAAATTCAGCCATGAGCGCACACTTTCACAGCCTGTCCCTGGGATGGGCTGTAGGAATAGGTCTGTTACTGATCGTCGGCACCGGTGCCAAACTCGGCCTTTTACCCTTCTACGAGTGGTTTCCTGGGGCCTATGGTTATGCGAGCGGTAGTACAGGTGCACTATTCTCGGGTATTTTCCTCAGCGCTGCCTGGTTCTTACTGGGGCGGGCCTTGCTTGACTGGGCACCTGGAGGCAGTGTGGCGATGACGTTGGGCGTGGTATTATTGGCGCTCGGAGTGCTTTCAGCCATTCTTGCTATCCTCTTCGCTTTTCAGGAAAACGACTGGCGTCGCCTGCTGGGCTATTCCACTGCCGAAAATGCGGGTCTGGCGGTTACCGCTTTAGGTGCAGCACTGGTCTTTCGTTCCCAGGATTTACACGCCCTAGCCGCACTCGCCTGGTTGGTAGGACTGATTCACTTGGCCGGCCACAGTCTCGCCAAAGGTGCCCTGTTGTTCGCTGCCGATGGGGTGCATGATGCCACTGGCAGTTATCGGATCAATGCGCGTGGTTTGCTGCGCCGTGCGCCTTGGACGTTGGGGCTAGGCGCGGTATTTGCTGCTATGAGCCTTGCCGCGATGCCACCACAAATCGGCTTCGTCAGTGAATGGCTCTTATTTCAAACTATTTTTCACAGCTTCGCCCTACACACGCAAGGTGCACGCATCGCCTTGTCCTTAGCTGGTGCCGGCGTGGCATTGATTGCCGCCTTAGCACTCGCTACTTTCGTCAAGCTCCTCGGAGTGGGCCTGCTTGGCCCTGAAGTACCAGATACATCCCAACCGGCGCTGCGCTATCGATTAGCAGTGCTGATCAATGGCTTAGCTGTACCCGCGCTAGCGGTTGGCTTGTTGTGGCTATTGCCTTTGCTGACGCAAGCGTCTTGGCCTCAAGAGATGGGCCAGAGCGCTTTTCATATGGTGCACGGTATGTTACTGGTGCCGCTAAGCTCTGGCTTTGCCTTTATTTCTCCGCTCAAGCTAGTGATTGTCGCGCCCTTACTCGCGGTCCCAGCGGCCCTCGCGGTCATTATCACGATTCGCCAACACGGCATACGACGCGCCCCACTGTGGAGCGGTGGTCTACGCGTTGATCCTCGCCATGCTACCACCGCGCTAGCCTTCTCCAACGCTATGCGTATATTTTACGGCTTCGTCTACCGGCCGGCTAATGATACCCGCCGTGATTATAGTGGGCGGCACTATTTCATCAACGCGCTGCGGTTCGATTACGCCCAATCACCAATCTTCACACCCCTGCTGTTCACACCTGCCAAGCGTCTCATTGTTTGGGCGGCGCTGCATCTTCGTTGGTTACAATCCGGTTTTCTCAATAGCTATCTCGCTATACTCGGTGGACTCCTGCTCGTGATTCTAGCGATTGGCCTTTTTTATTAACTAGACGGTGACGTGCGGCATGGTTCGATACTGGCCTTCCCACAAGATATCCCCTCACTCCAAGCCTTTCCCTTCCCGCTTTGCTGTACGATCAGCACAAGGTACGTGGTGTGAGCGTGTTCTGCGGCTTGGCCGGTTTTGGTTCGCATGGAGTGGCGGGCTGAAGACCTGTGGTGATTTCACCATGTCGCTGTATGGGTGTTAGCTCACAGCAGCAATACCCTTCTATCCAATTCTAAAATACTACCTTTTATTTTCCGGACTCCCACGGATTCGTGGGGGTAAGTTCTGGATCAAGGGTAATGGAGCCTATTGAAAGTCAGTAGATAGGCAGGGGATTCGTGTGATGTGTAAATGGTTTCATATT
>VAOW01038342.1_pt1 | contig 22951 bp, 14 predicted proteins | sample 3393921 | NCBI WGS metagenome assembly VAOW01 (sample SAMN08290428, study PRJNA428436) | hydrothermal vent metagenome | isolation source: Deep-sea hydrothermal vent chimney | place: Indian Ocean: Southwest Indian Ridge | depth 2742 m m | reverse complement strand
TATTGTTTCCCGATGGGAAGATTCTGAAAATTATATCATTGGCCTGCTGTGGGGCTCTACGCGCCCAGATCCTTGCCATGTACCACAATCTGTTCCGCCACTCCGGGATAACAGCCGATCACCCCTTCAAGGCGCACAGGTACGCAGAGCTTCAGTGGGCGCAACAACACCCCTTCGCCCATAGGCATGGCAGCCGGTCCGGCCCGTACACTCGCCTTACTTGCCCCTAAATCCAGTTTCCGGGGGGATTTTACCGTAACATTCGCAATCTGTGCCGAACCTGATCCGGTGTAAATGTAGAGTAATCCTGAAACGATACGCAGTACCCTCAAGCCAACTTGGGGATTCCGACAAAAAACCATTTGACTCAAGTAGGTACTCGGCGACATAATCCCCTTATGCCTGTGGCTTCTCCCCCAAATAATCCTCGCGGTTCCAACGATCCGGCTTCCTCACGGCAGCCCGCCACCCCCCCTATACCACAATTTATTTCCCTGGATTCGGGGCAATCACGCACCGAGCACCTGGCTGTCCATATCATTCGGTTTCTGCGCAGAATTACACCAAACTTGTTAATTGCCTGGGCAGACTTCATCGCTCTATTAGTTAGTGGCCAAGCCGCCATAGCGATTCGTCACCTGATGAATCCGCTTCACTATGGCACAAATTTTCCGCTTATCCTCCCAGTCTATGTTGCCCTGATGCTCTTCGGCTACTTTGCCGTAGGCCTGTACCCGTCCATTCGGCGAAGCGGCCCGGATGAACTCCGCCGTCTGACGCTGACAACCACCACGCTGACTTTCATTATGGTCGTCATGACCTACATCAGCCGTGGCGGATTTGACGCCAATGCCACCATGTTTATCGTTGCGTGGGGAATGGCCCTGTTTGCCGTCCCCTTGGGTCGTGCGGCCGTACGATCGCTCTTTTCCCACCGGAACTGGTGGGGGCCTAAAACCGTCATTCTGAGTACTGATCGAACGCATGCCGATCAAATCCTACGCGGTCTCAAAAGCCAACCCCGCATCGGACTTCGGGCTTCGGCCATTATCCTCATGGGCGCCCAGTCGGGAGTATCGACCGACCTGGGTTTACCCCTGTTACACGGCACTGACTCCGCCCTCGCACACGCCAGAGAAAATGGCATCAACTACGCAATTATCACCCTGTCGGATCTCGACGATCCCGCCAGCCTGGCCCTGATCCGGCGTTACGAAACCTGTTTCAAGCACTGGATCATCGTCCCCTATACCACACAGAGCTATAGCCTCTGGGTACGAACCCGAGATCTCAACGGTATGCTGGGCCTTGAGCTGACCCATCATTTACTCAGCCGAAAAAATCGTCTTATCAAGCGCCTGCTGGATCTGGTACTCACCCTGATTGGTGCGGTATGCGCCCTACCCCTGGGCCTGGTTATCGCGATTGCCATCAAACTGGATTCTCCCGGTCCGATCCTGTACTCTCAGCATCGCCTCGGGAAAAACGGCAAAGTTTTCAGAGTTTACAAATTCCGCTCTATGGTTTCCGATGCCTGCGAGATTCTGCAGAATCACTTCCTGCAGCACCCCGAATTCCGGACAGAATGGGAGCGCACACAGAAGCTCAAACAGGATCCCCGCATTTCCCGGGTTGGGAGATTCCTTCGCAAAACCAGCCTGGATGAATTGCCCCAACTCCTGAATGTCCTGCGCGGTGAGATGAGCCTCGTCGGCCCCCGCCCCATCGTCGAGGCGGAAATCCCCCTCTACGGTGAGGTCTGGGATCTGTATCAGCGGGTGCACCCCGGCATAACCGGGCAGTGGCAAGTCTCCGGGCGCAACGATACGACTTACGCAGAGAGAACCGCCATGGATACCTACTACATCCGCAACTGGTCCATCTGGCTGGACATCTATCTTCTTGCCCGGACCGTTTCCTCCGTACTACGGGGTAATGGGGCCTACTGATCATCCAGTCGGCACCTCACATGGCGGCCACGGGCGAGGGTCAAACCAAGACGGATAGTGAGCATAAACATTTGTTGGCACCAAATCGCAGTGAAATCCGGCCATTGCTATTACGGATTGTTACTCCCTGTTAAAATAAAACCCAAAGAAGACATTTCATCCTGTCTTTCAGGATCGCTGATTTAAGGAGCAACGGTAGTTGAACGCCCAGGAGGAACGGCCCTCAGAATCGGCACGGCAGCCATCGCTAGCCCTGCCCCCGGAATGCCGTATTGCGGTGGTTCATGAGTGGCTGGTTCAGTATGGAGGCTCCGAGAAGGTACTGGCCGCGATTCTCAACCTCTTCCCCAAGGCAGACCTTTTTAGCATTTGCGATTTTCTTCCAGAGCGGGAGCGAATCCCAATAGGACGACCTAGTCGGGCAACAAGTTTCATCCAGCGGCTTCCAGGTGCCCGGCGACACTACCGAGCCTACCTCCCCCTCATGCCCCTCGCCGTGGAACAGCTTGATTTGTCGGGCTATGACTTGGTCATTTCCAATTCGCACGCGGTAGCCAAAGGAATCATCACCGGCCCCGGCCAGCTTCATGTCGGCTATATCCATTCCCCGATGCGTTATGCCTGGGACCTTCAACACCAATACTTACAGGAAGCCAATCTGGAACATGGGATAAAATCCTTGTTCGCACGGCTGGCTCTACACTATCTGAGGCTTTGGGACTACCGATCTGCCCAAGCAGTCGATGCCTATATGGCCAATTCCTACCATGTGGCACGCCGGATTCGCAAATTCTATAATCGGGAATCCGAGGTAGTCTATCCACCGATTGAACTTTCCGACCTCTCGTTCCGAGAGCACAAGGATGATTACTACCTGGTTATCAGCCGGCTGGTCCCCTACAAACTGGTAGGACATATTGTCCGCGCATTTCGAGGCACCAGGCGCAAACTTGTCATTATCGGGGATGGCTCGGAACGAAAGCGGATAATACGGATTGCCGCAGGGTCCACCAACATTGAATTTCTGGGGGTACAACCCCGGGAACGCCTGGTGGAATTACTTGCAAATGCCAGGGCACTGGTGCACTTGGCCTATGAAGACTTTGGGATGGCCATGGTGGAAGCACTGGGATGCGGAACGCCCGTGATCGCCTATGCCGCCGGTGGGGCTCGAGAAATCGTACACCACGGGACCACCGGTTGGCTTTTCCCGGAACAAAGCATCGAAGCGCTTCGCCAGGCCCTGGATGACTTTGAAGCCTGCCAAAGTATTCGCCCTGCAGCATGCGCCGACTCCGCCGTTCGTTTCGCACCAGAGCGGTTCCGCGCCGGCTTTGTAGATGCCATCAACAACGCATGGATTGCCCATGAGGCGTACATGAATGCCGGAACACCCGATAACAAACAGCAGAAAATACCGTGAACTTGGTTCCAGAAAACCAGCCACACCGGAAGAAAATATTTATGCGCTACCCGCATCCTTGGGGCAATTAACCAACTCCGACACCGGCCCCTGCTGGACGATACGCCCCTGCTGCATACAAATATAGTGGTCGCAGAATTCGACTACCTGTTCCTCGGAATGTGAAACCAAAACGAGCGTCAGACCACCGTTACGCAATTCACGAATCCTCGCAAGACATTTTTTTTGAAAATCGCTGTCTCCCACTGCCAGAATTTCATCGGCTAATAACACATCCGGCTCAACATGGATTGCGACCGAAAAACCCAATCGGGCATACATGCCGGATGAATAATTTTTTACCGGTTCATAAATAAAATCTCCAAGGCCTGAAAATTCCACAATCTTTGAATACAGACTACGAATTTTCCGATTAGTAAATCCATACAGACTCCCATTGAGGTAAATATTCTCCTCACCGGTAAGGTCCGGGGTAAAGCCCACGCCCAATTCAATCATGGGAGCCACTCGACCCATGATCTCGATATTCCCGGATGAGAGGGGAATGGTTCCTGCCAATAGGGCCAGCAAAGTACTTTTCCCGGATCCATTAGGCCCCATGATACCAATGGCCCCCCCAGGTTCAACCTGGAAACTAACATTTTCCACTGCGCGGAAAGGTATCTTGGTCGAACGCCAGCGTTTATGTACCAGGCCGATAAAGCGTTTTTTCAGGGAATCCTGAGAATTATGGACCAAAATAAAATCCTTGGTCACCTCCCGGCAAAGAATGGCATAGCCCGAATTCATCATAACCTCTCGATCACCCATTTCCCGCGCTTCAGGAACAACCAGCTTCCGATACCAAGGGACATACTCGCCCAGACCACAAAATAAGCCACTAGGTGCCATGGTGGCAAATGACCGCTGTAAATCAAGCTTTCAAAGATCATGGTGAACTCGGTAAACGGGCTTAGTTCGAGCCACGGGCGTATTACAGCTGGAAGCCGAGTGATGGGATATACCACTGGAGCGGACCAGAAAAGTATCATCAGCAACACTTCGACCAAATGCTTGAGATCTCTGAAATCCACGTAGAGTACTGAAAGTATCATCTGGATACCGAACAAAAATACCAGGTAGAGCATGAGAAACAAAGGGTAGCTCAACAACACCAATGAAAAATGACCACCTAATGGCACTAACAAAATCAAGAGAATTACTAACCCCATTAACCACAACGTTAAATTCACCAGTAAATTACTAGCTGGAACAAGTACTCTCGGAAAGACTATTTTCTTGATCAGATTCTTATTCTCAACCAGGATGTCGGAGGCCTGAGCGGTTACCACACCAAAAAGATTCCAATGGATTATGCCGGTTACCATGTACAGAGCGTAATTTTTCATCGTAGATTTGAACACGATAGTAAATACGACAAAATAGGTAACCGATAGCAACAAGGGATTCATCAAAGACCAGGCAAACCCCAGGAATGCACCCTGATAGCGAACCTTGATTTCCTTTTCCACCAAATTACGCAACAGATCCCGGTATTGCCACCAGCGTCGGATAGTAGATAAATAATTGTATTTTCCACCAGAACCAATTCCTGTTCGTTTGCCGGCGAACGAAGAGGAACGTACCGTGGAAGCGACCCCCAGTATGCCGGCCAGCAATACGCCATACCAACTCAAGGTAAAGGAGTGAATAAACAAGGATTCAGTCAAAGCCGAAATCGCGATACCGGCAAACAATAACCAGAAAGCAAGCCGAAGCTGTGCCATATCGGCCCCCTTCCCCGGGAGACACCTCATGCGACTAAGCGCCCATGGGGCAGCCAACAACAAGGCGAGAAGAGAGAATAACCCCAGCAAGCCCGAACCATAGAGTACGTTCAAATAATCGCTGTGGGGATGCTGATAGTAGGCAATCGCTGCCGGCGCCTCCCCTGCGGCGATTCGTTCACGAACCAATGCACGGAAACTACCGTACCCCGCCCCATGGCCGGGATGATCGAAGAAAACCTTCCAGGCCACCGACCACATCGCGAGGCGGGCACCGGTCGAGGTATTTGCCCAGTAATCCAGGTAACTTCCCGGTTGAAGTTGCACTGGAATCAGGCGGACATCTGCTCCAGGCAGCACCCGAATTTCGACCGGGGACAACACGAGTCCCGGAATACTCTCCATTAACGTAACGACCTGGGGCGTAGGAAGATCCTCCTGCTTCCAACCACCTCCGGCAATTCTCCAGGCAAACCTCCCCTGGGCATAAAGCGCGGCACCCTGATAGGTATTGGACTCTCCATTCCGATTAAGCCGAATAGTGCCTAATCCGCTCCGGTAATGGAGTGCCAGGAAGCTTTCACCCAGGCAGGAAATTTTTCCCATGCGATACCATGCCCTTCCCCCTTTGAGCACACGCACATCCACCCCTTGATTCATGGCGTGGCGCACTATGGAAGACAGCACGGCAGGGGAATTCGGACAAAGAGCCAAGCGTTCCTTGCGCTGCAGCAAACCCGAGCGTGCAGCACTCATGGCCGATGGAACGCCCTGCCAGGACGTTTCGATACGACCGATCAAGCCACGACCCAACACTCCTGCCAACACGACCAGCAATACCAGCAAACCAACCAGAGGAATCCAGGTTTTAGGAGTATGAAGCTTCCTACGATAGTGCCAAAACAGTAGAAATCCTAGAATAGGAATTGCGAGCCACCCCCCGCGTGCACCTGAAATAATGCTGGTCACCAACCCGGCTCCCGCCCCCAGTACTCCCAGCAATACCAGGTAGCGAGACCATTTGCTCCTTACCGGCGCAAGGAGCAGCGCCAAACCAACTGCCCCCTGAATGAGGGTTAGATCGCCGAAAGTAATGTGATCTGCAGCCTGCCCCTGGGGGAAAACCCCCGCTCGGTAGTTCTCTAACGCCAGATGCAAGCCCCCCCCCCCTGAAAGGTCGATCATCCCCACTACAAGCGCCAGAATGGCCCCCACTGCAAGTGCGGCTCCCAGCGCATCACGACGCGGCTTTGCCCAGCGAACAGCAACAAACACCGGAAAGAAAAGGAATATCCGACCCAGACGACCCAGCATGCGAAAGCCGATATTGGTTTCAATACCGCTCATATAGGTCAGTAAAGCCACCAGAGGAAAAACAGCGAAAGCAGCAAACAACCATTTTTCGACTGGGGACAGATCCCGAGTAAATCCCCGGACTATTCCAATACCGAGTCCGATTATAGCCAGGAGAAAAAACCCGACACTCGCTGCATAATTAACGCTCAGGGAAAGCGCCAGCATCCCCATGGCGATCACCGCGATGGCGCCCTGCGTCAACCTCTTGGGGCTGTCTGTTGAGGTAAATAACCCAAGCATTAAAAAATGTTACGCCAACGGTTCATAGATAATTTTCCCGATCCGCTAAAAAAATGATTATGATACGTTAAGGCTGTTCGTCCTGCGTAGCCCCCGATACATCCATCCCTACCATCGTCGCGTACAGGCTCGAAATCCGTTTCGCCATAGTGGATGCAGAGTACTGCCTGCGCTGAATAGATCGGCCCTGCGCTCCCAACTGCCGCCGTAAATTCCCGGAACCATCCAAGCGACACAACTGGGCCACAGCCAAAGCAGGGTCTCCTAAAGGATAAAGAATCCCCCCTTTCGAGTCACCCAAAATCTGCCGATGACCGGTCACGTCGCTTGCCACTACGGGCACCCCCATTGCCATTGCTTCCAGCACCGCAAAAGGCATTCCTTCCCATCGGGAAGTTGTGAGATATACATCCGCAGCAGCCAGCACCGGGAGTGGATCATCCACAGCACCCAAGAAGCGTAAATTCGACAGCCCATCCACTATCGCCCGCCGCTGTAGTTCCGGTGCTTCCTTGCCTTCACCTGCCCACAGGAATAGCACCTCTGGCAGCATGCTGACAATAGCATAGGCTTCATCCATATTTTTTTGTCTGTTGAAACGGCTCAGAGTAGTGACCACCAATTGGCTTTCAAGGATACCTAAACGGCAACGCGTTCGCCGACGAAGACTTTCTTTGTATTCCGTGGAGACATCTTCGACCCCATTGGGTACTACCCACTGCGGTAATCCGTTCCACAAGCCGAAGTTCTTGCTGGCTATCCGTTCATCCTCTGAGACAAAGACAATACCTTTCATCCAACACGCGCTAAAGTGCTCATAGGCCCGGTACAGATAACGTTTGAAAGGTCCATAACCATCAACGTGCAAACCGTGCGGTGTATGCAAGCAGGGTTTTCCAGTAAGCAGCGATACCGCCCTTCCATACACACCTGCACCTTTACCATGCGTGTGGATAATATCAATACCTCGGGTTCGTATATAAGCGGCAAGACCGATGGCGAACCACAGAGCGAATCGCCGATGCGATATTGAATACACATTACCCCCAATCAGTTGTTCGAAACGTGATCGATAGGGCGGGTCATTCGGACAGGCTATATACGGATCAATCTCGCGGGACAAATGCCGAAGCAAAAGTTGTATCTGCCGAGGACCACCCCCATGATCGGATCGCACAGTGATCATTAGTACACGCAGTCGATGCATATTCAAAGAATCGAATAAAAAGCCAAAGTACGCAACAAACCTTCCTTGTGGAAACGCCAGCGTATTGCCGTGCGTTTCCGCACCCACCCTTTTAAATTAGCCAGAGATAGAAAAGCCTCTAACTCAGCACGATGCCCCTGCGTCAAAACGGACGCATAACGGTCGTGAAATATTTCCGCCTGTCGTAACGCGCCATCGAGCCTTTCAATTTGCCTTAATCGCACTGCCGATGTTATACTCATAAAATTATAAAATAATGCAATATAGTTACAATGCGTGGCGCCTACATGATTGTTCATATGTTGGCGATAATTTATCAAAGCTCCATCTACGAAAGCAACACGTCCGATTGCGTTTGCAGTTAATAACAACCACCAGTCATGCATTACTGCCTCACGGGGAATTGGCAGTACCGAATCAAGCAATTCCCGATTAAATGCCATTGTACAACCCATGACGGTATTTTGAAGCAGCATTCTGGAAAAGCGAATACCGCTATTCATCCGAAATCTTTGATATGCGGCTGCAGATTTCGCCATCAATCTACCTTCTGTATCAACAACTCGAGCATCGCTATAGACCATAGCGGGCACCTTACCAGAGTCCCTACTTTCCATAGTCTTAAGCTTGGTTACCAGTATTTCAATTTTTTTTGTATGCCAAATATCATCCTGATCCGCAAGAAATATGTAGTCCCCATTACACCTCGATAGTAACCGTGCAAAATTTTCGGTCACCCCGAGGCGACAATTCGTACTCTCGACAATCTCGATTGGCAAGCCCTGTTTTTGTGCGTGTTCCAAAATAGCTAAAGTGTTATCTTGGGAGGAATCATCTCCAACCAATATCCGGTGTGCAGGAACTGTCTGCAAAGCCAGAGATTCCAATAGGGCCGACAGATACCGATCGCCATTATAGGTTGCAAGCACCACGTCAATCCTTCCCACTTGATAGGCCCCTTAGATATTTAGACAGGAAATTACACAAAACCCACGATATCGTTGATACAAATCCGGCGCCAAAGTTTTGAATACTTTTCATGCAACTGGGTAAACTTGCAGATTCTAGAGCCAGGGAATAAGGTATGTATTAGCCAACGATAACCGTCGTCTTCCTTCTCTGGCTTGCGGAGAAAACTGCAGCCTGTGCCAGGATCTGCTCAAGAATAACTTGTGTCCCGGTCTTGGAGTAATCTTTCTCAAGGCGGCAAAAGGCCTGCTCGCGCAACCTTTTCCATAGTTCAACATCCTCATAAAGTCGGCATACCATATCTGCAAATAAATGCGGCTCGTCAGCAACCAAAGCCTCATCTTCGTGCGCCAGACCAATTCCTTCATTGCCGATACTGGTTGTTACAACCGGAACGCCATAGCGCAAGCTCGTAATTACCTTCCCCTTTACACCTGCCCCGTAACGCAGCGGTGCCACAAAGACTCGAGCTTGCTCGAATACTGGGGAGAGATTTTCCACGTACCCCAGGACTTCTACTCCATTTCCTGCACGTGCGAGTACCTCTGGAGGCGGATTACTACCGGCAAGCACAACCTTTACCGGACCCAATTTCGAACGTACAGCAGGAAGAATCTCATCGCAGAACCAATTTACGGCGTCAACGTTCGGCGTATGCTGGTAACCACCGACAAAAAGAATCGTGTCCCGATCATCGAAAGACGCACCTGATCGGAAGGTTTCCGTATCAATATCGAAGAAAAACAGCGGCATTGCCTTTGCCAGCCTCCCCGGTGCAAGTTTACTGATTAACGGAATTTCGGCTGAACTGGGCGTCAGCACCGCATCGACACTATTAAAAATGTGCTGCTCCACCTGGCGCAGACGATGTGACTCCACAAGACTCTCCTGCCGGTGCTCCAACTCGTATCTGCGAAGTTCCCGAAGATAGTGAAGATCGTGCGTAAAATAGAGAAGCACCGCTGTCGAATAACGCTTTAACACTTTGAGATATGGCTCCGAGATATCGGGTCGCGCGAGTAAGATATAATCCAAGTCTGCTCCGTTCTGCTGCAGCCAGTCCTCCAGATCAAACCAGCCATAGAGAACCTCTACGCCCCGCTGCTGCAGTATATGTGTATACGGCTCCGACCGGTTGCGGTTATCTGGTAGAAGGGAGACCAAGAAGTCCATATCTTGCAGCAATTGAATATAGCTCCACATCATCATGGCTCCGGCATTCTTGTCATATTCCGGAACCATATCTTCAATAATCAAAATACTCCGCTTGTTTTGTGCCCGAGCTCTTGCTTTGTATACGTGAGTACCGTTGTCAAGATTAAAAGCAGTAAGTTGTTTTCCCCACTTCTCCCGAAATTTTTTCTGGTTTATCACCTGATGGCCTTTGACGCCGCTGGTTACATCCGTTCCTGACGATACCCCCTCATAGTGCACAACAACCGAGTCGGGCTGATAGAGTACCCGTCGTCCAGCCTCCCGAACGGAAAATGCAAGATCAGTATCTTCGTAATAAGCCGGCATGTACCTTTCATCAAACCCCCCTATCTCCTTCCACAAATCTGTAGGGATCATGACTCCAGCACCGGAGCAGTAATCCACTTCCCTGACGAAATTAAAGGCCGGATTTTCTGCATCCGCGTTGCGGCCGTAGTTCCATGCACTTGCGTCACACCACACGATGCCACCGGCCTCCTGCAGGCTACCGTTGGGATAAATAAATTTACATCCGACCAGGCCCACATCCGTGTGTGTATAGAAGGTCTCCACCAGCTTTGCAAGCCAACCCGGTTGTGGTTCGGTATCATTATTCAGCAGCACGAGATATTCGCCGCGTGCGAACGATGCAGCACAATTTACATTGCGGAGAAAACCCAGATTTTTTTTGTTGCGAATGCTCCGTATACCGGGGCACTGATTTAGCATCGCGCGAGTATTATCGGTCGAACCATCATCCGCCACAATGACTTCAAACTCGATTGCTGTATCAGTATTGTGAAGAATCGCTGCAAGGCAAGCGTAAGTGTAATGCCACGCATTGTACACGGGGATAATGATGGAAACACGCGGTTTTGAAAACGTCGGAAACTTCAGATAAGCAATCGCATCGAGATCCAGCGTTGACGAATAAAAAAGGTGGTCGCTTTCCGGCGCAAAACCCGGTCGTACGGTCGCCCTGTTCTGCTGCGCAAGCCACACTCGATAAGCTGCCGTCTCCCGAACGGGAAGAGGAAATTGACGAAAAACAAAGGTCTTGAGACGATGTTTTGCAGTAGGTGCCAATGGCACAGCCTTGAATACCAAGCGTGTGCAGATACCGAACAGACGTAGTATACCGGTCTTCGTGGCTCTCCACCTCTGGTTTACAGCACGCAACGGCCACGTCAACCGCCAAGCCCTGGAAGCCACCAGTGCCTGGAGTTCGACATGGAGCTCATCAAATTTTTGGTAGGCCTGAGCGAGCATCTGCAGCGACTCCTCGTTGCGGCGCCGCACTTGGTCTAATTCGCCTTCCAAACGCTCACGCTCGGCCTCCAACTTGGTACCGGACTGCTTGCTTCCTTCTAGTTCATAGAGCGCTACGGAAAGCCTTTCATCTATTTGCCGCGTCTGTTCCCGGAAGGATTCCACTTCAACCCGCAAGACACCAGCCTCTACTGCTAGTGTCTCCCGCTCGGTTCCCAACTGCTGTGCTTCATCCCGGCTCGCCGATAGCTCCGTCCGAGTCCCCTCCAACTCCTGCGTCCGCGCCTCCAGGGCCTCCCCTAGCCCCTGCGCCTCCACCGCTAACGTTTCCCACTCGGATCCCCGACGTTGCACCTCGTCCCGGCTCTCCGATAACTCCTCCTGAACCCCCTCCAGCTCCTGTGCCCGCGCCTCCAGAGACTCCCCCAGCCGCTGAGCCTCCGCCATCGATGCCTCCCGCCGATTCTCTACTTCCTGAATTCTTTGAACATAGTCACTGTTCTCGGTGGTTACCTCCGCAAGACGTTGATCTACCTGGAGCAGGCGGGCCTCAAGGTAGTGGCGCACGGGAGTTTCCGTTGCCTGGAGGTGTTTCCATTGACGGTACAGCCTGTCGAGAGCCGACTCATCGATGGCTTCCCGGGCACCCTGTTCCAGAACTCGGTAGCTATCCCTGGCGAGTTTTAATTGCGGTAGCCCCACACCGGACAAACGGGGGGTGCGGTAATGCCGCAGTTCATCGCTGACGAAAATCGAGGCGCGATTCAGGGCATCGGGATCATCCAGTCGGAGCGAAACCTGTAGGTCCTCGGCGATACCCCGAATCACCCCCAGCCAGTTCTCAAACAAGGCCGTAGAAAGCACCAGTGTCCGGTTCGCGTACCGGGTCAGACGTTCGGACTCCAGCACATGGCTAATCCACAAATCCATGGCCTGTGCCGGCGCCATATCATTCCGCTTGGTGAGCGAAGTCACCGATTCGCTAAAATGCCGCACCAGCAGGATAGCTTTGACGCGGACGCCCAGTTCGGAAAGTATCTCGCGCCACAGCGGATAGAGTCGGCAAAGCCGGGGATCCTTCACCCCCCATAGCCCTAAACCCTGGTAATTGTGCTGGATCGTTGCCGTCAATTCCTGTCGGTAGGGTTGAATTTCCGGTCGATACACCCAGTCTTCAGGGAGTGGCCTGGGATCGTCCCAACTCGATCCCAAGGCCGCCAACAGGCGCTCGTGGATCTGCATAATATCAATGGATTCGTAATGACCTTTGGGATTATCATGCGCGGGAAGCATGAGATGCGGACCCAAATCCAGGCCCAGCGCATGCAACAACCCCATCAAAAGGGACGTTCCAGAGCGATGCATCCCCATAAGCATCACTGCCGTGGAGCCGTGAACCGACTTTTGTATGGCAGCTATGGCATTCTCACCCACTCTTGTGTGCCCCCTCCGTTTCATTCAAGGCCGAATACATTACGAGAACCTATCAAGAGAGTTAGAATAAACCATTCTATGGCATACGATAATTAAACTCTATAGCGACCGGTGCACAGATTGTATGGAGGACGTCGAGATCCTCCTCCGTCAACACCTCCCGCCGGCAGCGGACCGATGAGGGCGGTATGGCGGGGATCCCCAAGGCCACGTCCGACTGCTGCATTCCCTCCTCCAGCAGCAAACGGGGAGATGAGACCGGAGCAACACCCAGCGCAGAGCCGGAGGGAATGCGTCCCGAATGGCCTGCAGCCGCTCCCACTGAGCACCTCTTGGCCACCGGTCATCGATCCCGCCGACCGAGAAATCCTCCACGCGGACATTGGCAAGATGGCCAAAAGAACACGTCCATAACGGCTATCGCAACTTCGCCTGGTGCCGCACCGCCCTTATCTCCCACTATGGGAAGTTTGATTCTCATCCCGCAAGCTGTATATCATGGGCCATACATGTGCTCTACGCAGCCAACCTACACGAATACCTGGACACCTGAAATTCAGGCTACTTTATATGACACTTCCAAGGAGAGATTACAACTTTTGCTAATAGTGAAGAGGCTATTTATCGGAATACGCTCCCTGGGGTGTGGTAGACTTTGAAAGTGAATCGCCAGTGGAAGTTTACTGGGGATATGCATGTGGCTGTCTGGATTCGAGATCTTTCTCTCAGCCACCAATATCGTAAATATTTCGATAATGTAAAAGTCTTATTGAACCCAGCAAGTCATCCAATACGGCAGCTGATTTCAAAACAACGGGAAATACAATGAAAGTACTGATACTAGGCGGGGATGGTTTCTGCGGCTGGCCCACGGCCTTGCACCTGTCGGCAGAAGGTCACGAGATCGCCATCGCCGACAATCTCTCGCGCCGCCGCATCGACATTGAGCTGGAATGTGATTCACTCACCCCTATCCGCCCCATGGGTGAGCGCCTGCGGGCCTGGAAAGAAACCTCGGGCCAGGACATAGCCTTCTATCGTTTCGATGTGGCCGAGAATTACCAACGGCTGCTCAACCTCCTGCGCGAATGGCAACCGCATGCCATCGTGCACTTCGCAGAGCAGCGCTCCGCACCGTATTCAATGAAATCGAGCTACCATAAGCGCTATACCGTCAATAATAACCTCAACGCCACCAATAACCTGCTGGCCGCCGTGGTCGAAAGTGGTCAGGACATCCACATCGTGCATCTCGGCACCATGGGCGTTTACGGCTACGGCACCGCCGGCATGAAAATTCCCGAGGGCTATCTCAAGATCAAGGTGGAAGCAGATGGTGGCAAACTGATCGACAACGAGATTCTGTACCCAGCCAATCCCGGCAGTATCTACCATATGACCAAGACCCAGGACCAGCTCATTTTTGCCTACTACAACAAAAATGACAAGGTGCGCGTGACCGACCTCCACCAGGGCATCGTCTGGGGCACCCAAACCGCACAAACCAAACTCGATGAACGCCTGATCAACCGCTTCGACTACGACGGCGACTATGGCACCGTGCTTAACCGGTTTCTCATGCAGGCTGCGGTGAACTATCCACTCAGCGTGCATGGTACCGGCGGGCAAACCCGTGCCTTCATCCACATTAAGGACACCGTTAAATGCATTCAGATCGCGCTGCAGAACCCGCCGAGTCCGGGTGGTCGCGTACAAATTTTCAACCAGATGACCGAGACCCATCGAGTACGTGATCTGGCGAAGATGATCTCTGAGCGCACCAGTGTCACGATAGAAAATATTCCCAATCCGCGGGTGGAGGCCGACGAAAATGAGCTGTACGTAGCCAACGATCAGTTTCTGCATCTCGGGCTGGAGCCCATTACCCTTAGCGATGGCCTAATGGAAGAGGTAGGGGAAATCGCACGCAAGTACGCACACCGCTGCGACAAGAGCAAGATTCCGTGTGTTTCGCTATGGAACACCCGCGTCAAAATCGGCGCATGATGAAAGCCACACATGCAGGAGCAAGTATTAACGTGTAGTTCCAGCTACCGGGCATGGTCTTCCGAGATCCCGCTCCAGAATTACCGCATGCCAAGACTCATTTTAATTTTAGTGATTTCTTTGCGTGAAAAACGATAGTCAAGACAAACAGAAACGCCAAAAGTATCAGAAATACTGCACGATCCATTATACTCGCAGCGACAATAGTTGCTGTACTCACTTGGTGCAGCTTCTCGCTAAATACCAGGAACGACTCACGGATACCGATAGCACCCGGAGTCAAGGCAACAAACAGCGAGAAGTTTGCCGCCCCCGTGTAGGTGATGGCTTGGGAGAGGGAGATACCCGGATTTACGGCCCGCAGTTCGAAGGCATAAATTACAACCTGTACACCGGCCTGTAGGATCGTAGCTCCCAAAAGGAATAGTAGATTCAGCGCACTCAAATCAAGCATACCAACCTTCGTCCCGGAGCGGCGCCTGTACCATCGAACCACAAAAATACTTGTTATAAAGACAAAAACAAGCCCTGCCAGGGTTTGCCACCATGGGCGGCTGGAAACAAGAAGCATCAATGTGCTGACGATGGCGTAGCACATGTAATACACAAGGGTTGCCAAGACATAACTACGGATGCCGAGGTCATGTCGTTTTTTGAGATAGATCGCACGCACTGCAAGCCCACCCTGGCCCGGTACAAAAAAATTCACCAGGGTAGAATATGCGTTGAGTAGTATATTTTCACCGAGTAGCAATGGAGTTCGACATATTAGCAACGTTACATAGACCGTCAAAACAAGTGCTGAAAACCAGGCGACATAGAGCAGTGCGAGCCATGCAATTTTATTAAGCGGTATGCGGAGTAGCTGTTGCAGCAACACCGGATGATGGTTTAAATAGTAGGTGAAAACCGCAATCGTCAAAAAAACGATGATGGCGCGTAGCGCAAGAGAATAAACGTTTTTCATGAAAAGTTGACCCGGATCTTGTGGCCACCATTGCAGTATAAATGGGTAACCTGCTGCAGATGCACATACCGCGCTGCATCAACCTCACAGCAATCAGTGAACCTGCCTGGAGGGTTAATATTCGGTATCGTAACATGGCCACTATTACAGCCCCTGAATTCAACTTGCAGGTGCAACACCTGGGACTAAAGCAAGAAAAATGGACTAACCTTTGGCAACTTTAACCATAAAAAGTTGCCAGGATGAGCAACCTCACACCCCCTCATCAACCCCATAGCGTGCGCTGCTCGAGTATGCCTCCCCCCCGCTGAGAGCGAAGGCATTCGCCGCTACGTTCGTGAGGGATATGGATAACATGGATAGTAGACTACCAATGTTATCATTTATGGATTTTCATTTGCAAAGTCGATTCTTGAGTTATTATAAGGATATCTGGAGGCTATTATGAAGCTAATCGTCATGATCCCCTGTCTGAATGAGGAAGCGACACTTCCTCTGGTACTTGGGAGCATTCCCAAGCATATCGAGGGTATAGACAGCATCGAAATATTGATTATTGATGATGGTTGTACCGATGCCACTGTTGATGTTGCCAAACACTACGGCATCACACATTTTGTTTATCACCTTCAAAATCAAGGACTAAGCCGATCATTCCGCGATGGTCTGACACGCGCTCTTGAGCTTGGCGCAGACATCATTGTGTTGACTGACGGCGACAATCAATATAAGCAGGAACGCATCCCAGACCTGATCCGTCCGATTGTTGAAGGCCTGGCCGATACCGTAATCGCAGACCGCGAGACCCAGACTATCGAACACTTCTCGCCGATGAAGAAACTGCTCCAAAGGTTTGGCACATGGGTACTCAACAAGGCGGCCGGCACAACTATACCAGACGCGACCAGTGGCTTTCGCGCCTACAGCCGCAAGGCTGCCATGCAATTAAACATAATTGCCGAATACAGCTTTGCAACGGAGACCACCATCCAAGCCTCGCAGAAGCACCATACCATAGCCATTGTTCCCATCAAGACCAACGAAAAACTTAGAGAATCCAGGCAATTCAAATCATCGTGGGAACATGTCCGAAAATCAAGCGTCACAATTATACGGGCCTTTATAATGTACAAGCCCTATGCACTTTTTCTGGCCCTTGGTCTATTCTTCCTGGTACTCGGACTTATCCCCTTCATTTATTTCTTCTGGATTGCCATCACCGATCATCGTTGGTTGATTTTTGGCCCCCGTCATATTAGATCGCTTGTCATTGGTTCAGTCTTGCTCATTGCCTCATTTATATCATTCACACTGGGCGTCATCGCGGACTTGGTACGTATAAACCGGCTACTCATCGAAGATGTGCTTGAGCATGTCAAGCGATCTCGTATGGGTGATTAATTACTTCGGGAATATTAAAATCAATCCTTTTTGGGCCATACGATAAACATCATGACACTAAAACGCTGGCTACGTGAGAACTGGGTTCTGCTGGTACTGTCGCTCATAACCGGTGCGATAATCGGCTTGAGTCGCGGCCAAAGCAACTGGTGGGATCTTCTCAATTACCATATCTATAATCCTTGGAGCCTATTCCATGGCAGAGAAAGCAAGGATATCTTTGTGGCCAGTATTCAAGGATATTTCGACCCCTATCTCGATATTCCATATTATTTGGTCTCCATGGTCTGGCTCCCCAACCATCCGCGACTAGTAGCCGCGCTGGCGGGGCTACCGTTTGGGGCGCTCATTTTTACAACATTGCTGCTGATTCGCACTGCATTTGCCGATTTCGCCTTCAATAGTCGCCTGGAGCGTGTTGCCATCACGGCGATTGCCTTGGTGTTGGCAGTGACAGGTATCTCCACTTGGTCGCAAGCCGTTACGACCAGCAACGGAATCACCGTCGGCATCTTGGTCGTGATTGCGTTAACCCTCCTGATAGGCGCATTTCGCAAACCAAACGTGCGCACACTAAGCACACGTCGCGCAATCGCCATTGGTGCCCTATTGGGACTCGCAGCCGGCCTAAAGCTCACCGCCATAATTTACGCACCAGCCGGTGGACTGATCCTCCTTGGTGCATGCCGGGACTGGCGCCGGGCGCTTCGATGTGGTTCGGCATTTTTTCTGGCGTGGCTGGGGCTGTTCTTGCTGAGCTACGGACCATGGGCCTGGCACCTGTATGTGCACACGGGTAACCCATTCTTTCCCATGTTCAACAATTTATTCCATTCACATTTAAGCGCCCCAAACGGTGGCCGTGACCGGCGCTTTCTGCCGCGTAATCTCACACAGTGGCTTTTTTATCCGTTCTACTGGCTCGATGACCACCATCAAACAGTTTACCCGTTCTTTTTCCGCGACGCGCGGTTTGCAGCGGCCTATGTCCTCGGCATCGGAGCCGGCCTTTGGGCCTGGGTCACGCGTAACCACAAGGACAGTCACTTAAATTCCGCCCTCTTGGCGCTGATCGCTTTCTGGTTCATTGTTTATGCGAACTGGCTCGTGCTATTTTCAATGTTACGGTATGCCATCGTTATCGAAATCGGTGCATCGATACTCGCCATCGGGGCATTCCTCACTTTTCTGCCATCATACCGATCTGTTAAATGGGCATCCATTCGCCTGCTCACACTGCTCATTTTTGGTGGATTCATTATCGGTTTCGCGAAAGTTCCGGGCATGGCGGACATAGGGCATATACGGTTCGGTGATCGAACCTACACCGCCAGCGTTCCAAACCTTGGTGCCAACGCATTGGTTATTTTAGCCAATCAGCCTATGGGACTCCTTGCTCCGTTGATCGTGCGCTCGAATCCAGGTGCTTCCTTTGTCGGTATCGCTTCATGCTTCACTTCATCCGGCTGGTGTTATCGAGCTTTTTACCACTATGACTTGGGCAAGCGTATGAGGGAAAAAATCGCTTTTCATCGTGGGCCTATCTATGTTGCATACTACGCCAACCGCCTGCCGACTCTTCTGCAACTAAAAAATTTCGGTATTAAATATGACAATGACAAGTGTCAATCAATACAAACAAATCGAACGCCCGACGTAATCCTTTGCCAAGCCACATATCTTGCCGGGATTAAATCAACCGCCAGCCTATCGAGACATTTCAAACTCTCATTGGATATAAACTCTTCTATCGAAGGTATGAGAATAAAGACTTTATGGAATCATAATGAATGTAGTGATATCACCCAAAGTCCGGCTCAATTGACAATTAGATGGCGCGTATCGGAAAAGGTAGAGGGGGTCAGAATCTTCATACAGGTGCCGCCATCCAACAGATTAATCCCATTCGCGGCCGGCAATCGCATCGACATGGCAAGAACCGGCTTTTGGGTGCGCTCCGGGCAGGCCTTTATTTTTATGGATAGCAAAGGGCAGACAATTGCCCAAGCTATCGTCCGTTACAAGCCATGCAACCCGGGTTAACCTCTCAAGGCATACGATAATTAAACTCTATCGCGACCGGCGCACAGATCGTGTGCAGGGCATCGAGATCCTCCGCCGTCAACCCCTCCCGCCGGCAGCGGACCGATGAGGGCGGTATGGCGGGGATCCCCGAGCACAGATCCGGCCGTTTCATCCCCGCCTCCAGGATACGCACCAGGGCATCCCCGGGCCGGGTCACCAGGTCCTCGTAGCGGATCACCAGGAGTCCATCCCCGTACTCGAGCAGCCGACCGGCCAGGTATGCCCAAAGCAGGGCCCGCCGCAGGGCCGGGGAAGAGGTATCCCGGATGGCCTGGAGGCGCTCTCGCTGGGCGCCGCTCAGCCACCGGTCACAGCTCCCACCCACCGGAAAATCTTCCACTCTCGCCGCGGCCAGGTGGTCGAAAGAATTCATCCACGAGGCGATGGTATCCAGCGGGTGGCGCACGCAGGCAACGAGCGTGACCCGCGGCAGCGCCCGCCTCAGATCCTCCAACCGCGAGATATAAGCCAGGGTGTTCTTGGTCCCCAGCACAAAGTTCTCGTCGAGGATCCGCGGCCGGTAATCCCGGCGCTCATCCATCCGCGCGGTGTCTTCCACCGGCAGCTCGTCCGCGACCTTATTCTTAACGGGGAATCCGTCCAGGATTCGTCGCCGGGTCTCATCGTAGTAGCAGGCGATACCATACGGGACCCCTTCGTTTTGCAGGGGTGCAAAAATTTCCTCCGGCTCGTTGATCGTGACGACATTGGGGACCTCGTGCAACCGCGCGCAGAGATAGCTGGTTCCACTCCGCGGAATACCGGTGATCAGCAGGTCCCGAGCGCGCTTCGCAGGCCCCGTCGCCGCGCCGGCCGAGCGCCTGTCATCGAGAACCTCTTTCCACCCGGCATCCCGCGCTGCCGCCGCGGCAATCCCCGGATGCGAATGGAGCAGATCCCGAACTTCCTCCCCAAGCCGGGGTTCCCGGCGGATGATCTTGGGCCAATGATAGTGGCACAGAAAAGGCAAGTCTCCCAGCGGAAGCGGCTTCAGGTGGAGCGGGTAATTGAAGCGCTCGTCCAGACATTGCAAAGAAAGGCCGAGCCGCTCGATGGCCACCGGCAAGGCGACCTGGTCGAGCCATGGATACTTGTCACCAATATGCTCAGCGCGATCAATGGTGTGGGCAACCCGTGCCCATTCCCGCCCCAACCCGCTACGGCCGCGGACGATGACAACCCCAGAATTGAAATATGGCGGGCCGAGCTCATGCGTCAGCGTGGTCAGGGTCTGCCTTCGGGGAAGCGGCATACCAACCAGCCGATAAACCTCTTCCCAGGCCGTCGACACTTGACCAAAATTCAGCATGTCCGCGGCCTTGGCATAGACATCCAGAGCCCCGAAATACCGGGCTGGCGCGAACGGGCGCAGACAGACGATATCGCTGTCGAGGAGCATGGCGTATTCCGTCTCGACCGGGAGACCGAGACAGGCGATCTTGTTCCCGATCGGATAATGGGCACCGACGGGATTGACGATGCCGACCACGGCCACGCCCAGATCGGCCAGCACCTCATAGGTTTGCGGGCTCACTCGGCCCCATTGCCCTTCCGGCCAGGGTACCGCAGCGACGCACCGACAACGGCCCCGGAGATGCTTCTTCAGCGAAGCGGCGAGGAGCAACGCCTTGATTTCCAGCTCGCCCGCCTGGCAGACAAACAGAACCGTAAAATCCTCTGCGCTCGTATCCGGCGCGACCTCCGTCACCGGGTCGGGTCCTCGCCGCCGGGTCTGTCCGGCGCCGAAGCCTCGGCCTCGCTTATGCCCAGCGCTTCGGCCAGGGGCGCAAGCTGCGTCGCGTAGCGGCGCCACTTGCCCACAGAACTTGTGTAGATCGGCCGCCGCACCTGGGCCAGGCTCGCTGTCGCCACCGCCCGCTCGACGGTATGAAACTCCAGGCAGCAGGGCGACCAGGGCAGCCCCACATACTCGACCAACCGCCGGGCCTCGTTCTCGAAATCCGCCACCAGCGCTTCGTAGGAAACCTCGAGAAACTCCACTCCCGGCAGCGCCCGCCAATGGTCCATCACCCGCTCGTGCAACCGGTACATGCGTCCGAGCCACTGCAGATCGTAGCTGTATTCATGGCCACTGGCGAACAGCGTCATATAACACGACAAGCTGTTGTCCATCGCCCCGCGGCGGGCGTAGATAATGCGGGCGCGCGGAAAAACGAGGCGCAACAGACCCGCATACAGAAAATTGCCCGGCATCTTGTCGGTAACACGCGCGCACCCGTGCGCTAACTCTCGCACCCTGTCGAGATAGCCTTCGGAGAAATGCTTTAATTCGTTCACCGGAGCCTGCGCCAGCACGCCGGGAAACCCGCCATTCCGATCTGCCGGCCAGGTCTCGGCCATGAGCCGGTTCACGGTGCGCTGCTCTCCTCCGGCACGGACCTGGGGATGCGCCGCCAAAACCTGCTCGATCAACGTGGTACCGGAACGCGGCATGCCAACGATAAATACCGGTGTTTCGTCCGTGCAACCCGCACTCTGGAGCCGTTTGAACAACGCCGGCGAAAAAGTCTCCAGGATTTTGTCGACCCAGCGCTCCTGCGCCGTCTCGTCGTAGAACACCAGCGATTTTTGATTCTTGTTGCCTCGTGCATAGTGGGTAAATGCACGCTCGTAGTCCTGCAATTCCGCCCAGGCCTTGCCCAGCGCAAAATCCAGTTGTGCCTGTTGCCTCGGCCGCAGTACATCGCGGCGGGCATCCCAGGCAAGCAGCCGCTGAAAATCCGCATCATCCGGGGAGTCGAAGCGTTTGATCTGTCCGATGCCGTAACCCGCCTCGATCGGCATCCTCTGCCAGGCGTGATGATAGTGGTCCACGGCGGTGGTGAAATTGCCCCGTTCGGAATCGATCCTGCCATACAGATTCCACGCCGCAAAATCGTTCGGTGCAACGTCCAGTCTTTCCTTTACGTAGGCCTCCGCCGTAGCCGGGTAACCGGCCGCAAGTTCCACCAGAGCAGCTGTACGCAGCGCCTTGGCGTCGCGTCCATCCCCGGCGAGCAGCGGAGCCAGCGCTTTGCGCGCCTCCCCGTAGCGGCCCTGGTGCATCAGCGCAATGGCCAACTGCTCGCGCGCGCCGCTATGCGCTGCATCCCCTTCTAGTGCCCTGCGCGCACAGCGCTCGGCTAACTCGTAGCGGTGGATCGCGTTGAGCGCCTCGGCCGCCGGAACCAGCGCATCTATCCAGCTCCCGTTTACCGCCAGCACACGCTGGAAGGCACGGACCGCATCCGGCCACCGCCCTACGGCGCGAAACGCCTGTCCCAGACGGAACTGTACGGTAACGTCTTCCGGTGCGGCATCCGCCAACCGACGGTAATGGGCCTGCGCCTCTGGTGCGCGGCCGAGCCCCTCGAGGATGACCGCAAGAACCACCTCAGCCTCCGGATACTCCGAGCGCAAGGCGAGCGCTTTGCGTACAGCCGTCTCGGCGTCTTTCATCCGGCCCTGGCGCACCGCCATCAAAGCCTGGTTGTATGGGATCTCCGGATCGCTCACTTTGCCGTCGTCAAGTGCGGCATAGACGGCGGCGGCCTCATCGAAGCGCTTCTGATCCTGGAGCACGGCCGCGAGATTCTTTTTTGCCACCGCAAAGTCCGGGGCGATCTCCAACGACTTACGCAGGTGCTTCTCCGCCTCCTCCATACGCCCGAGGTCGTGCAGGAC
>VAOW01013380.1_pt1 | contig 23144 bp, 29 predicted proteins | sample 3393921 | NCBI WGS metagenome assembly VAOW01 (sample SAMN08290428, study PRJNA428436) | hydrothermal vent metagenome | isolation source: Deep-sea hydrothermal vent chimney | place: Indian Ocean: Southwest Indian Ridge | depth 2742 m m | reverse complement strand
GGTCGTCAGGTCTTCGGGTTTCATGATGGTTTTCATCCCCCCATCATGAACGGTTCCTCTTCCAGCTTCAGACTCATTTCATGTTAGAAACATGACCCCCCCTTCAGACTCATTTCATATTGGACAAGGCTGTGTCTTGACGCAATGCATCTGGGAAGATAACGTTATCCAGGCTATCGTCCTCGTGATCAAAAAAGAGAGGCCCGGTATTTTCAATCTGGCCACACAACCCGCGCTGAGTCTGCATGACATGCCCGGGCTCCACCGACATCTGCGGCTACCGCTGCCGCTGAAGCCGGCTGCCGCCCTGCATCGCCTGCTGTGGAAATTTACCCCGGCAGTAGGAGAGTCAGGCTGGGTGGAAAGTACCCGCTATTCACTTGCGCTCGATACTAGGCGCGCCCAGGAAATCCTCTACTGGGAACCTCAGCTGAATACCCCAACCTGCGTAGAGCGTACATACCAGCTCAACAATGTATAATCTTATATTTCCGTTTCAAAATAAGCCGTTGGCCAGCTTGATGCTGGCGCATTTTTCCGCAGAGAATTCTTTCCCCCTCTCTGCCCGGCCGACAAACTGGACGACACGACTGATGCTGCTGTCCGTTATCGTCCTGGGTGTCGGGATTGTGCTGCCAGTCTGGGAGCGGATCGTTGCGTCGAAGGCTCTGTCGCTTTGGCTCGCAATGGGCGTACCATCGCTTGTCATCGGTCACCTTGTCATCGGTCACCTTGTCGTCGTTCGCCTTCAGCAGCCCTCGCGGTGAGTGTCGTATCAACGGTGTCGAGAGCTTCTTACTGTTGGGAATCTTTATCACTGATGAAATCTAAGTCGACCTCTACTCTTAAAAATCTACCGCTGGATGCCGCGAAGCTCAAACGACTGGGACTCGCTGTTATCCGTGCTGAAGCCGATGCAGTGAGCGCATTGAGCCAACGCATCGATGCGTCCTTCGTTGAGGCCTGCCATCATCTGCATGCCTGCCAAGGACGCATCGTAGTCCTTGGCATGGGAAAATCCGGGCATATTGGAAGCAAAATTGCAGCTACCCTGGCCAGCACGGGCAGCCCCGCATTTTTTGTTCATCCGGGCGAGGCCAGTCATGGCGATCTCGGTATGATTACCCCAAACGATGTCGTACTGGCACTCTCCAACTCGGGAGAAACGGAAGAAATCCTGATCATTTTGCCCATTATCCGCCGCCTCGGCGTGCCTTTGATTGCTCTGACCGGGAATTCCCGGTCCACGCTTGCTCGCGAGGCCAGTGTACACATCGACGTGAGCATAGAACGTGAAGCCTGCCCGCTGGGTCTGGCCCCCACTGCAAGCACCACCGCAGCACTTGCCATGGGCGACGCGTTGGCCATCGCACTGCTCGAAACGCACGGATTCACCGCCGAAGATTTTGCCCGCTCTCATCCTGGCGGGCGGCTGGGGCGCCGGTTGTTACTGCATGTTGGCGACATCATGCACCGGGGCGATGAAATCCCAGCCATCGAAGCAGAGATACCGCTCGCCGATGCACTACTTGAAATCACCCGGAAAGGTCTGGGCATGACCGTCATCGTGGATGATCAGCGCCGTGTTCTCGGCGTCTTTACAGATGGAGATTTACGCCGCACCCTGAATCAGGGTTATGACATTCATCGTACTATGATCGGCAGCGTGATGACCTCCCCGTGCCGTTCAATACACCCCAACCTGCTGGCTGCGGAAGCCGTCAAACTGATGGAGGACAACCGCATCAACGCCCTGCCAGTAATCGATAGCAAAAACTATCTAGTGGGCGCCTTGAATATGCAGGATTTATTGCGGGCAGGCGTTGTCTAACATCACGAATTTACCTGAGAGGCTGCCAATGCCTATCGAAAGCCCGGTTTTATTGGATCAGAAGCTGCGTGCCGTCCGCATGCTGGTGCTTGATGTCGACGGCGTACTGACCGATGGCCGCCTCATCCTGGGTGACGATGGACAAGAATATAAAGCATTCCATTCGCGCGATGGGCATGGACTACGGATGCTCCAACAAACCGGGGTCCAGATCGCCCTGCTCACCGGCCGGCGCTCTGAAGTCGTAGTGCGACGGGCAGCTGATCTCGGCATCAATTATGTTATTCAGGGACGCCGCGACAAACGAATCGCCTTCGAGGAACTCCTGGTAAACAGTAAAATGACAGCTGAAACCGTCGCATTTGCCGGCGACGATATACTCGATTTGCCGGTTATGCGCCATTGTGGTGTTGGTATTGCCGTTGCAGATGCCTCACCCCTGGTGCTTGATCTGGCCGACTGGACGACCCAACTCAAAGGTGGGCGCGGGGCCGTGCGGGAAATCTGCGAACGTATCATGCGCGTCCAAGGTACCCTAGACGCCATGCTATCACCCTACCTCGCCTGATATCCGGGCGCTTGGCAATGAACTGGCAGCGTTTCTCGCTGGGCGCTTCCATTATCCTCCTACCGGCCATCCTGATCTGGCTGACTTGGTTGCTCACATCGCCCCTGGGGAAACCACATCCGCCGGTACGAGGCGTGAATTATCGGGCTACCGATATTATCCTGACCCAGTTTCGCACCGATGGTAAACCTCGCTACCGTATACGGGCAACCCATCTCACCCATACTCTGCCGGATGACATCACCCACTTGATCGATGTCCACCTTACCCTCTTCCCGACCCGTGGCGTCCCGCTACTAATGACGGCCCCTTTAGCCCTGATCCTCGCTGATCACCAGCATATACTATTGCCCAAGCGAGCCGTTATTTCTCGTCACTTAAAGACCGGCCGATTGCGGCTAGTCACTGCAAATGTCATGATCGATACTCGTACCCGGATTGCGCAGACTCCCGGACTCGCCACTCTGACCAGCCCGGGATTGCAAACCTCTGGACGGGGATTGCGTCTTGATCTGAACGGGCAAACCATTAAATTCGAACATCATGTCACTAGCATTTATAAGGAATAGAATGTATATATTCAGCATTTCATTTTCCCTCATTGCTTTTCTGCTCATGCTGACCTTCGGAGGTACTATCGCACAGGCTGCTGCCGTGCTTCCCCATGAAGCACCAATCCATATCAGTGCCAATCAGTTTAGTTTTAACCAAAAAACAGGGCGCGGTAATTACCGGGGGCGAGTTGTTGTCATTCAGGTCAAACTTAAATTGACCGGCGATAAGCTCGATATCCGCACAACGGTCAAAGGTGCAATCACTCAGCTCACCCTCATCGGCCATCCTGCACAGTTCCGAGACGTCACCCCTTCCGGCAAACCGATTGATGGACATGCCGGGAAAATTCTTTATCGGCCTGGCGAAAAGACTATTGTTCTCAATGGAGACGCCTTCATCCAACAAAACGGCGATACCTTCCGATCTGCGCACATCGTTTACCGACCTACCACCGGAGAAATCCTGGCCGGCCAAACCAACCAGCGGGTGCAGGCTGAGTTTACCCCACCACCCAGCCAATCGAAATCCGGTAAACCATGAGTATTCTGCGAGGCACTGATCTAGTCAAACACTATCACAAGCGCAGCGTTCTAGATGGCGTTTCCATCGAAGTGACCAGTGGCGAAGTTGTGGGTCTGTTAGGTCCCAATGGGGCCGGCAAAACAACCTGCTTTTATATCCTCGTGGGGTTGACCTCTGTAGATTCCGGGATTGTCCATCTAAACAACCGGGACATCACATCCTTACCTATCCACAAACGAGCCCGCCTCGGAATTGGCTATCTACCTCAGGAAGCTTCCGTTTTCCGTGGCTTGAGCATTGAGGACAATATCCTGGCCGTCTTGGAATTGCGGCCAGGCATGAATCGCTCCGCCCGCCAGGAAAAACTGGAATCGTTGCTTGATGAACTGCAGATTAGCCATATCCGAAAAAATATCGGCTACAGCCTATCTGGCGGGGAACGGCGACGGACGGAAATTGCCCGCGCGCTCGCCATGGAACCGGAATTCATCTTGCTGGATGAACCGTTCGCGGGCATAGATCCGCTCGCAGTCCTCGATATCCAGCGCATCGTGCGGCATCTCATAGACCGAAACATCGGCGTACTGATTACCGACCATAATGTTCGCGAAACGCTGGGTATCTGCCACCGGGCTTATATCCTAAGCGGCGGTAAGCTACTCGCAGAAGGCGATCCGGAAACCATCCTGCATGACAAACAGGCGCGGGAAGTCTATCTGGGAGAGCATTTTCGGCTATAAATTCCGCTGCCTCCCCTTGCCCTCTCCAGTTTGGCATATAATCCTATGATGAAAACATAGACGAACTACCTTAAATCACTCATTCATCAACTTCAATCGAACTGATTGACAGATGGACATGCCATGATAAAACTATCGCTCCAACTCAAGCTGGGACAACAACTGGCCATGACGCCCCAGCTGCAGCAAGCGATCCGCCTCTTGCAATACTCGACCCTGGAGCTCAAAACCCATGTTCAGGACATGCTGGACAGCAATCCGCTCCTGGAAACGGAAGATGAAAACGCGAGCACATCAGAACCAGAAGGAGATTCAACCCAAGCACCGGAAGTAACCGACAAGGGCGATACATCCAATCTTGAAACTACAGAAAATTTCCCTGATGATCTCCCTGTAGACAGCACCTGGGAGGATATCTACGAGTCCAGCGGGCCACCTCTGTCAGGGGCGCAAGCAACACTTGACGAGCGTGATCCTTATGCAGATCAGAGTGACGATGAAGAATCACTGATCGATCGCCTGCTTTGGCAAATCCATCTCGCCCCATTAAATAAACGTGACCGCCTGATCGCCATCAACCTGATTGACTCCATCGATGAAAATGGTTATTTAGGTGAAGATCTTGTCGCTATTCATGCCACCCTCGGCCAGGAAATCGGGCCCGAAGAAGGTATCGATCTCGCTGAGATCGAAACTATTCTGCATTTTATTCAACACCTTGATCCAGTCGGTTGTGGAGCGCGCAATCTGACCGAATGCCTGCTGGCCCAACTGATCGAACTGAATATTGATCCCGCTCTCATCGATTTGAGCCGTAAAATTATTGTGGATCACATTGATCTACTCGGGGCGCATGATGTCAACACCCTGCGCAAAAAACTCGCCGTGGATGATATTTCTTTACAAGCAGCGATCGGCCTTATTCAATCTCTCAACCCCAGGCCGGGCGCACAGATCAGCGCCCGGCCTTCCGAGTACATCATTCCGGATATTTTTGTGCGCAAACAAAACCAACGATGGCGGGTCGAGCTCAATACCGACTCACTTCCCCGCCTGCGGATCAACCGAACCTATGCTGCTCTGCTTAGGCGCGCTGACAACAGCAGCGACAACACCTATATTCGCGGCCAGCTACAAGAAGCTCGCTGGTTCATCAAGAGCTTGCAAAGCCGGCATGCAACCCTCCTGCGGGTAGCGACCGCCATTGTCGAATTGCAGCAAGGCTTTCTCGAGTACGGTGAGGAAGCCATGAAACCACTCATCCTGAGAGACATCGCCGAACAGGTTGAAATGCATGAATCCACCATTTCCCGGGTAACTACTCAGAAATACATGCATACACCCAGAGGTATTTTCGAATTCAAATACTTTTTTTCCAGTCATGTGGGTACAGCCGACGGCGGTGAATGCTCTGCTGTCGCCATCCGCGCCATGATCCGCAAGCTGATTGAGTCAGAACCTCCGGGAAAACCCCTTTCAGATAGCATAATTGCTACTATTTTAAGAAGAAATGGCGTTCAGGTAGCCCGCCGTACGGTTGCCAAGTATCGGGAACACATGAATATTCACGCCTCCAGTAAACGTAAGCGGTTGTTACCCCTTTAATCCTAACCAAGGAGCATCTATGCAAATTACCATCACCGGACAACACCTCGATCTGACTGACGCCTTGCGTAGCTATGTCGAGGAGAAATTCCAGAAGCTGAGCCGGCATTTTGCCAACGTCATTGACGTGCGAGTCGTCCTGAGCGTGGAAAAGAGTCGCCAAAAAGCCGAAGTCAGTATGCTGGTGGGTGGTAATCAGCTTCACGCCGATGCAGAAACTGACGATATGTATGCCGCCATCGATGCCTTGCTCGACAAAATCGATCGCCAAGTTCTAAGGCATAAGGAGAAGCTCAAGGATCACCGAAAAGCGGATGCTGACAAACGGTTGGCTTAAACCGGCACACAAGGCGAACAGCATGCAGATTGGTGATCTAATCACTCCCGAGCATATTGCAGCCCAGATCAACGTAGCCAGCAAAAAACGGGCACTTGAAGTTTTGAGCAAACTACTGACCAGTGCAAATCAGGATCTGTGCGTCCATGATGTCTTCAATGCTCTACTGGCCCGAGAGCACCTTGGCACCACGGCGCTAGGTTCGGGGATTGCCATCCCGCATGGGCGACTGGATAGTCTGGAAAATCCTATTGGCGCATTTATCCAACTGGTCAGGGGCATCGATTTCGATGCCCCTGACCAACAACCGGTGGATCTCCTGTTTGCCCTGCTGGTTCCATCCCAGGCCAATGATCTCCATCTCAAATTACTCGCCCAATTAGCGACACTGTTTCGTAATCCGGAAAGTGGCTATCGCCTGCGCGCCAGTTCCGATCGTGAAACCCTTTATCGCACGCTACTGGAATGGGATGCACGCAACGCGGTATGGATAATCCCTGCTTCCACATGAGAACTCATGCGCCCGGCTTAACTGCCCGCTATATAACAACTCTGACAGGTTGGCCATTCATTATGGGGTATTTTCGCCCCCATTCGGATGGTCCTAATCATAGGGCATACCTCATGCCAGAGCAATCCACTACACTTGTCGTATGAATATTCCACCCCTTTCCATCGAAAAGCTATTTTCCAGTCTTTGTGAGTCTTTGCAGTTGGAATGGGTCGCTGGTCATGCGGGTGGCGAAAAACGACTTCACCCGGATCTTTATCCTTGGGGCGGGGCAGCAGCGGTTAATTCACTCAATCCCGTCAACCCTTGCGATGTCCAGGTGATCGGTATAGCGGAAATGGCTTATCTCAAACAACTTTCCGCGATAGAACGGGCCGAATCCGCCCAGCACTTTTTTCACACCGCCAAGGTCATCATCGTGGCCGACGCCTTGATCATTCCACCCGCCCTGCGCGCTGGGGCAGATGCCCGCGGAATTCCCTTGTTGGGTTCACCCCTGCCCGATCAGGAAGTCATCAGCCATCTTCGCTTTTTTCTGAATGAAGCCATGGCGGAGCGTCAAACTGTACACGGGGTTTTCATGGAGGTCCTTAGTAGTGGTGTATTAATTACGGGCGAAAGTCATATCGGCAAGAGCGAGCTGGCGTTAGAACTCATTACTCGAGGTCATCGACTGATCGCGGATGACGCACCAAAATTTGCCCGAATACGCCCTGACACCCTGCAGGGCAGCTGTCCATCCCTCCTCCAGGATCTGCTTGAAGTACGAGGTTTAGGTATTCTGGATATCCGCGCCATGTATGGGGATAACGCCATCAAGCCCATGAAAAACCTGAGTCTGATAATTTCATTGCAGGCTCAGCCTCCCCCCATTGAGGATGACTCTGACCGGCTGCATGGCATGCACAGCGAAGCGGTCATTCTTAATATCGGAATTCCGGTTATCATCATTCCTCTGGCGCCAAGTCGGAACCTCGCCGTTCTGGTCGAAGCCGCCACGCGCAACCATCTGCTGCGCAGATCCGGACAGGATGCGGCAGAAATCTTTATTCAGCGCCAGCTGCATCAATTGGAACACCAGAAACCATGAAACTCATCGTTCTCAGTGGGCTTTCCGGTTCAGGAAAAACCCTGGCACTTCATGCGCTCGAAGATGAGGGCTATTACTGTATAGATAACTTGCCTCTTGGCTTATTGTCCGCATTTGTTACCCAATTGCTCAAACCCAAACTGAAGCTATATGAAATAGCGGCCGTAGGCATCGATGCGCGTAGCGGCGTGGAAGAATTGCGCAAATTTGGATGGATTGTGACGGAAATCCGTGCTCAGGGCGTGGAAGTCGAGGTGGTTTATCTACAGGCCGAAGTCGCTACCTTACTGAAGCGCTACAGTGAAACCAGGCGCAAGCATCCCTTGTCAAAAAAAGGGCTGCCTCTGATCGAGGCCATTCATTTAGAACGATCCCTACTGGGCAAAATTGCCTTGCATGCCGATTTGATTCTAGATACCAGCCACACCAACGTGCATCAGCTGGTTACCACCATCCGCGAACGCGTGGGATGCCGATTGCAGGGTGCGTTATCGTTACAATTCCAGTCATTTGGCTTCAAACATGGGGTTCCTGGCGATTCTGATTTCGTCTTCGATGTGCGCTGCCTTCCCAATCCTCATTGGGAGCCTCACCTGCGCAACCAAACCGGGCTCGATCCAGCAGTTATCGATTTTCTTCAATCGCATCCCCTGGTCGAGAATATGTACCAGGATTTACTTCGCTTTCTCGGAGACTGGATACCACGTTTCGAAGCGCAAAATCGTAATTATTTGAGTGTCTCCATTGGCTGCACAGGGGGACAGCACCGTTCAGTTTATCTGATTCAGCGCTTGAGCGCCCATTTTCGCGGGAATCGTGGCGCAACCATAACCATTCGCCACCGGGAACTGGAATGAATCGATCTGGGAAATTAGGGAACAGGCATAAATATTCACTTCACAGCTTGTTCTTGGCTGACAATCCGAGTAGTCTCTTCTTCTCATGTCTGTTGGCATTTTACTCATAACCCACGGCAATATCGGCAGGGATCTGGTCGATACGGCACATAGCATACTGGGTTCTCTCCCGCTGTCATTGTCTCAAATTTCAGTATCGCTCTCAGCTAATCCAGACAAAGTTTTTGCTCAGGCCCACCAATCTCTGCGGCAAGTCGACCAAGGTCATGGCGTCTTGATTATTACCGATATATTTGGTTCCACTCCCAGTAATATTGCCTGTCGACTGGGCCAGCTACCCCAGGTAAACATCATCGCCGGTCTCAATCTACCTATGCTGATCCGTATTCTGAATTATCCGGATCTCGACCTCAGTGCTATGGCTAAAAAAGCATTAAGCGGTGGGCAAGATGGTGTTTTAAACTGTCTTACCAGGACTTCCAAAGAGAATATTTCCCATGGTCCTTCAGCGTGAAGCCACTATTATCAACCGTCTAGGCCTGCATGCCCGGGCGGCAGCCCGATTTGTAAGCCTGGCATCCCAATTTAACGCCCCTATTGAAGTTGAATACAAAGGGCGGCGGATCAATGGAAAAAGTATCATGGGTGTCATGATGCTGGCCGCCAGCCAAGGCAGCAAGATCGCACTCTATGCCGAAGGGGAAGATGCAGAGGCCGCCCTCAATGCGCTCGAAAACCTGATCGCCCAACGCTTTGGAGAACCGGACTAACAGACTTCCCAAAAATATCGACAAGAAGGGTGGGGCAATTGGGACTCATAGGCTCCCTCGGAACAAATCTTCCCATACCTGTTTCTTCATTGTATTTTGGCAGGCGCACCAGGCATCCACGCCCTGGAAGATATTGCCCATTATTGGCGCACAGCATGCCGCTCCACCAGGGCTGCAAAACCCCATGAGGGAAACACGCCATTCCTTTCAATTTATACTCACATTTCCCGGCTCATCCGTCTCGATAATCAAATATGCACTTTTTAGCCGATAGTCCAGATCGTCTACCTGGCATTTAGTTATCATTGAGTTTACCCGGTAAATAAATAATACATCAAGAAGTAAAATACTGAATATTATCCCGTATTCTTGGTTTCTACTTATGGAGTACCCTCATTGCAGCCCTATCCAAAGCAAACTCCAAACCTCCCTGCCCGAGTTTTCCTGCTCGGCTTCGACCGAGCCGTACGTTCGCTGTTTCACATCGAAGAAAGCGGATTACCAGAAAATATTCCACAACCCTGTCTGATCGCCGCCAACCATCGTCGTGATGCCGATATTCCCATTCTGGGTGTTTTCCTTGGGCATCGCGTCGGATGGAAGATTACCGGCGTATTACCCCACTTTGTGGCCCGCGAAGATCTTTTCTACCCGGATTTTTTATGGCATTACTGGTCATCGCCCTGGCTTCTGGGACCTCGGCTTATTTCTCCCTTAATCCCGCTGGATCGCATACTTAAGGTATTTAAAGCGCATCCGATTCACCGAATTCCCGAACAAAGCCTAGCGATCGTGCTCAGGGATATTCGGCAGTGGCTTGGTGATCTGCCTCTAGGCACAGTACTGAACCGCTGGTGGTCACAACGGCTGGCTAGTGCCGGTGTCGATCTAAATCAGCCCATTTCCTGGCTGCTTCGTCGCGAGCATCAGTTCGAAGAATTAATTGGTGGAGGCTGGGGACACCGACGATTGAATCGGAAAACATTCACATCTTTCAAACCTATTGAAAGGCGCAGAATCAATGAACATCTTGCCGTTTTTTCGCGCGCTCTGGCTGCCGGGGAAGCAGTGATGGTTGCCCCTGAGGGCGCGAATTCTCCGGATGGCTACTTCCAGCGGCCTAGGGCAGGTGCCTATCGACTAACTCAAACTGCCGGTGGAGGCTTACCTGTAATGCCTGTTGGGATTGCCTATGATCCCAGTGCTGCGGGGCGTATGCGGGTATTCGTACATGCTGGCGAACCATTCCGGACTGGCGATTTTATCGACCGCCGGACATTTGACGCGCAGGTCGCTCAAGGTATCCTCCGGGCAACAACGGTGACCGGTTCCCATGTGGTTGCACACTATGCCTTGCATGCCAAAAGGGATGAAATCCTTACCCAGGAAAAATTCACTCTTTTTGCCCGCTCAATGAAAAGAGCATTGACGACAGCCGGATTACGGGTTGCCCCCGATGCTGCCGATCAGAGTGGCCGGCGGCTTGAATGGCTGGTCCGGGCCGGATTGATAGAGCCGGTGCCCCGCGGCTGGCGATTGGTCCGGGAAGCAGAGCCAAAACCCGGATGGGACAATAAGGCAGCACTAGCGGTATTTTTGCGTAACGAACTTCGTTCTGTGGCAAGCCTGGCTTCCGGGATTGCATTCAGCTTTGGATTGGATGCTCCGCCTTATGCCCCCTGGTAATCTTATCCCTGCTGGTCGGTCCAGAGGTCACCCGCTGGGCCCCACTTGTCGAGCCCTCTTCTGCGATAATTGGTAAAATACGAAGTGGATGGTATTTTTCTGATTCAATGAGCCACCTTTCAGCCCGGCAATACGAACTACCGTACTTCTCCAGGATGGGTCTTCAGATCCTGCTGCAAAGAGCATTTGAACACCAGGAATAATCGCGTCTACTCAATTGTTCCTGGCGTTGCTGAATACGATATGATCCATGACCCAGAGCCTGCATGACATGGGGAGGAATGCTTATCTCGGTAGGTGCTACAACTACTCCAGATCGGTAACATCCCGCATAAATTTCTCATCTGAACCCGGAAACTGGAATATTTTCTGCCCGTTTATTTTCGATCTAATTTTCCCAGATAAAGCCGAACTAATGGCCATTGACAATAGTTTTCGCTATTCTGTCCAGTCGGCTTTAAATCTGACGCAAAGGAACCAGGTCGCATGACCACAATTACCCTTTCTTCCGCAATCTGGACTGAATTACTGAGCGATGGTGTTGCTTCCGCCAAGGGAACCAGCCTGGCGATGGAATATGGACTGCTTGAATCTGATGGAGAAACCATCCAATTCCAGACGACGACCCTGGATATCAGCGTAACCCGGAAGGTCCGCCTTGCGGCCAAACCGTTTAAAGTGGCCTTGCACTACCCGACGCTACATGCAGCCAGCAACCGCCCCGGTAACGATTTAACGTTGACCATCGGAGATCAGGAAGCCATCCTGTCAGTATCCGGTCAGCGCTCACGCTACAAGATTCCATTATTTCCTCATCAGGACTGGCCGGACATTCATACCGAGGGACTCGAAACCATCCTCGCGGATAGCGGCATCCTCGCCCGGGCCATGGAACATATTGCTTATGCGGCGGCAGATAAAGACACCCGATATTATCTGAATGGTGCTTATTTCGATGGCGATTTTATCGTTGCCACGGATGCTCATCGGCTGGCCGCTTATCATGTGTCAAACGGCCCTCAAGGCATGATTGTTCCCAATGCGTCGATTCGACATGTGATACGTGGCTTGAGGGGCACTCAAGCCCACATTCAGGCAAAAGAAAACCGTCTTCGCATCGAAGCGGATGAGATCAGTGTCGAGACCGCCCTGATCGAAGGCCGCTATCCCGCCTGGCGCAGTCTGATCAAGGCAGATCAACGGACCCCCATCACCGTAAACCGTGATGCCTTGCTGGAATCGGTTCGCCGGATCTACGCCATTAATGCACTGTCCCTGGGCGGCAAAAAAGAGATGGCGAATATCACGTTAAAATCCGCACAGGATGAACAGGCGATTGGCGTGTTCGGTAATAACGAGGAATCGGTGGAATGGTTACCAGCCCGAGTGGAAAATAATGTCCACACAACCATCCGAGCCACTTATCTGATTGACATGATAAGCCACTGTGACAGCAATGACCTCATCTTGCATATCCCCGAGGATCCACTGAAATACACTAATACAGAAGATCTGGATCATCCACAAAATATCTACCTGGTCATGCCGGTACGCGAATAAATAAAAGGCCCACAGATCCGATTTGCCACCGGTCCCGATAAACAGGTCTAGCCCTCCCGGCTCAGAAGTATTGATATATTCAAAAGGCAAATTATATGCCAACCCCCTGCTCCCACCGTGCTCTATTTGCCATCAGCTCACTTGGTCTTGGGCATGCCACTCGTAGTTTGACCATTATTCACGAATACATTGATCGCGGCTACGCGCTGACTCTTGTTTCATCAGGCAACGCACTGGCCTTCCTGAAGCAGGAACTCTCCGGCCAACCGACTATCGAATTCAAAGAGATGGCCGATTACCCTCCACTGGAACGGGGCAACGGCTGGCGTCTGTATGCCTACCTGGCGTTGGACCTGATTAAAACCTGGATCAGGATAAGGCGCGAACATCACTATATTGAGACCATTGCCGCTAGCTATGATTTTATATTCAGCGATGGTCGTTATGGATTTTACAGCCATTGGGCACCTTCCTTTATTCTTTCCCATCAGATCGCCTTCATCCCACCCAGGAGGTTACGGGGAGTCTCCTGGATTATCGAACATCTGAATATTTCGGCGCTACGCCATTTTGATCACTTGTTCATTCCCGATTACCCCAACCCCGATACCAGCCTGGCAGGTAATCTGGCGCATACGCCCAATCTCCATCGCACTCAACACAGTTTCATTGGCATCTTGTCTTCCTACCCACATCTCGATTTACCCAGAGATATCGACTATTTGTTCATCCTCAGTGGCTATTTGCTGGAGCATAAAGGCTCCTTGATCCTGAGCTTGCTTGGGCAAGCCCAGGATCTTCCAGGGAAAAAAGTTTTCATACTGGGAAATGCCGACAATCCTGCATCCAACTATATGAAATTCTCCCGGGATGATCTCGCCATCTATGCCGTAGCGGCAGGCACTCTACGATATGAGCTTTTCAATCGCGCGTGCTGTATCATTTCCCGGGCCGGCTATACCACCGTGATGGATTTAGTCGAACACGGCAAACAGGCACTGTTAATTCCAACGCCCAATCAAACCGAGCAGGAATACCTGGCCTATTATCTGGGTAGTCTCGGTCACTTCGCCGCCCGACCTCAAAAGGAAACCCACAACCTCCTGAAGGCCTTACAGGAATGTAGCCAGACCCGGCTTTTCCACCCTCCCTGGAAAACGGCAGACTCACTAAAGAAAATCAGCGAGGTCATCGACCGCCAAACTCACCAGCATTTCATTTCCGTAATCGTTCCTGCACACAACGAAGAAGATGAGCTCGCCGCGACATTGTATTGCCTGCTTCGCCAGCATTACCCACCGGAATACATGCAAATCATCGTGGTTGAAAACGGCTCTACCGACGCTACCCTGGAAATCGCCCGGCGCATTGCGGCCTCTCCACCGGGTCAGGGGAGAATTCAGGTACTGCAATCCGCCCGGGGAGTTTCCCGGGCACGAAATGCTGGTCTTGCTGCGTTATCCCCGGAATCGGAATGGGTCATATTGTGTGATGCCGATACTCGCCTGAAAACCCATTTCCTCCGCCATCTTAATGTCTGGCTGAATCGCTATGCAGATCATGGATTGAGCATTGGCACGGCAGCCATTCATCCACACCCCGGCAATCACTGGTATGCACGCACCTGGTTTAGAATATTTAACCTCATCCATCGATTGACCAAGACTTCATTTGCCATCCAGATTGCCCGTACTGCGGTGGCTCGTGATATTGGCTACCGTGAGGACCTCCATTTAGCGGAGGATCTCACGTTTCTTCGTGAAGCCCGGCGCTATGGCCGCTTTTTCTTTTTACCTACCAATCAGGTATCCACATCGATCCGGCGATTCAAAGCGCGCGGATTTCTGCGCCAGGGAGTCCGATGGGTCATTGAAGCCTTGCTACCCATGCGTCTCAAATCCCATCGTCCCTATGATGTCATTCGCTGATTTCGGCTCAATCAAGTCCCTACTACAATTACTCGAGCAGCATCGTCGACTAGCCTATGGACTGCTGTTCATTGGTGCTTTTTTAGAAACATTGATTCCTTTCTCATTATTGGTTTTAGGTGAAATCGTATTCTTGGCCGGAGCCTTGTTGGCTGGCATCAAGGTGTTGGATATCTGGCTTGTCATGGCCGCGCTCTATGCAGGTGGTATTCTAGGAGATAATGCCAGCTACTGGCTGGGGCGGCGCTTTGGCATGCGCCTTTTTGACTTTCTTTCGCACTGGCCCGTAATCGGACGCCTGATACACCGAAAAAACTATCAGAAAGGGATTGATTTCTTTCGTCAGCGTGGTGCATTTGCCGTTTTTATTGCTCGCTTGAGTGGCCCGCTCTCCTGGGTTACCCCCGCCTTAGCGGGTATTTTCCGGCTCAACTATTCCACTTTCCTACGTTTTAACACGCCTGCGGTCATCATCGGTATCAGTGAATTCATCATCATTGGTTATTTTTTTGGCAATTACCTCCCGCTCATCCTGTTCTGGTTACAGCATTATGCTCCAGCTTTCGCTCTGGGAATAATCGGTATCATCGCGCTGGGTCTGATCGTCAGGCATTATTTTTATTGGCACACTCAAATGGAACGCCAGAGAGCGGAGATCATCACCTTTATTAGTCGGCATTTTGGCCTTTCCCTGATCATTGGTGCCATTGTCATCATCGGTATTCTCTACCTCATCCACCACCTAACCTTCCCCCTTAAAATCCAAGCAGCTAGCTATAGCTATAATGAGGTAAATAGATATTTCTTTGTCTTGGGTAAAGCGATAGACTAAATGAAATCTAAACTTGAGGATATCATCATGGCTGAAGCACCTAAAGAAGATCTCCATAACTTGCGGGAAGATTTCAACAAACTGCGCGAAGACATGGCGCATCTGGCCACAACGCTGAAAGATCTGGGGGCTGAACGCGCCCAGGAGACTAAAGAACAACTCAATGGGCAATTAGGTAATGCGCGCGAACGCCTGCGGGAGCGTGTAGGCGCAGGTGGGCATCGTGGAAAAGAATATTATGATCGCCTCGGATGCTCTGTCAGCGGGCGCCCCATGATCAGTCTATTAACCGCATTTGGGATTGGTTTCGTCATAGCTAAATTATTCGATTTAGGAAATAAGCGCTGAATTACCTGACGGAATGGCTTCTGGCTCTCCTGGATCTCCTGGAACTGGAGGGTCAGAAGTTAAAGCGTCACGCAGCGCGTCTGGTGTGGGGTCTTTCTTTGACTCTGGTCGCGGCATCCAGTCTGTTCGTGGGTCTGATTCTGGTGCTATGGGGTCTGGAGCGCTGGTTGAGTTTATTGATTGGTCCCATAGGGAGCCTGGTTTCCGTAGGTAGTTTTTTTCTCTTCATCGCATGGGTTCTGAGTTTATGGATACGCCGCTTGACCCATTGAATACAGCCCGGGAGCGACTACGGCGGGCATCTCGACATGAGCTGTGGCCACTGTGGCTTTTGGAACCCGAACAACGTCCTTTAATCGATGCGTTTCTGCTTGGACTCGCCAGTGGTGGAACGAGTTCTATCCGCCACTGGCTCTGGAAACAGACTCGTGGAATCATAGTCAGAAATATTTTGACGCACAATCTCCGGAACAACCGCTAATCATTCGATTAAAATATCCCTGGTGACAGCTATTATCCCGGCTTGCGGCTTAACCCTTGCCGGTTTTCGAACGGAAGGGGTCTTGTCAGTAAAAATTACTCCCAGATAGCCTGCAATCTCACACGATTCAACTCCAACCACTGCAATGCAATGATACTCATTGCATTATCGATCAGGCCCTGGCGCACCTGTCCAAAGGCACTCTCGGCTGAGATCACATGAGCCTTGATGTTTTCTCCTTCCTTGGCCAAACCATGAATACCACCGATACCGTGAGCATCCACCCGGGCGATAAACAGGATAATACGCTCATCAGTGCCACCGGGGCTGGAATAGTAACTGAAAATCTGTTCCATCTGCTGCAAAGTACAATTCGCCTCTTCTCCTGCTTCCCGGCGCGCCACCTCCTGTGGTGATTCTCCGAGGTCGATCAGGCCGGCTATGATTTCAACCAGCCAAGGACTTCTCGGAGACTCGATGGCACCAATACGGAACTGCTCGATCAAAACCACCTCATCCCGAAGGGGGTCATAGGGTAAAACTCCCACGGCATACCCCCGATTCAGTAATTCCCGCTCGACAAGTGGACTCATCCCCCCTTGAAACAAGGTATGCCGTATACGCATTCTCAGTAGACGATAAAAACCCTGGTAAAGGACCTCCTTTTCGACTAACTCCCACTTCATTCGAGATTCCTCCTGATAAAAATCCCATTATGCTACAGATTGTTAACCCACCTTGTAAGATGATCTAGTCTGCGATCCCACAGCCTAAGAGCTATCCATGACGGATTAAGATCACTCGATATGCCGACAGGAAACTAAACATGCCAACCCAACAATATAAACTTCAGGTCTCCACCCCCGGACGTGGTACTCAGGAATTGACCAGGATAATTTCCATTCGAGTACATGAATCCGGTATTCAAATGGGTTTGTGCCATATTTTCGTCCAACATACCAGCGCTTCCTTGATAATCTGTGAAAATGCCGATCCGGATGTGCAGCGCGATCTGGAAACTTTTATGCAATCTTTAGTGGCAGATGGAAATTCAGCCTTCATCCATCGAAATGAAGGTCCTGACGATATGTCGGCGCATATTCGCACGGCGCTCACCGGTACTGATCTGACACTACCCGTTCGTGACGGGCAGTTATTGCTTGGCACCTGGCAAGGGGTGTTTCTTTGGGAACATCGGCAGCAACCCCATGAACGGTACCTATGGATCACCGTTCATGGTGATTGAGTCCACCCGATCATTACTCACGCTGATAGCCATGGGTCGCGCAGGTACTTCATTTTCCAGCAAAGGAAGAGTGACGCCGGGGAAAACCAGCTATCATTGAACTTTAACCCCCCACCACTGTTCCCCATGAGATGGGGTGGGCTACGAAAAATCTGCTCGCCTCCTTAATAGGGATTGATAACTCACGCAGACTACCTCGAAAAACCAAAACCCATCCTCTATCATGGTCTGATGCGGTAACGGTTCCCCACTTAACCCCGGCAGCTTATGCATCGGGCTGGCATAAACCCGGCTCATTTGTAAACAATGAGGAGATTGATTATGGAAGAAACGACATCGACTGAGTATAAGGAATGGGACCATACGACCAAACTGCTGCATTGGCTACTGGCGGCCATCATGACTTATCAGATGATTATGGGATTGTTTACCCATGCAAGTTATACCTATCTCTATCTGCATGAAGGAGGGGGTATTGCAGCCATCATCATTTTGGTCATCGAATGGATGTGGATATTCGCAAAAGGCCAGTTTTCCCTGTTTTTCCCCTGGGCACCTCAGGCCATACAGCCGGTTTTTGTGGATATTAAAAATATATTCAGGTTAAAGCTGCCATCAGGTGGATCAGTACCCGGTCTGGCCAACTTCTGGCATGGAATCGGCCTGATTATTTTTTCCCTGATGGGAATTACCGGGCTGCTACTGCTTTTCAACCTACCCTCACACTCCATTATTGGCGTCACCTCCCAAAACTATGAATTGAACACCCAATTGGGCTTGATTCATATAACGATTTCCTACGTAGCCTGGGTCTATCTAGGCAGTCATATATTGACAGCTCTTATCCATGAGTTCACTGGTGATCATCACCTGCAAAGGATGTTTCTATTCAGGACTTAACGCCAACCTTCTGCAAATAGATATCGTAACGAGTATTAGGGCTTTTGATCGAAAAGGAGGGAGAAGAGCCCAACAAAGGGGGTGTTACGCGAGGGCGTTTAATGACGACTCGCGGCACCGGGCAAGTGAGTGCCGCTGCCAGTAACTTACCTGCATCGTGATCTGCACCCACAAGAGCGCGAAGAATACGCATTTCCTGTTTGACTAAGGCTGACTTCTGTCGGTGTGGATACATCGGATCGAGGTAGACCACATCCGCCGGTTCAACCATTTGCTCCAAATAGCGTTCAGACTGCTGGTGGATCACATGGATTCTCTGGGAAAACTCGGCATGGCCAGATCGCTTTAGCGCATCATCCAGCAACAGCGCCATGACCGGATGGCGTTCCATCATTGTAACCTGACACCCCAGGGTAGCCAGAATCGCACCATCCCGCCCCAGCCCTGCGGTCGCATCGATTACCTTAAGCTGCTGACCCGGTTTTATCCCCACGGCCCGCGCCAAAGGAGACTTTCGCCCCGCTTGGCGTAACCGCCAGGCAGTTCTCCCATGGGAATAATCAAGCCGCAACTGTCCCAATCCGCCGACTCTTGGGGCATGCAAAATCCAGCCTTCGGCAGAAAGTTCAAGCACGGCATCAACTGCATCGGGATAACCGGTGAGCAGAGGCAATTGCAGCAAGCTGGCGACTCGCCACAATTCGCTCTGCAAATCGCCACGATCACAACTGAGCCTTATCCGCACGGCGTCATTTAAACTCTAAAAATCGGGTGGCGAAGATAGCATAGATGATTCACAAAAGGTAAAATTCGGTACCGACATTGATAAATGCCTTTTCAGTTGGGTAGCCGACTGAGTAGGTGCAATGTTTTCAATCATTCCGATTTGCTTCGGAGGGGTGGCTGAGTGGCCGAAAGCACTGGTCTTGAAAACCAGCGGCGGGCAACCGTCCGTGGGTTCGAATCCCACCCCCTCCGCCATATGAAATGCTATGCTGCCCAGCACTCTGGCCTGACAACGACGGTGAAAATTTATGACTAACCCGCTACAATATCGCACAAATTATGTTAGCGTACGCCATGATTTATATGGTGGCATAACTCCGACCAAATTGGTTGACAACCGGACCCCATCAATGGGGGAATAGCTGATGTTCTCAGAATCCTGCCTAAGTAATTCCTCTCCCTCATAGGGATAAAACACAAATGAATCGTACTTTTGCTTTTCTGGGCGCCCTGTCAGCCATGTGCGCCGTTATTCTTGGGGCGACTGGCGCACATATCGTAAGGAATCATGCTTCAGCGATGAGTTTTTCAATCTATCAAACCGCTGTGCATTATCAATTTTATCACTCGCTCGGGTTGATTCTGATTGGTATCAGTGCCGCTCACCTGAGCTCGAAAGTTTGGCTCAACATCTCTGGATGGTTGATGTTCGCGGGAATCATTCTGTTTTCTGGCAGCCTGTATGTACTCACCCTGGGTGGCTTCTCCAGGATCGGCATACTGGCCCCCTTCGGGGGTAGCGCTTTCATTCTTGCCTGGCTGTCATTTTTGATTGCCATCCTGACCAGTAAAAAAGAGGTACAAAAATCCACCTCATGACCCACCAAAATTTTTCTATTCTCGCCAGCGAGACCCTGGACGATATTCTGGATCGATTGGCCGCTATCGACGCACTCGATGACCTTGATTATGATCTGATCGATGGCGTTTTGACCATCGAATTTGATGATGGCTCAACTCTGATCTTCAATCGTCAGGAAGCCGCCCAACAGTTCTGGCTGGCCTCACCAGAGGGGCCGGCACATTTTTCCTATGATCCGGAACATAAAATCTGGATCGATGATCGCAATCAAGGGGAGCTGATCGAAACGCTGAACCGTATCCTGAGCCAAAAAATAGGGGAATCAATTTCTCTCTGAACGGTGGTCCCTGAGCCAGGCATCGATCCCCAGCAATACGCGACGCTTATTTTGCCCCCGCAGGTGTCGTTCAAGCAGGGTAAGGGCCTCTGTTTCATGCACATCGTCACTCGCCCGCCAGCGCGCCCACTGCAAGGACAGTAAGGGGTACAGGCGGAAAAACAGATAGCTCACGACTACCACTCCCAGGGCCCAGCCATGCTGATGCAAATACCACAACCAACCACCCAGGACAAAACCCAGCAGACTTAAAATACCGATGACAGCAGTCGCACGATGGATGGCGGAAATGATTGCTTCCAGTTCGGGAGCGTATTGTTTTAATTCTTCATTCACATGACCGACCTGCAGCGTATGGATATTGATTGACTTACTCAAAAAACGAAAGCCGGCAAGCCTATCTTTAGATCGGCCTGGCCCGACTTGACTCTTGACTTGGAAATAAAGTCAATTCTGCATCAGAAGAACCATCCAAACCGGCTTCCAATCCAGAATTGCCACCCAATTAATGCACTTTTACCCACCTGAAAATACGAAGCTTCCTATTTTATCCCTATACGACCCAATAATGTATGCACCCTCCTGACGCACCCTATCAATTTCACCAGAGCCTACCTGTCAATCAGCGGGGCCGGGATTTTTGTGTTGGCGATCTTCACGGTGAATTTAGTGCACTTGAACGCGCACTGGATACCATTGGGTTCGATCCGCAACGGGATCGACTATTTAGCGTAGGTGATTTGATCGATCGCGGGCCCCAATCCTACCGGGCCTTGGAATTTCTCGCACAACCCTGGTTTTACGCAGTGCGTGGCAATCATGAAGCCATGCTTCTAGACGCGCTTGAAACCGAAAATATCGATCCTGACTGGATCATTCGCGCTGGCGCCGACTGGTGGCTGGAAATCAGCGCAGCGGAACGCGAAACCTTCAAAAATCCTTTCTACGCACTCCCCTATACCATCGATATCCATACGGTACCAGGGAAAATCGGTATCGTTCATGCCGATATACCCGAAAATATCCAGTGGTCAACTTTCACCACCCAACTGCCCTCCTGGGAACATTTCCGGGAATTTGCACTCTGGTCTCGCAAGCGTATTAATCGGATTTTACAGCATCGGCGTACAGCAGCAGTCGAAGGGGTGAATCTGCTGGTCGTCGGACATACCCCTGTCCCTGAAGCCCTGATCGTAGAGAATGTCTGTTTCCTCGATACGGGGGCAGTCTATGCCGGAAGCTTCAAGGGAGCGGCGCTGACCATCCTGGAAATCCACCCGGAAATACATTTCCATCATTTCCCAACCGGGTGAATAACCTATTGTCAGGCGAACGAGTGGAATGCCCTATGCCATACCTCCAAAATCAAGGTTGCAGTCACTTCGGGCTGGCGAGCACCCTCGGCCAGCTCGCGCCGAAAACGCCGTGCGCCCGGCAACCCGCAGGCTAAAGCGCCCAGATGGCGTGTGAGATAAGCCAAAGAGATACCTTGCGCCATTTCCTCCACACAATAATCCCGATATTGGGTCAATACCATTTCGCGGTCCGGATCGAAGACTTGCCCATAGAGATGCTGTTCCGCAGCGACGATCCACCAAAAATCTTCAAAAACCTTGCGCCCGATCATCACCCCATCAAGAGACGAAAGCGCTTCATCAATGACTTCCAGGCTGCGGATGCCGCCATTGAGGATAATTTGAAGTTCCGGGAATTCTCTTTTCAGTTGGTAAACACGTGCATAATCAAGCGGTGGAATTTCCCGATTCTCCTTCGGGTTCAAGCCCTCCAACCAGGCCTTGCGGGCATGAATAATAAACAGGCGGCATCCGGCATGGGCTGTCATTTCGACGAACCGGCACAAATCTTCGAAATCATCATGGGTGTCAATGCCCAGGCGGGTTTTGATGGTGATCGGCAAAGTGGTTGCCGCACGCATAGCCTGCACACATTCGGCTACGAGTTCAGGTTCAGCCATCAAACAAGCACCGAAACGCCCGGACTGTACCCGATCACTGGGGCAGCCCACATTGATATTGATTTCCCTGTATCCAAACTGTTCACCAATCCCTGCGGCAGTCGCCATGTTGCGGGGATGACTGCCACCTAATTGTAAAGCCACGGGATGCTCCAGGGGGGCAAATTTGAGCAAATGTTCTGCGCGCCCATGCACGATCGCTGCCGCGGTCACCATTTCGGTATAGAGCCAGGCGTGCGGACTCATCAAGCGCAACAAATAGCGGGCGTGGCGATCCGTGTAATCCATCATCGGCGCAACACACAAACGATGCGCCGATGAATTGGCAGCCCTCATGGCGAGGCATAGCGAGCGCGCAGATACTCAAACGCTGCTCGTAGTCCCATGGCCTCGCCACCTATCGGGCGCCCCGCGCGCTGGCGTTCATTCCAGGCCATGACATCTAAATGAACCCAGTCGACAGCGCTCGACAGGAATTGATCCAGAAACAATGCCGCAGTAATAGCGCCCCCGCAAGACGAGATACTGCAATTAAGCAAATCCGCTATCGGGCTATCGAGTTGTGGGCGATAATCCGCATATAGTGGTAAACGCCAAATCATATCCTGAACCCGTTGCCCGGCTGCAAAAAGAGCGGCGGCAGTTTCATCCTGACGGGCAAACAAAGCCGGCAACTCCGTCCCCAGAGCAACGCGCGCGGCGCCGGTCAGCGTAGCAAAATCGATCACTATACCCGGGCCTTCTTCGGCGGCGGCGGTGAGTGCATCACATAGAATCAGGCGACCTTCTGCATCGGTGTTATCAACTTCCACACTCAACCCGCTACGGGTAGCGAGAATGTCGCCAGGGCGAAATGCCTTCCCATTGATAGCATTTT
>VAOW01000283.1_pt1 | contig 23211 bp, 15 predicted proteins | sample 3393921 | NCBI WGS metagenome assembly VAOW01 (sample SAMN08290428, study PRJNA428436) | hydrothermal vent metagenome | isolation source: Deep-sea hydrothermal vent chimney | place: Indian Ocean: Southwest Indian Ridge | depth 2742 m m | reverse complement strand
GATGTTACCGTTACTTCCATTGTTTTCAAAAGAGGAGAATAAAAATCTCTTTTCTAAAATTGAAAAAAGCCGCTCCGGGTTTCCCGGAGCGGCTTTTTTGAGAAATATCGTGGATATGTAAATTTATCCTAAATCAGTTTTATTAACGAAAAGCTGGCAAAATATCATTTTCTATGTAGTGAAGTTGTTAAAACTATTTACATTTTAACACATGTTGTATTTGATATTTGGCAGCAGCCACATTGGGCCCTTTCAGTACACTTTTGAAAGCTTTGCAAGCGTCTGTTTTGTCACCTTTTCCCTGATAAGCTTGTCCCAGCGTAAAATAAATATCCGATTTTTCGGTGTTCTGCAGGCTCAACGCTTTTTTAGCGGCAGCAATGGCAGTGTCCCATCTTTTCAGGCTTACATTAGCCAGCGCTGTGTAATAATACATATTTGCATTGGCAGCGTGATACTTTTTGGCATCTGCCAGATATTCCAGAGCCTTTTGCGGATGCGTTTCCTGTAATTGTTCTGCGCCCGCATTTAGTAAAGTTGTGAATGTAATATATTTGGCATTGTTATAAACTTTAGCTGCTCTGGGACTGGTAGTAGCAATTTTCCCAATTTTATTAACCATGGCCATCATGGTAGTCATGTCTTTTTTCTCTTTTGCCACAAGGCTTTTCCCGTAATAGGCCAGATAAGAGGAAGTATTTTCTTTCAAAGCAAAGTTGTATTGAACCAGGGCGGCATCCAGCTTTTTCTGATTTAAAAGGGCATTTCCCTTTGAGACGTAAACACGGGCAATATAGATATGGGCGTAATTCTTTATTTTCGCATTATTGGTAGAAATTGCCATAGCCTTGGCTTTTTTCAATTGGGCGATAGCCTGGTCAAAATCTCTTTTTTTATAAAAAGAAATTCCATTCCAAAAATAGGAGGTCGTGAGTTGTGATTCTACCTGTGACTGGAGGTCAGCAGCATCAGGACCAATAGTTTTGCACATCTTCAGCGCCTTTTCGTACAGATTTACAGCCTGTCCGAAGGCTTTTGCCTTGAACTGTGTGTTTCCTTGATTAAATATTTCTCCGGCATCGGTAACCGATTGGGCAAACAGCGCCATTCCAAACATCATAAGCCCCACAAGAAGAGCCGATTTTACAACAGATTTCATTTCTTTTACAGTTTTTTAAATTAAAAAATAAAAAGTGGTGCAAGGTAATAAAATCTTGCACTTAACAAATGTTAAATAATTTTAAAGCAAATTTCGGGTATTTATAAAATTACCGTCAGGCTATTTGTGTCTTTCTTTTATCTTTGCCCCCGATAACCATCGGGGGGAAAAGCCTCCTTAGCTCAGCTGGTAGAGCAGCTCACTCGTAATGAGCAGGTCGTGGGTTCGAGTCCCATGGGAGGCTCTGAAAAACCCGGACATAACGGCCGGGTTTTCTTTTTGAGAAAACCTTCCTTTTATCTTGGTTGTCCGGCTTTTCTGAATATTCGCTTTATGGCCAGTTTTCCGGTATATAATGCATGATACATGGAGGGTACCACAATCAGTGTCAGGAAAGTAGCAAAGGTCAGACCAAAAATTACCGTCCACGACATAGGGCCCCAAAATGCAGTGTTAGGGCCTCCGAAGAACATTTGTGGATTAAAGTTTTTCATTAAGCTGATAAAATTGATGTTCAGCCCCACAGCCAAAGGAATCAAACCCAGTACGGTTGTAATGGCAGTGAGCAGAACGGGACGCAGCCGTGTTTTTCCGGCTACCACAATGCACTCCATGGCGATATCCATTGGAAGTTCATCGCCTTCGGCAATACCCATTTCTTTTTTCTTGCGGAGTTTCACCAGTCCGATGTAATCAATCAGGACAATAGCATTGTTCACAACCACACCGGCCAGCGATACCAGTCCGATACCTGTCATCAAAACCACAAAATCCATGTGGAAAGTGGCCAGCCCGCCAAACACGCCAATGGTACTCAGAATAACGCTGAACATGATGATGGAAGGCTTTACAAAAGAGTTAAACTGGCTGACAAGAATAATCATAATGAGAGCCAGGGCTATCAGCATGGCTTTGGAGAGGAATTTAGCTGCATCGGCCTGTGATTTTTGTTCTCCGGTGAAACTAATTTTATAACCGGCAGGCATGGAATAACCGGCCAGCATCTTTTTCAGTTTTACATTAATTTCGTTAGCGTTGTATCCTTTTATCACATTGGAATGTAGGGTGATCACCCTCTTCCGGTTGATACGGGTAATGGCGCCGTAGGTGGAGCCCAGTTTATAATCGGCAACAGCTGAAATAGGCACCTGGATAATTTTACCGGAAGATTGCGAACGGAATGTGATGCGCTGGTTCATCAGGTCGGAGATATTATAACGGTATTTATTCGCCAGCATCATCCGTATTTTGTATTCATCTTCTCCATGTTTAAAATTGGAAATATTTTTTCCGAACAGGGCGGTTCGTATGACATCGCCTATTTGCCCTGTTGACAGACCAAAACGACGGGCTTTGTCGCGATTAATCTTTACAAGCAGTTCAGGTTTTCCCACATTCAAATCCATATCGAGGCCTTCAATACCGGGAATATTTTTTCTGTTAATCAGCGCTTTAATACTGTCGGTAACCCAGAGTAGCGTGGAAAATTTCTTTCCACTGATTTCGATATTGACAGGATATCCCACGGGCGGTCCTTCCCGCTGTTTCTCAAGAGAGATGCTGACGCCGGGGTATTTCCCAATCAGCGTATCGGCCAGCCGGCGCATAATGGTAAAGGTGTTAATGCCGTGCCTTTTCTGAAATTCCACAAAATTTATGGTTATGATACCCTTGTTGGGCGCTCCGCCACGACTGATAAAACCTTCGTTCTGTCCTACGGCCCCCTTTCCGGTAACGGTCAAAACCGACTTTACAATATTCATATCAGGCTGAATGAGTTGGTAAACTTTTGCCTGTATCACCTGCATCATGGAATCTGAAACCTGTATGTCGGTGCTTATAGGCATTTCGGCAATTACATTGATAAGTTTGGGCTCGGTAGTAGGGAAAAAATCCACTTTGGGTTTGCTTCCAAAATAAAAAGCAATAGTCAAAAACATAAGCACAAAAGTACCGGCTATCAACCAATAAGAGTTATTTTTTCGAATGGCAAACCTGATAAATTTCAAATAAGTTTCTTCTAACCATACAAGGAAAACTTTCTGAAACCAAATAGCGAGCCGGGTGAGAAAAGTAAGGTTCAGTAAACCCAAAATAGTTGCCGCCACGAGCAACGAGCCCAAAATATTCCATTTGGCTATAAAAGCAACAACGGCTAAAGCAATAAAAATACCGGCAAGACGCAGACTTCTTTTTGTGTTGGGTAAAGGATTGTTGTCGCCCGGTTTGTAGAAATCCACAAAAACAACCGGCACAATCACCAGCGCATTAAGAAGCGAAGCCGTGAGCACAATAATAAGCGTAATGGGAAGAAATTTCATAAACTCGCCCATGATGCTGTGCCAGAAAACAAGCGGCAGGAAAGCCGCCAGCGTTGTGGCCGTAGAAGAAATAATAGGCATAGCCACTTCGCCTACGCCCTGTCGTGCTGCCTCTTTTACGGGATAGCCCCGCTGCACAAACCGGTAGATATTTTCGGTAACCACAATGGCATTATCCACCAACATACCGAGGGCAAGAATCAGAGCAAAAAGAACCATCATGTTGATCTTGAAATGGGCAATACCCATTACCATGAAAGCCATAAGCATCGACATGGGAATGGAGAAACCCACAATAAGCGAGTTGCGTGTTCCCAAAAAGAGGAAAAGGATAAATACCACAAAAATTATCCCCATAATAATACTGTTCTCCAGATTGTTAATCTGTTTTTTCACCTGATCCGACTGGTCGTTGGTAATGGTGATTTTCAGGTTGTCAGGGATAAGTTTCGATTTCCGGGCATCTTTCAATATCTGAAAAACCTGGGAGGTCGTGGAAAGAAGGTTTTCCCCGCTTTTTTTCACTATTTGTAATGTAACAACCGGCTGTTTATCGAGATACGAATAGCTATCGCGTTTTTTAAAACCGTATTTTACCGTGCCGATATCACGCATATAAACGATGTTGCCTTTGTCGCGTTTTACGATGATGTTGGCAATATTTTTAGGATTTTTAAATTCACCGATAATCCGGACAGAGCGGTCTATTTTTCCGATTTTGGCTTCTCCTCCGGAGATGGACAGGTTTTCAAATTTCACGGCATTTTCCACATCGGTAAAGCTCACCTGCATAGCTGCCATCTTTAAAGGATTCAGAAAAATTTTCACTTCCCGGTCGGTAATGCCGGTAATATTTACTTTGGAAACTTCGTAAATGGACTCAAACTGATCTTTCAAATTGTTGGCAAAACCTTTCAGCTCGCTCAGGCTGAAATTCCCCGAAAGGTTTACATTGATGACGGGAAATTCCGATATATCGATGTCGGTAACCTGCGGGTCGCTTGGAAGGTCATCGGGCAGGTCTTTTTTTGCTTTGTCCACCGCATCTTTTATGTCGTCAAGCGCTTTGCGTATATCGACATTCGTATGAAATTCTACAAAAATGCTGGAGGCGTCCTGTGACGAAATAGAGGTCATCTTTTTGATGCCTTTTACCGCCTCGATTTGTTTTTCCAGCGGACGGGTAACCAGATTTTCCATGTCGATGGGCGGGTTGCCAGGGTAAATGGTTTGCACCATCACCGTCGGGATTTTAATGTCGGGAAACAATTCCTTGGGCAACGAAACATACGCAACAAATCCGAAAATTATGGTGATTATGGTAAAAAGATAGACCGTGTTTTTATTGTTGAGTGCCCAGGTGGAGAGCTTAAAATCCCGTATAATCGTATCTGTTTTTTCTTTCTTTGTATTCATACTTCACTGTTTAAAAAAGCTTTAAGTTTCGATTTTACTTCAACAGAAAACTATTTCCGAATATTTAAAACAGAACCGTTCGTTACGTTGTTATATCCTTGTGTGATAATTGTTTCTCCTGTTTTCAGGCCGCTTATCACTTCGGTTGTTTTTTTAAACGATTTTCCTATTTTCACATAACGTTTCCTGGCAATTTTTTGGCCGTCTTCCGTGGTAACCACATACAGATAATAACCCTGAATGTCTTCACGAATGATAAAGGAAGGAACCACAATAGCTTTAGGATTGGTGTAATCTTTAATCCGGATAATTGCCAGCATATTAGGCTTCAGCAACTGTTTCGGATTATTTATTTTTAACTGAAGTTTAAAAGTCCGGCTCTGTTTGTTAATGACTTTGCCGATGCGATAGACTTTTTTATGTAAAATGATTGAAGGGAAAGCTGAAAAGCGAACCTCAACGGCATCCCCTTTATGAATAATCGGTAAATAGGCTTCCGAAATCTGAGAATTTACGTAAAGCCGGCTCAGGTTTATCACATGAAAAAACCGTTGACCCGGAATGGCCATCTCGCCGATCTTTAAATCGATGGCATCAACATATCCATCAATGGGTGATTTAATAAACGAACGCTGATATTGCGTTTGCAGGGTGCTGAGTTTGTTTTGGAGACTTTCATAATTTGTTTTGGCTTGCAGGTACTGTAATTCGGAACCGATTTGTTTTTCCCAAAGCGATTTCTGTTTTTTATAGGTGTATGATGCCAGTTCCAGCGAAGTTTTCAGCTCCCTGATATTGTCCTGTATGATATCGGAATTGAGTTGTGCCAGCAGTTGGCCTTTTTTAACATAGTCTCCCTCTTTCACAAATATTTTTTCAATCTGTCCGGATACTTCCGGACTTATGTAAGCTTCGTGAACACTCTCTATTTCGCCGGAAGCATCGAAGAAGTGGTTAAAAACAGTCGGTTGCAATTTACGTACATTCACCGTAATTTTACGTCCGGTGGTTATCTCCTCGTTTTTGTTTTCTTTATCTAATTTTTGCTGTAGCCTGTCAATTTTTTTATTGATAGCCGTAACCTGTTTTTGATAATTAATAATTTGTTGTTCCGTTTTGGATTTGTTCTCGTTTCCGCACGAAGACATAAGGAAAAGAAGGGCTACGAGAAAAAGGCTGATATTTTTCATATTATTTTGCCAATTTTAATTGTTCAAGATTTTTATTTAAATATTCAATTCCCATCGGGGTAAGAATGCCATGCAAATGGTATAAAAACATTTCTTTTGAAAACTCATGAGAATAAATCTCTTCCTGGCTAAACAAGTCGCTTTCCGAAATATTCTCAATACGCAAAACGGTTAGTTTTGTAATAATTTCTTCGTTCAGCTCTTTCCTGTAAAAGCCTTCGCGCTTTCCTTTTATCAAATTGTTCAGGGTGGTTTCCCAAATTTTTTCGCGTTTTATCCGGTTAAGTCTGTTATAAATTTCCGGGTAATATTTTTTTAAGTCGAATTCGAGCGATGGATTATATTCTTTCAATAATTGCAGATGGACATGAAATATTTTAAGTAACTCCTGCAGAGCGTTTTCCGAATCTTTTTTCTGTTCGTTCAGGCGGAGGTCGTTGAATATCACTTCGTGCTCAACAACAGCAGCCACAAGATGCATCTTATCCGAAAAATGTTCGTAGAGCGTTTTTTTGGAGATGCCGAGCTCATGGGCAACATCATCCATAGTAATACTTTTGATGCCGTATTTTTTATAGAGTTGTGCTACCTTGCGGATAATATCCTTGTCTTTTGTATTCATGGTTATTGTGCTTTGGTTAAGATAATTTCGAGTTTTTCGGCCGATTTCAGAAGATTGAGGCCTGCGGTGATAAAATCACTTTCTGCATTGAGAAACTGGTTGTGTGTGTTTAACAAATCGAGGCTTGAGGCCATTCCGTGAGTATATTTTTCGATTGTTATCCGGTAAATTTTCTCCGCAACCTTGCGATTTTTCTGTTTGTTTTCGTAAACGCTCAGAGAATTATAATAATCGTTTCGGGTTGTCTGGTATTGGATACCAAGTTGTGTGGCTGTCTGACGTGCCAAAACCTGTGCCTGCTCATAGGCAATTTTGGCCTGTTTTAGTTTTGCTATCCGTTCGCCGCTCGACAAAATGGGAATGCTCATGGTAATCCCGTAAGAGGCGCTCTGATACCATTTTCCCGAATTAAAGAAATTCCACACATCTCGCTGCCCCTGTGTTTGATAGTTTACAATGGCGTTGATAGAAGGAATAAAAGCCACTTTTGCGAGTTTCACCTGCAAATCCAATAGCTTTTTATTCGTAATCACAGACTGGAAATCGATGTTATCAGTCAGATTAAAAGACTGTAGCAGAAGTGGGTCGTGTGTTTTCATACGAATAAGTTGTGGCAACGTTTGGGTAAGTGCTATGCTGTCGTTTTCTCCCAAGCCGAGATAAAATTTCAGATAAGCCTGTGCAATATCATACTGATTTTTTAAAAAGGTACGGGAAGCCTGCAGGTTGGCTACCAGCAGATTCATTTGGTCCACGTCCACATCTTTGGCCATGCCGGCTTTGTATATCTGTTGTGTTTCTTTGGCAAGTTTTTGGGTGATACGAAGCGTAGAGTCAATAATTCGCAAACTTTCAGCGACCGATAACACATTAAAATAAGCATCGGAAACCTGTTCTTTAACTGCGAGTTTGTTTTTAAAAAATTCTTTGTCGGTGCGTTCCAAAGATACCCGTGCAGCTTTCAAACCAACGAAATAACGTCCATCAAATATTAACTGCCGAAGGCTTCCACTCAGGTCGGCGCTGTATTTTGTTCCGAATTGTACGGCAATATCCTGTCCGGGCCTTCCGGCCACTTTTCCCGGCAAAATAAAGACCGGACGAGCAATATTATTCTTGTAATTAACAGCAGCGTTTACCTGCGGAAGTCCCTGCGCCACCGATTCTTTGATTTTCAGCTTGGCAATTTCCAAATCTTTTCCCGAATTAATCACGCCGTAATTATGTACCATGGAATAATCTACGGCCTGCTTTAGCGAGAAATGCATCACTTTGTGCTGAGGCTGCGACAAAATGTTCGTTACCTGCGCATTTAAAATCCCACCACCTGATAAAAGCAGGAAAAGCAAAAAACTAATCTTTTTTATTTTCATAACCTCTGTTCTTCTTGTTTGAGGCTGCAAAAATAAAAAAAATAAACTTTGGAAACTATTTTTACAAAAAAAGTTTCCAAAGATTATATCTTTTTTTATAAAGGATTGCTTTCAATGGTTTTAACCTGAAAAAATACAGGGCAAAATACCCTTTTACCGGCTGGTGGTTCCAAAGCTTTTGGTCATAACTTTCAGCAGCGAGTCGATGGGAGGGTGCTTACTATAAAGACCGAGTCCGACCGGCCAGGTTCCATACATGGCATTGGGAAGTACAATGTATTTTTTGCCGAAATTGTTCCGCAAAGCTTGCACTTTTTGGTTGCGTTGAGGATATTTTCCGGAATCTTCGTAAAGGTCACCGAGATTATCGCCGGCCAGCAGGACGATGTCGTATTTTTTTGAAATCATTTTCCTGCGCGGCCCTTTGTTTCCGGTGGTTGTTTTCAGATAAATATGCAGGCTATCGGCTTGCGGAAAGCCAAATTTATGCAAATTTTTTAGTGTAACGGCTTTTAACTTTTCACTTCGGTTAGTAACATAGAAAATATGAAATCCAAGTGAATCGGCATATTTCAAAAAGGAAACTGCTCCCGGTACAGGTTTGGCGGCAGCCTTGCTGACCCAAGTGTCCCAGTACGCAGGAAAATGTGCATTCTTTTCGATAGTGAGTGCCTGATAAGGGCTGTTGTTCAGCACTGTTTCATCAATATCCACTACCACGGCCATATTTTTCTTTTTTGGAAATTCCTTACGCAGCAACGTTACCCGTTCTTTGGCCACGTTGTAAGCCTGGTAACACAACGCCTGATATTCGGCAGCGTAATAATTGTAAAAGGTTGCCATAAGCAACGCATTGTCAGCGGGTTTCTTGCCAGAAGCGAGACTGGTGGAAACCGACTTTTGCTGTTGAACATTAGAGCACGAAAACAGTGCAATCGACAGCAATACCAAAAGAAACGTTTTTATTTTCATAGCTTTCAATTTTTTTGCAAAGTGAAGAAATATTATTGGTTTTTGAAAGGATTTTGACTTCTTTCTTATTTTAATTTAGGGTTTCGTCTTTGCGAACACGCCGACCCGGGAATGTTTTTTCATTGAAAGACCGCTTGAGTGTGTGAAGCAACCTGAAAAGGCACAAACGAATGCTTATAGACCAGAGCCGGCGAACATTGGGAATTTTCTTTACTTTTGTTGTGGCTTTCTGAGCCGGGAATGAATTTACAAACTGTTTAAAAACAAAATATTATGGCATTTAACATTAGAAACAGAAACTTTCTGAAGCTGCTGGATTTTACTCCGAAAGAGATAAAATTTATGCTGGATTTGGCTGTTGATTTGAAAAAGGCAAAATATGCCGGCACCGAACAGCAAAAGCTGAAGGGAAAAAACATTGCTTTGATTTTTGAAAAGGCCTCCACGCGTACCCGTTGCGCATTCCAAACCGCTGCTTACGACCAGGGCGCCCACATCACCTACCTTGGCCCTACCGGTTCGCAAATGGGAAAAAAGGAAACCATGAAAGACACCGCCCGTGTACTCGGACGTATGTATGAGGGCATTGAATACCGCGGATTTGGTCAGGAAGTTGTGGAAGAACTGGGAAAATATGCAGGGGTTCCTGTTTGGAACGGACTGACAACCGAATTCCATCCCACACAAGTTATGGCCGACTTTCTCACCATGATGGAGCATGTTGACAAACCTCTCCACAAAGTATCTTTTGCTTACTGTGGCGACGCCCGTAACAACATGGGAAACGAGCTGATGGCGGGCGCTGCTAAAATGGGGATGGATTTCCGTGCCGTTGCTCCAAAAAAATATTGGCCTGAAAAAAAGCTGGTTGAAACCTGCCGCGAAATTGCCAAAGAAACCGGTGCCACCATCACCCTTACCGAAAATGTGGAAGAAGGTGTCAAAGGCGTCGATTATCTCTATACGGATGTCTGGGTTTCCATGGGTGAGCCTGATGAAGTGTGGGAAGAACGTATCAAATTGTTGTTGCCTTATCAGGTAAATATGGAGATGGTGAAGAAAACCGGTAACCCGAAAGTAAAATTCCTGCATTGCCTGCCTTCTTTCCATAATGCTGACACGATTGTCGGAAAAGAAATTAAACAAAAATATGGCATCGAGGCCATGGAAGTTACAGATGAGGTCTTCGAATCGGAGCATTCGGTTGTTTTTGATGAAGCCGAAAACCGTCTCCACACCATCAAAGCCATTATGGTAGCGACGTTGGGAGAATAAATTCTGAAAAGCATTCACGCTTCCAGAAGGAAATAAAAAAGCCTGCTTTTTCAGCAGGCTTTTTTATTTTATTTATTGAATATTTTTCTTTTATCGCAAAGAAAGTGAAGCATGGCCAATAGAATTATTTCCCTCAAAAACATCTACTTTGTAGAGACCCGGTTTCAATTTCAGGATTCGACGGCGCGACCACTCCATACAGACATTAATAGCCTGATGTTGATAGTTAATCTCTTTTTTCGCTGTGTATTGCAATCTTTTACCGTTATACATAAACGAGTATTCTTCGCTGTCGCTAATCACAAGAATTTTCTTGTTCGGATTGGCAATACGCACATAAATAGTTCGTAATCCGGATTTGGCAACATCATTTTGTGCCACGGTAAAACAGACCTTAATCATGCTGACCCTTCTCACCTTGTCTGTTTTTCGCTCACGTCCGGAACCGGTAACATGCACTGCAGTAACATGATAACCGAAGGTCTGCAGAACACTTGCCTGTTCAACCTTTTGGCTGAGCGTTTTTTTCTCGGTCATCAGTTGGGCATTTTTATATTTTTCCTGCTGAAGAACCACTTTTATCTGATGATTTTCCTTTATCAAGGCATGGTTTTCAGTGTATAATGAATCCATTTGACGCACATAGCCCTGAGCTATTTTCTGCAGACTGCCGAGTTCTTTTTTAATTCTGTAATACGCCCAGCGGGTATTCATCAGCTTTTTGATTTCCACAGCTCTAGCCTGAATAACACTGTCTTTTAAAGAAAGCGAATCGGACAATTGACCGTATTCGGCTTTAATTTTGTTGTGAGCCGCCATGAGCGAGTCCAGCTGAGCCTTAAACTCAGTACGCTGTGCCTCTTTTTCGACTTTTTCCTTGTGTACTTCATCCAACGAACCTATGGCCCAGAAAGCCAGCCCGATTATGACCACTGCAAGAATGACAATTAATACCAGCATTCCGACTGCCGGCTTTTTTTTGTTGTTTTTCAATACTTTACTCTCTTCTTCCATGATTTTAAGATTATTTTTTGCAAAACTAATATAAAAAACCGAAAATCAATCCGAATGAGCACATTTTTAAATTGTTGAGTAAATTTTTATTCCTTCTTCCAAAAAAAGAACGTATTTTACTGCACTTTTATTTTGGTTCCCGATGAATGTGCGGCAAACGAAGGCAGGTACAAACTCCGAATACGGGCAATACCACCGGAAAAAATGCCTTTTTGTGTAACAAGTAAGGGATATTCAAGCACAAAGGTGCCTTTTGGCAAATGTCTGATAAAGAAGTCCGTAGCAACATCTTTCACTTCTTCGTAGTAACTCAGTCCGCCTTTTCTCTCGTAAGACGAAAGCAGTTTTTCGGGTTCAAAAGTCGCCGCCCGCATGTCCTGAACGTGTACATAATCCACGGCACGGTTAGTATGGATGAGCAGGCGAACCATCACACGATCACCAATCTGCAATGGTAGATTAGCCGAAACATGTACCCATTTACCGCCATTTGTAGTGATAATTTCTTTAAAAAAAGTTTTTTTGATGGAAACATTCGTTGATTGTCGGCTCACTTTATCCATATTTTCAAAGTACTGCAGGTAAGCTGCGCCATAAGCCATTTCTTTGTTAGGGTTCCGTACTGAAATTTTTCCGAGTGCCGGGGTTATTTCAGATGCTGACCATACCTTTTTAATATAACCGCTCCCGGCTTCACGATGTAAACCTGATACGGACAACTTTTCACCGTTACCAAAGATAATCTCTACCGGTTTGGTTTCGGAAAGCCATTTACTTCCATTCATAAGCAGCGCATACACTGCATCAGCCGTAGCTTTGGTTCCCGGCCACCGGTTAGCTTGTTTTTGCATCAGCAGCCATGTTTTCATTTTGTCAGCCTGGCGTGTATCGTGCATCACCTCAACGAAAGCTTTCATAATGTTCACTTCTGTGGAGATGGCAGACGTGTTGGCATAAAAACGGTTTTCGTTTCGCCAGTACATGCCGTTTTCTTTGTTTAGCAACGATTTCTCGGTAAGCGCCCGGATAATGGCTTCCGCCTGATTTGTCCAGCCCACTCTGTTCAGCGTCATGGCCGAAAGAGCCTGCAGATTGTTATCTAATTTTGGCCAGTATTGTTTTATTTGTTCGCTAAAGTAATCAAACGCTTTCCGGGCATCAGAATTTAAGGGAACCGTAGTTAAAAATACCGAACGAAGGTAGCAATAGTGTATCCGGCCGGAAGTTAAATGATTTTTATTGATGGTTTTAGGATATTTTTTCTTTATCTTACCGTACTCGTCAACCATTTTCTTATCAAGAAAACGAAGGCCTTTCTGCAACATGGTTTTCAATGCCGGGTTGCGGTTCAGATCAACGGCCTTCATTTGAATAAGGTCGGCAAACCCCGACAAAATATTTTCGGTTGTAAAAAAATCAGCGGGCATGTCCGGAAACCATGGCCAGGCACCGGAAGGTTTTTGGACGATTTTAAGCCTGTTCAAAGCGGTCTGCTGCTGTCGCTGCATCTGATTTAAATCGAAAAACAGTGCTATCCGGCGTTTTTGCTCCGCTTCATTTTGGGCATCCAAAACCCAGGGTGTAGCCTGCAAAACAATATTCTTCAGCTCTTTGTCTTTTTGCAATGCCGACAGGAAAGCTTCGGGGCTGTGCCGTTTCCACTGTTGGAAAACCTGTTGAATCCGGGGATAAGTCTTCAGAAGTTTTCCCGCAAGGGCATGGGCATAAAACCGATAAAAAATATTTTCCGCACTTTCATACTGAGGTCTGCTCAAATAAGGCAATGCCTGTACGGCATACCAGACCGGATGCGAAGTAAAGGTGAGCGTATAACGGAAATTTTTCCGTGTTGCTGATTTATTATTGAGGAAGCTATGGAAAGAAAAAGTCCTTTTCCGGTTTCCGTTCACAAACATCGGCATACTCTCGGTTATCAGCTCGCGATTGCTCAGCACCGGAATCATACGCTCTTCGCCATCGGACACATCGCCGGAAACAGCTTTTATGCGGTAAGCAAGAAATTGAATATTCTGCGGAACATGAATCAGCCAGGATACCAGCGCATTTTTCCCCGGTAGCATCACCACATGCCGTTCCTCTGTTTTTCCGGATAAAAAAGGATTTAGTTTTTTTCCGTTTTCAGGATTAAAAAATTCAATGTTTACCTTTACGGGAAGTGTCTTGTCCGATAAATTTGACAGACGTGCCGTGAAAGTCAGCCGGTCGCCCTGACGCACAAAACGTGGTAAATTCGGGATAACCATGAGTGCTTTCCGGGCAGTAAATTTCCGGACAAAACTACCGGTTTTCATATCCTTTGTGTAAGCCAGGGCCATAAATTTCCATTGTGTCAGCGCATCGGGTGTTGTAAAATTAATCCGGATTCTACCGGTGCTGTCTGTTACCAAATCAGGATAGAAAAAGGCGGTTTCATTAAAATTGGTGCGCAAGGGCACGGGTAAGTTTTTCTTTTTGGCAGGCAAAGAGAATGACGCTGTCAGAGCGGATTTTTCTTTTTCCGCAGACCGGCCTTCCATTGGATTTGCCTTATTTGCAACAGTTTGGATTTCTCTTTCAGGACTTTCAAACGCATAAGAAACAATTTCTTCCGTTGAGAATACAGGATATCCAAACCAGTTAATACGTGGATAATGAAGCGTTGTCTTTGAAAGCATTTTTGTTTGTTCGCTGAACAACGTGCGGTTATAGCCGATATTAAACAGATAAGAACGCCAGGCTGCTCCTGCCGCTTTGCTATGGTAAGGAAACATTTTCCACCGGTTGGCGGCATAAATATCTAACGAGGCATCATACATTCCGGCCAGCAAAAAGGCAGGCTGATTTTTTCCGGATGCTGATTTTATTTGAATCGTCCACTGCTCTTTCCCTCCTGGCTTCAGAAAATTACGGTTCGTTTGCAGGCTTATGGTTAGTTTTTTATTGGTAAACGGTACTTTGACCGTCTGTGACCACGAGAAATACCGGTTGTTGTGTACGGCCCACAGGCGAACAACAAAGTTACCACGGAAAGAGGTGCCGACCGGAATTTCCAGTTTCATCACTCTTTTGCCTGGCGAAAGCCATTGACGCTGTACCACTTCACGGCCATTGAGTACTTCGTAAAGTATACGTATGTTTCCGGTGGCCGAACCAACACGCAGTTGTAAAACATCCCCAGGCTCAGCCCGGTCAGCAGACAGATTGTGCCAGAAGATGTCCTTCACAGGTAGTTTCGTCGAGCGTTCCGATGTGAGCGTAAAGAATTTCCGTACCGATACTTCCGGCTGTCCTTTTGCCATAGCAACTATGAGATACTCACCTGGTTTCAGCCTTTTCAGTTTTTTGGTAAATACCTGCGTGTTTCCGTTTACCCTAACTTCCTCCGAGGTTACCAGCGTTTGTTTCCAGTGGTTTTTGTCATCCTCGTTGTGATAAGCCAAATGAGGGAAATTTTGCGTAAAATAATCTTTGGCTACAAGTACCGTATCCGGTTTTGGCCACAAGCGTTTTAGTATAAATTTATCCGGAGTCGTTAATTTATAAAGTGCCACCTGTACACTCGCCGGCACTTCTGCACCCGACAGGTTTTTGGTTATTATTTTTATTCCGTGGGATTGTTCGCGTATCACATTTTGCGGCATTCGGAGTTTCAACAGCAGGGCCAATCGCGAAAGCCGGATATCCTGCGTGGCCACATGCGTCTCGCCGCTGGCATCGGTAACCTCCACATGCAGAATAAAGCGATAAACGGGATAGAAATTACCGGATATGTTTTTATCGGCCAGTGCTTTAAAGGTAATTTGGAAATGACCAACGCTGTCAGTACGGACTATTCCGCCGGCAACCTCCACATTGTCCGGCTGTCCCGGATACCGGCTCCGATAATAAAAAAAGGGAAAATAACTTTCCCGTTTCACCGTGTATTTCACCTGCAAATTGTCTGCCATGCCACCAAAATAATAAGCCACTTTCCCGGCAAGCGTTACCTCGTCATTCAGGGCATAAGCTTTTTTCAGTGTATCGAAAACCACATGAAAAGCCGGTCGCTTGTAATTTTCCATTCGTATGCTAACCATTCCTGTGGCTGTTTTAATCATAAAGCGTCCGTTTAGTGCCACGTCGGGCAAGACAAACGAACCGCTGACAGAACCCGAAGCGTCGCTCACAAGCCGTTGTTCATCCAGCTTTTTATACTGTGCGTTCAGCAACTGCACATCCTGTTTCACACCGGCTTTTACGTGGGCATCATTGCCTTTTGATTCCACTACAACTCCTTTAAAATAAACCGTTTGTCCGGGACGATAAATGGCACGATCGGTAAAAAGATAGGTATGCAGTACAGATTTTTCTGCGTAAAGCGACCCGTAAAAACGGGCAAACGTGTTGACGAAAGTGGTGTCTGTTCCTTTGTAAGCTTTCAGAATAAAGCCATTGAATTTACGGTCGTTTTTCAGCGGGATTTGAAGAAAGCCATCGGTATTCGATAAATATTTGCCGAGCGGCGTTATCCGCTGTTCCCGCGCGCGGTAATTGTATGAACGGCCAAAAACCTTAATGGTAGCGTTGGAAACAGGGGTTCCATCGGCTCTGTCGAGAAGGTAAATATCCAACGCCTTTGCATTGTTGTTTTTTCGCGAAAGCAAAGTTAACTGCGTAACCTGAATTTGCTGATAAAGCACCGTGCTTTCTTTGGAAAAACCGGGATTGTCCGAAACGAAAATCACATACGTCCCCAAAGGAAGTGCCGGCATGGCAATTTCCGCCGTGTGTATCCGGTGGTCGGCAGCAAACGGAAACGACTGTTCCCAATTTTTAAAAGCGGGTTTTTTCAGAAAGTTTTTCATTTGGCGTTTTAAATTCTCACCGGTGACCGGATTTTCAATATCAGGTGAAATTTTTGCCACGCGAAAATAAAGTTTGGCACTGTTTTTATAAGTTACCAGGGAAAGAAACGGTTTGTCAGGTAATAACGCCTGCTGCAATTTTATTCGGAAATCCGGTTTGTTAATCAGCGTAATGATGTTTTTACAATTGTTGGCAAAAGGTGCCGTAGGAAAAGCTTTCAACGCTTTTTTACAGGTCTCTTCCGCTTTTATCAGATAGTTTACCGGACTTTTGTTGTACGAAGAAAGCGACCGGTAAGTCTGTGCAAGCCGGTTGGCAATGCGGACGGAGACCTCCCGGCTCTGAAACTGTTGCAGCAGTCTCTCCAACGCATGAGAGTATGCCATGACGTTGGCATAAGTATCCGGCAGTTGCGAATTCACAAAATCCAGCCGTTTTAAATCGGCATTCACAAAGGCTTCCGGATAATTTTGTTCTTTGTGCAAACGCAGCAAGTGTTGAAAAAGAATAAGCACTTTACCCGTTGACGCTATGCTGTCGCCCGGAAAATTCATTTTTAAAAAGTCGTTTACCGGCGCAAACAGGCTTGTATCGACAGCTGCCGGATTTTTAACAACTATCAGACGGGCATCGCCCGAAGAAAAATAATCTATTGCCCTGTTTGCCAGCAGGTCGTAAAGGGTCGGCCATAGCCGGGAAGCGCTGCTGTCATTTTGCAAGATGGCGGAAAAATCGGACAGATGTATTTTGCTTAAAGCATCGGGAGACGATACGGAAGCAAGATAAGCCTGTGTGATTTTCCGGTTCCATTGCCGTGCGTCCATTATTTCCAAAGTGGTAGCACCCGTGATGGCGGATGTTTTCCTGTTCAGAATTTCGTTGAAATGGCTGTCGAAATATCCCTGATATAACTGTCCGAGCAGAGAACCGAGCAACTGCTTTTCCACCGGCGGGGCAGTTTGCCGTTCTTCCTCAAAAAGGCGAATGCTTTTCAGCCGGAAATCTTCCTGAAAAGTGCTTTGCAGGCTAATGCGGTAAATCAGGGTTTTCAGCACCTCGCTTTCGTTACCTTCGGCTTTGGCTTTGGTGTAAATCCGGTTTACTATTTTTAAAGCGGATTTCGGGAGATCTTTTTTAGAAAATTGCTGAACTTTTGCCCAGAGGGTTTTATAATTTTCAGGTTTTGTCTGGTTTTGCCATGAAACAAGCAGTATTAACAAAAAGATACCCGCCAAACTTATCCATTGTTTTTTCATCGTAAAGAAGATTACTTTCGGAAACTTGATTTTCAGCAAATATAATGCCGTTTTGCGGGAAATGCAAAAACGAAAGGTTGAGGCACGCGAAACATTCGCGCGCCAGTGGGGCTTCTTCGTTTCTTACGCACAAGCCTGCACAAGGCTCATCGCAATGACGGGCATAATTACAAAGTCCCGTCTTTGCGAGGCTGCAGAGTAGGCTTGTAAAGCAACCATAATCCCAATAAGTTTCTATAAAAGATAATAGCCTTACAGCCGAAGCAATCTCCGTAGGGGTCGTGAATAAAACAGATTGTCTTGCCCGAGACGATGGCAATCTTTATATCCTATCCTTTCAAAGCTTCCGCACCACTGACAATTTCCAGAATTTCGTTGGTAATGGCAGCCTGGCGGGCTTTGTTATAAGTCAGTTTCAAATCTTTTAGAAGTTCCGTAGCGTTGTCGGTGGCCTGATGCATGGCTGTCATCCGGGCGCCGTGTTCGGCAGCAAAACTATCGAGTAAAGCTTTATAAAATTGTATTTTTAATGATTTGGGAATCAGTTCGGTGATGATTTCTTTTTTGCCAGGCTCAAAAATATAATCCACATGTTTGTGCTCTTTCTGTGTGGTTTCATCCCCGGCGGATTCAATAATCGGAAGAAACTGTTCGGTTTGCAGCACCTGAACGGCAGCATTTTTGAACTGGTTGTAAACCAGGATGATTTTGTCATATTTGCCTTCAGCATATTCCTGCATCAGCTTTTCGGCAAGCGGGACAACGTTTTCAAAATTCAGCTTATCGAAAATAGCGGTTTCTTTCTCTTTTATCTCATAGCCTCTGGATTTTAAAATATCAGCGCCTTTCTTCCCCACACACACAAAGCCAATATTTCCTTTTTTCCGTTGTGACGAAAACTGCTCCTCCATCTGCCTGACGGCCTCTTTTACCACATTCACGTTAAAAGCGCCACACAAACCGCGGTTGGAAGTAATCGTTACGAAAAGTACTTTTTCAGGCTGACGGGCGGTAGTAAAAACGTTCTCGTTTGAATCCTCAAGGCTGGCGCTCAAATCCTGCATAATCTCCTGTAACTTCGCTGCATAAGGCCTCATGGTAGTAACTGCATTTTGCGCTTTACGCAATTTGGCAGCAGCCACCATTTTCATGGCGCTGGTAATCTGCATGGTCGATTTTACAGAAGTTATTCTTGTCCGGACTTCTTTTAAGTTAGCCATAATACTTTTTCAGATTAAGATTACTTTTTATAGCGCCCCGCAATACCGGCAGCTACCTTTTTCATGGTTTCGATAGCTTTGTCAGTCAGTTTCCCTTGTTGCAGTTCAGTCAGTATATCGCTGTGTTTGTCGTGTATAATCGCCAGATAGTTTTCCTGGAAATCGTGTATTTTTTCGATGGGAACATCCCGCAACAGGTTATTGGTACCGCAGAAGAGAATGGCAATCTGGTCTTCCACCTTCATGGGAGAATACTGGAGCTGTTTAAGAATCTCCACGTTGCGACGACCTTTTTCCAAAACGTTGAGTGTAGCAGCATCGAGGTCGGAACCAAATTTGGAAAAGGCTTCCAGTTCACGAAACTGTGCCTGGTCGAGTTTCAGTGTGCCGGCAACTTTTTTCATGGATTTAATTTGTGCCGAACCACCCACACGCGATACGGAAATACCCACATTAATGGCGGGACGGATACCGGCATTAAACAGGCTGGTTTCTAAGAAAATCTGACCGTCGGTAATAGAAATTACATTCGTCGGGATATATGCAGAAACGTCGCCTGCCTGTGTCTCAATGATAGGCAAAGCGGTGAGGGAGCCGCCTCCTTTCACGAGATGTTTGATGCTTTCGGGAATGTTATTCATTTTTTCGGCAATCGCATCGGAGTCGATGATTTTAGCGGCGCGCTCCAGCAGGCGCGAGTGAAGATAAAACACATCGCCCGGATAAGCTTCACGTCCCGGAGGGCGACGCAGCAGCAGTGATACTTCGCGGTAAGCCACAGCCTGTTTTGAAAGGTCGTCATACACAATCAAAGCCGGCCGTCCGGTGTCGCGGAAGAACTCACCAATGGCAGCTCCGGCAAAAGGGGCATAAAACTGCATGGCTGCCGGGTCGGAAGCCGTTGCCGAGACAATCACCGTATAAGCCATAGCACCATGCTCTTCGAGTGTTTTCTGAATTTGTGCTACCGTAGAACCTTTTTGTCCGGAGGCAACATAAATACAATAAACAGGTTCTCCTTTTTTATAAAACTCTTTCTGGTTGATGATGGTATCAATGGCAATAGCTGTTTTTCCGGTCTGACGATCGCCGATAATCAGCTCACGCTGACCGCGGCCAATGGGAATCATGGCATCGATGGCTTTGATACCGGTTTGCAGCGGCTCGTTTACAGGCTGGCGATAAATAACGCCGGGCGCTTTACGTTCGAGCGGCATTTCAAAAAGTTCGCCTTCTACGGGGCCTTTGCCATCAATAGGCGCTCCAATGGTGTTGATTACACGGCCGAGAAGGCCTTCGCCCACCTCAATGGAAGCAATTCTTCCGGTGCGTTTCACTTTGTCGCCTTCGTTGATATCTTCGGCATCGCCGAGCAGCACAATACCTACATTATCTTCTTCAAGGTTTTGAACAAGCCCCATAAGACCGTTTCTCTCAAATTCGACCAATTCGCCCTGCTCGACATTGGAAAGGCCGTAAACACGGGCAATTCCATCGCCAATCATAAGAACGGTTCCGATTTCTTCGAGTGTGGCTTCCGATTCAAAGCCTGCCAGTTCCCGTCGCAGTATAGCTGATATTTCAGCCGGTTTGATGTCTGCCATAATTTATGTTTTATCTTTATTTCTAATTAAAAATCCAGGTTAATTATTTCAATTTATCGGCATAGTTTTTCCGCAGTCTCCTCAGCTGGGTAGCCACGCTGGCATCATACTGGTAATCTTCCAGCCGCACCACAAAGCCACCGATAATATCTTCATTTACAATTTCTTTCAGTTCAATATCTTTATCTGTGATGGCTTTTAGCTTATTCACAATTAGTTTTCTGATTTTATCCTCTGACTTCATGGCGGTGATAAGTTCGGCGCTAACCACGTTTTTATAGTTTTTATAAATATCTTCAAACGCCTGGCAAGTACTTTCGAGATAGATTTCGCGTCCTTTACGGATAATAAGGTTAAAAAAGCGGAGACTCAGTTCTGTCAGTTTTCTTTCAAAAATCTTATTGAGAATTTTAATTTTTTTTGATCCAAGCAGTACAGGATTTGCCAGAACCCTCCTCAGCTCTCTGTTTTCGGCCAGGACACTTCCTACCAAACGCATATCTGCGGCGACTTTTTCTTCTATCTTGTTTTCAAGAGAAAGGTCGAAAAGAGCCTGTGCATATCTTTTTGCCAGAAGATTTACTCTCATGATAAAAGTCTGTTAGTTTAAACTGGTTTCTTTTAAAAGCGTTTCAATATATTTCTTTTGTTTGCTTTTGTCTTTCAGCTCTTCTCTTAGAATTTTTTCAGCAATTTCGATGGAATATTCGGCAACGGTAGATTTAATTTCGCGCAAAGCGGCCAGTTTTTCGTTGTTAATTTTCTCTTTGGCGCTCTCCACGATTCCCAAAGCCTCCTTATCAGCTCTTTCTTTTGCTTCATCAATAATTTTATTTTTCATTTTTCGGGCTTCTGCAAGAACGGCATCACGTTCTTCCATAGCTTCTCTGAGCATCTTATCGTTGTCCACTTTCAGGCGTTTCATCTGCTCTTGTGCTTCTTTTGCCGAATCGAGCGCTTCCTGTATACTTTGCTCACGCTCTTTTAATCCTTTCAGGATAGCCGGCCAGGCAAATTTTCCAAGAATAAACAACACAATACTAAAAGCCACGGTCATCCAAAAAATAATACCTAATCCCGGATTAATTAATTGCATAATGTATCTTTTTTGATTTGGTTTCTACTTTAAGCATCCCGGCCTACCACCGGGATGCTATAAAATTTACGCTCGTTGCCGGTTGATTAAACAAAAAGAATCAACAAACAGACAACAATGGCGCCGAAGGCAACCCCTTCAACAAGGGCTTCAGACACAATCATATTGGAACGGATATCGCCTACAGCTTCAGGCTGGCGTGCAATGGCACCCATCGCACCGAGACCGATTTGTCCAATACCAATACCGGCACCAACAGCAGCAATACCGGCACCTATTCCGGCACCCATTTTTGCAAAAGGAGCCATGTCGGCAACAGCTTGCAGTAAAATAGTTAATAAATGCATAATTTATAATTTAGAGATGAATAAATAATTTTTAAATTAATGATGTTTGGGCACTTCTGTTGCCATTCCAAAATAGAGTGCAGAAAGCAATACAAAAACATAAGCCTGGATAAAGGCAATCAATACTTCAAGCAGGTCCAAAAAAACGGCAAAAGCCATGGAAAATACGGAAACACCATACCCCATACCAACACTAACCTTTCCAAAAATAAAAATAAGACTAATAAATCCGAGAAGTACAATATGCCCGGAAACCATATTGGCAAAAAGACGAACCATCAGAACAAAAGGTTTAGTGAAAATTCCCATAATCTCAACAAACGGCAAAAGCGGAATCGGAAATTTTAACCACCACGGTACACCGGGGGTATTGAGAATATCTTTCCAGTAATGTTTGTTCCCGCTCACCGTTGTAATCACAAAGGTAAAGACCGCCATAACACCGGTAACAGCAATATTTCCCGTTACATTGGAACCTCCGGGGAATATAGGTATAATCCCCATAAGATTGCTGAAAAAGATAAAAAAGAAGAGCGTAAGCAGGTAGGGTAAATACCGTTCGTATTTAGCCTCTCCTATTGAAACCTTGGCCACATCATCCCGGATAAACAAAACCAACGGCTCCAAAAAAGATTGTAATCCTTTTGGTGCTTTCCCTTTTCTCTTTTTGTAAGATTTGGCAATGGAAAGAAAAAGGATAACCACCAGAAAGCTATCAATAAAAATTCCAAATACTGTTTTGGTGATGGAGATATCCAATGCCGGCAACACCTCTTTCCCCTGAGCATCTTTTCGAACCAGCTTTCCAATATTCGAGCCTTTTTTTGCTATATAATATCCTTTGTAAGAGGCGTATCCGTGTTTTAGCCTCGAAGAAGAAAAAACAATCCAGTGCCCCTGGTCATAAAGAATAACAGGCAAATACAGAGAAACATGATGTTCCCCCACATTAAAAAAATGCCATTCATAAGAATCAGTTACGTCGTCAACTATTATTTTTCCAATCTTAGGTTTTTCTTTTTTCGTATGGGAAACTTCCTTTGAAGAAGATGCATGATTCCCTGCCATTAAACTAAGTGGCACAACGGAGAAAAAAGAAAAAAAGAAAAAAAGTATAATTATTTGATTTACAGATGTTTTTCTCACCATGACTAACAAAAGTATTCGTTTTTTAACTCGTGTGCAATTTTACGAAGAAAAGCTGTAAAAATAAAAGGCTTTTTAAATTAATTTAAACATGCAATATTTATAATACCTTAAATCCGCAGGCTACTTCGTAATGAAGTGCCGAAATGTGCGTTAGGATTGGCAAGCGCAGTGAAAAAGTATCACAGCCGTAACACCGGCTACGGTGAGAAACTTTAAACGAGCATTATCAATAATGGCGTGCAGTTTGGTACTGTAATAGATTTAGCCTGCGGATTTAAGGGATTGTTATGAGATAACCTATCCGTTTTGACTCGTTCTTTTGCCCTTTTTCATCGTTGCAAAAGTTTTAAAT
>VAOW01020269.1_pt1 | contig 23589 bp, 24 predicted proteins | sample 3393921 | NCBI WGS metagenome assembly VAOW01 (sample SAMN08290428, study PRJNA428436) | hydrothermal vent metagenome | isolation source: Deep-sea hydrothermal vent chimney | place: Indian Ocean: Southwest Indian Ridge | depth 2742 m m | reverse complement strand
GCAATGGCTTTTACCGTGGCATCTCTGTGCAGTGATGGGAAAATTGAAATTGAAAATTGTGATAATGTGGCAACGTCTTTTCCTGCTTTTGCTAACCTTGCTGGCACCGCAGGCATTGATATTCAGGTGATCGATGAATAAGCCGCCGGTTATCTGTCTGGATGGTCCCAGTGGTGTTGGTAAAGGAACTATCTGCCTGCTTGTCGCCCAGCATCTTCATTGGCATATTCTCGATAGTGGTTCGCTGTACCGCCTGACTGCTTTGCAAGCCTCACGTGAGGGTGTGGAAGATGATGAGCGCAAAGTAGCGCAGATAGCGCAGTCGCTGGCAGTGGAATACCGGGAACAGGCGGGTGAACTTAAAATTTACCTGAATAATGCAGAAGTTAATACATTGATTCGTACAGAATTAGTGGGTTCTATGGCATCAAAAATAGCAGCCATGCCAGCGGTTCGTCAGGCTTTGCTGGCACGCCAACGTGCTTTTTTACAGGTACCAGGGCTGGTAGCGGATGGTCGGGATATGGGAACGGTTGTTTTCCCTGAAGCGCCATTAAAAATCTATTTAACCGCAACGCCGGAAGAAAGAGCGAAAAGGAGGTATAAGCAGTTGAAAGAACAGGGAATAGATGGTAACCTCTGCGATCTCACTGAAAACTTGCGACTTCGCGACGAACGGGATATGAAGCGGACAGTTGCACCGCTCAAACCCGCCACCGACGCAATCATTATTGATACCACTGAATACAGTATTAATAATGTTGGTAGCAGGGTTCTTAAGTGGGTAAAAGAACGTATAGAAACAACCAGTTGCTAAATTTCTGGTCGGTATCTATTGCACAACAGGTGGTCTGTTACTTTACAGGCTGTTTATTAATTAACCGTGTTCTTTCTGCCAGCATCGGGTTATGTCATTAGATTACAGAGGTTTACTTTGTATCATAACAGGCCAGCCAGCGCGGATTTAGCACAAACAATCTTAAACTACAATCTAACTATTATGTCCGAAAATTTTGCCGAATTATTTGAAGAAAGCCTGCGTGAAACCGATATGGGAGCAGGTAACGTTGTTATTGGAACCGTTACTGATATCTCTGATGGTTATGTCATTGTTTCAGCAGGGTTAAAATCTGAAGGGGTTATCCCTGTCAGTCAGTTTACCGATATGGCGGGTGAGCTGGAAGTGGAAGTGGGTGATGAAGTTGAAGTGGTACTGGAAGCTGTCGAAGATGGCTTTGGCGAAACCCGCCTTTCACGCGAAAAAGCCAAACGTGCGAAAGCATGGACTAATCTGGAAACCGCTTTTGATAGTGAAGAAATTATCAAAGGCATTATCACCGGTAAGGTGAAAGGTGGATTCACTGTTGAACTTGGTGATATCCGTGCCTTCCTGCCGGGGTCGCTGGTCGATGTGCGTCCGGTACGTGATACTACTTATCTGGAAAATAAAGAGCTTGAATTCAAGGTAATCAAGCTTGATCAGAAACGTAACAATGTTGTGGTTTCCCGTCGTGCAGTGGTTGAGAACGAATACAGCGAAGAACGTGAAGCACTGCTGGAAAGCATCGAAGAGGGTAAATCAATTAAGGGCGTGGTCAAGAATCTTACCGACTATGGTGCCTTCCTTGATCTGGGTGGTGTTGATGGCCTGCTGCATATTACCGATATGGCATGGAAACGCGTTCGCCATCCATCTGAAATTGTTGAAGTTGGCCAGGAAATCGAAGTAATGGTATTGAAGTTCGACAAGGAGAAAACACGTGTTTCTCTGGGCTTGAAGCAACTGGGTGAAGACCCATGGGCAGAAATCGCTCGTCGTTATCCTGAAGGTTCCCGTCTGTTTGGTAAAGTCAGCAATATTACCGATTATGGTTGTTTTGTTGAAATTGAGGATGGTGTTGAAGGTCTGGTTCACGTTTCTGAAATGGACTGGACAAATAAAAATGTTAATCCGGCAACCGTTGTGACCCTGAGTGAAGAAAAGGAAGTCATGATTCTGGATATCGATGAAGAACGTCGTCGTATATCCCTCGGTATGAAACAGTGTCTGCCGAATCCATGGGATGAATTCTTTGCCAGTCATAACAAGGGTGACAAAGTGAGTGGTACGATCAAATCAATTACTGATTTCGGCGTATTTGTTGGTCTGGATGGCGATATTGATGGACTGATCCATATGTCTGATATTTCCTGGGATGACAGTGGTGAAGATGCTATTCGCAACTACAGAAAAGGCGATACCATTGAAGCAGTTGTGTTATCTATTGATGCCGAACGTGAGCGTATCTCATTGGGTATTAAACAGATGGAACAGGATCCTATCTCTACCTTTATAGCGGAACATAAAAAAGGTTCAATTGTTAAAGGAACGGTTACTTCCGTTGACGCAAAAGCTGCTATTATTGATCTGGGTGATGGCGTTGAAGGAACATTACGTGCCTCGGAACTGTCCCGTGACCGGGTGGAAGATGCCTCGTTAATACTGAAGGTTGGTGATAAAGTGGAAGCCAAACTACTTGGGTTTGATCGTAAGAATCGCGGTATTGCACTGTCTATTAAGGCAAAGGATTATGACGATGAAAGCGAAGCATTAAAAGACTATTCTGACAATCAGGAATCGACTGGTGCTGCACCAACACTGGGTGATCTGTTGAAGGAACAAATGAAGTCCGGTGACTAGTTTATTGCTGAAAACGGGTAGGAATACAGGTAATTCAGAGCAGGCATCTGCCTGCTCTGAATTGCTCGAATAACTACACAAAAGTAAATGAAGAAGGTTAAAGCTTATGACTGAAGAGATGCTGACCAGTGCAATGATGAAATCTGAGCTGATTGAAAGAATTGCACGAAAGCAAAGTCATCTTGCCTATAAGGATATTGAACTCGCCGTTAAAAGTTTGCTGGAGCAAATGAGTGGTTCACTGGCAAATGGTGAACGTATTGAGATTCGAGGTTTTGGCAGTTTCTCATTGCATTATCGACCACCGCGTTCTGGGCGAAATCCAAAAACCGGTGGCTCTGTGATGTTACCGGGTAAGTATGTGCCTCACTTTAAGCCAGGGAAAGAACTGCGTGAGCGGGTTAATGATTCAATGAAAAAAAGCTGAGTACCCTGATGTATATAAGTATGTATATAAGTATGTATATAAGTACGAAAAAAGTAGCTATACAGTACAAATGGTAAATTAAACTTCCATTTACTACTGTCTATATTTGTAACATTAATTTTATTTTCATACCCAATTTTATTTTTATACCCAGTCAATTTTGTTGTTTCTGGTTATTCAGATGAATGATGCGGAAAAACTGTAGCATTCATATTAACTTCTGGATCTGTTAAACAAACGTGTTTAATTTCACCCAAATACCTTTCTGGTCGCTAGCTGTATTTCCGCTTGTTATTGTTATTTTCTGGTTGCTTTACCGAGGCAGACAGAAAAACAGGAAACAGCAATCCTCTTTGTCCTCTGACTATTTCAAGGGCCTTAATTACCTGCTGAATGATGAGCATGGTAAGGCACTGGATATTTTTATTAAACTGGTTGAGTCAAACTGGGATACTATTGATACGCATTTTGCACTGGGCAAAATCTACCGCAAAAATGGTGAAATAGATAAGGCTATTAAAATTCATCAGGGTTTGATCGGACGTCCATCATTACCCGAAAAATACCGCAGCAAAATTTTACTGGAACTGGGTTTTGATTACCTCGGTGCGGGCTGGTTTGATCGTGCGGAAGGTTTATTCAAAGAAGTTTTAATTGTTGATCCACAATCACAGGCAGCCAGAGAAAACCTGATTTTTATTTACCAGCGGGAAAAAGACTGGTACCGGGCAATTGATATTGCGATTGAACTACATAAGAAAAATTCTGCTGAAATTGCACCGATGATCGCCCAGTATTACTGTGAACTTGCTGAGGCAGCAAGTACAAAGGGAAATATTGTACAGATGGTTGGTAATGCCGAAAAAGCCCTTGGTTATGATGGTGCCTGTACCCGCGCCAGCATCTTGCTGGCCGATCAGAAGCGTCGTGAAGGTGATGACCGGGCTGCTTTAAAACACTACCAGCTAATTGAAAGTCAGGATCCAGAATCTATTACACTTGTTCTGGAATCAATGCTGGCGTGTTATACACGGTTATCTGCACTAGAGGAATTTTATGATTACCTTTCCATGCTGGAACAACGTCATGAAAAAATATTTCTGCAAATAACCATTGCCGAAGTACTGGAGCAGATTAAGGGTAAAAAATCGGCCATTGAATACCTGTCGGAAAACCTGAAAGAACATCCCAGTCTTGAGGGTATGCGTAAACTGCTGTCATACGGGATGGTTGATTTTAATATAGAACATATTTGTGATGATCTGAATATTGCTGTTGGTATGATGCAGAAAGAACGTATGCATTACCGTTGTCGTGCCTGTGGGTTTAATACAAACACCCATTACTGGTTGTGTCCGGGATGTAATCACTGGGCACAGATTAAACCATCACTAGGCGAAATATGTAAAATAAAAACAATAAGAATAGAAGAGAATAGAGAGTGAAAAACAGACATTTACTAACAGGATGGATGAAAAGGATACCTGGTGTTCAAAGACCGTCAGCCGCAGGGATGCGGGTGTCGAGCTTACAGATGACCACTGTCAGATTTTTCTTACAACCAATGACCGTATTTGCTGATAGAACTTAGCTCTCGGTTTCTTTATATTTCCTATCCTGCCTGGTTGCATAAACCGGTAGATAAAAAACTGCTAACTGGAACCTCAGACCCGTTCAGATGTTCCCTAACTATTGGATAATTATCCAGGGATGTGAAAAATGAAATCACTGATAAGTATATGTTTTATTCTGCTCCTATCAACCGCTACCTCAATATTTGCCGCACAGGTAAATATCAATACGGCTGATGCAGATACTATTGCGACAGAAATTTCTGGTATTGGTGAAAATCGTGCCAGAGCTATTGTTGAATATCGAAAGGTAAATGGAAAGTTTATGACGGTAGATGACCTTACCAAAGTAAAAGGTATTGGTGAAAAAACAGTCGAGAAAAATCGTAAAAACATTTCACTGTAAGCTGTTTCATTATATTCGGCTCCGGTATACAAACCGGGGCCGTTTTTTGTTTCTACCGTTATAGCTATAAACGCGGTAAACTATCCGTATGAGAAAAGCTGATTCTCCATCCGTTAATAGTCTGTTTATACTGGCCTGTCATTGCCTCAGTCTGGTGCATGCAATTCTTATGAGATAATAGGGCTGTCCTTTATTATGATTAGCTGTTGTATAGTTACCTGTCGTAGCTTTATCCGCTTACCATTTTTTTTATTTCTGGTAATGCAGATTGCGCCTGCCTATGCTGCTTCGCCGCAGAAGCCAGAAAAAATAAAGGTATACCAGCTAATGTATCGGGAAAAGGAGTCAGGGCTTGACCCGTATAAAGTGAGAATGCTGATTTCAAAACGTTATATACGAATTGATGAAATGGATGATAAAAGTGGCTATATTATTTACGATAACAAGAAAAAAGCCATATACAGTGTGAGCCATTATGACAAAAGGATTCTGGTTATTAAGCCTGGTAACGTATTGGCTAAGAACCCTGACCTGAATACAAAAATTGAATACAGGAAGCTTGATGATGCACCGCCGGTATCCGGCAAGCCAATTTTTAACTACAGTATTCTCGCTTCTATTCAAACAGAGAATGTGAAGAAACAAAAAACCTGTGCGGATTATCAGCTGGTAGAAGGTTTGTTGCCTAAAGTTACCAGAATGCTAAAAAACTACCAGCAGGTTCTTTCTGCCCAGCAGGTGCAGATGTTGAAAAGAACAATTAAGGGGGTGCAAACCCCCTGTTATCTTGCTGATCAGATTTATGATAAAGGCCTGTATTATGATAAAGGTCTGCCTGTTCATGAATGGCACAGTAATCAAAAATCAAAAATTCTACTTGATTATAAACAGGTAAAAGTTAATCCGGATCTATTTACCCTGCCTGAAAATTACAGCCGGTTTTCGATAACACAATAAATTTTTTTAGTGCAAATCGCCGTCAATACATCCCTGTAAGCTCGACACCCGCATCCCTGCGGCTGACTGTCTTGAACAACAAGTATCCTTTTCATCTATCCTGTTAGTAACTTGTTGGCATAGTGGCTAAGGGGAATACTACGTTTAATAGTATTGGACACTGGAGTGTTCCAAAATAGTAAATGATTATCTGTCTCGCCTTTTAACTGTTTCAGGGTCGGCTGTAATAGGGCGGTATATTTCTACACGATTGCCTTCCTGTACGACAGTATTCAGTTTGCTCAATCTACCAAAAATGCCTACCTTCTGTGCTTCGATATCAATTTCGGGAAACATTTTTAGCAAGCCGGATTTTTCTATCACTTCTTTTATGGTACTTCCGTCAGGAACTTCCAGTTTAAGCCAGACCTGTTTTTTACCATTGTCATATGCAGTGCCAATATTCATATTATCTATCCACTTTTTCGTATTTGCTATACAGCGACACTTTCACCATTGAGATTATGACTGATTTTTGAATTATCATTTTTACTTACTTTTAATCGTTGTATGCGCCGCTCAATAATACGTTTAGCTGCCAGTACAAAACCCAGTGTAAGGAAACCGCCCGGCGGTAAAATCATTAATAGAAATCCGTGGTAATCGGGTATCACTCTTAGTTCCAGAAAAGTAAATGAGTTACCCAGCAACAGGTGAGCATTTGCAAATAAGGTACCGCTGCCTATAATTTCCCGTATCGTGCCCAGTAGTACTAATGATAGCGTAAAACCCAGACCCATCATGAATCCATCAACGATAGAAGGTAGTACCGGATTTTTGAAAGCAAAGGATTCTGCCCGACCTAAAATGGCGCAATTGGTAACAATTAATGGCACAAATATACCGAGTACCTTGTGTAAATCATGCAACCATGCATTGATACCCATATCGACCAGCGTTACAATGGCAGCAATGATGAGTACGAATATCGGGATACGTACTTCCTCGCTAATAGTATGACGTAATAATGAAATAACTGAACCGGTAAGAACCAGAACAACAAGGGTAGCAAGGCCCATGCCTAGTCCATTGGTTGCAGTACTGGTAACGGCAAGTGTCGGACATAATGCCAGCACTTGTGATAGCACCACATTCTTATCCCATAGACCGTTGCGGATAATACTTTTGTAGTCGTTACTCATTATTTTTTCCTGTCAAAGTATGTGTAAAATCCGGTACCTTCTTTAAACTTTGTTTCGCGGGTACTAATGTTTTTCTGGATAGCAGTTCATTTCGATATTGACCAAATAATTCCAGCCCCTGTTTTACGGCTTTTACAACGGCGCGTGGTGTTATGGTGGCGCCGCTGAACTGATCAAATATGCCACCATCTTTCTTAACCTTCCATTTTTCCGGGGTTGGATTTTTCAATGACAATCCATTGAAGCTGTAAATCCAGTTACTTTTTTTCTTTTCAATTCTGTCACCTAATCCCGGCGTTTCATGATGTGATAATACGCGCACGCCAAGTATTTCACCGTTTGCTCTAATACCCATAATCAGTTTAACTTCGCCACCATAACCCTGGCCATTGACACCGTAGGCAACGGCAACGACCCGACCGTTTTTAATACCCTGATAAACAACCACTTTATGTTTCCCAAGCTGGATCTTCAGTTTGTTGTCAAGCAAGTTGTTATCATGCATGGAATCCGGTATAACCTGGCTAACTGATGCCCGCATATCTTCCGCTAAACGTGACTTAATAGCCTTGCTGGTACTGATATTTCCTATTACCAGCAAGCTGGTGGTAATAGTGGCAAAGCCACCCAGCAAAATTCCCAGGTAAATGACATGTTTCTTATTACTATGTGTCACCACTTGTTCAGCCATTATCGGACTCCGGTTCGCTGTCATAGGTGAGGGGAACTCCCTTGCGGGTGCGACCGTGGATACGTGGTTTAATGTAATGGTCGATCATTGGCGTCAACCCGTTCATCAGCATGACTGCAAAGGCCATACCTTCAGGATAACTCGCCCAGGTGCGTATGATGAATACTAATGCACCGCAACTGGTGCCAAATATTAGTTGCCCTGTTTTCGTTACCGGAGAAGTAACCGGATCGGTGGCAATGAAAAAAGCACCCAGCAAGGTTGCGCCAGACAGTAAATGATAAAGTGCGGGGGGATAACTCTCTGGATTAATCAGGTTGAATATAGTTGCCAGTAAAGCGATGCTTAACATCATACTAAGTGGTATCGGCCAGGATATGATACGCAGAAATAATAATAATAGACCACCCGCGAGTATGAATATGGCCGATGTTTCACCAAGGCTGCCAGCAACCGTGCCAATGGCGAGACTTAAAGGATGAAAGGTACTATTAAGAATATGCGTTAAACCGATACCCTGGCCGAGTTTCATTTTAACGAAGCCCATAATGGTGGCGCTGGAGACGGCATCAAACGAGTTATGTAAATTAAAGGTAATACGGAGTGACTCTATAAAACCGGGTGATGATCCGGTAAATAAAGGGTGAGGCTTTACCCATTTCGTCATTTCTAGTGGAAAAGAAATTAACAGGGCAACGCGTGCTACCATGGCTGGGTTAAAAAGATTCTGGCCGATTCCGCCAAATACCTGTTTACCCACAATAATCGCCAGTAAAGCACCGACAACGGCTATCCACCACGGTGCCCATGGTGGCAGGGTCATAGCAAGTAACCAACCGGTTAAAATAGCCGAGCCATCAAATAAGGAAGGTTTGATGGGCTTACCCGCGATATAAAGGCAAACTGATTCAGTTATTACACAAGCTAGAATAGTAATCGTAAATAGCCACAGCGCCGGTAACCCGAACTGATAAATACCAAATGCAGTTGCTGGTATCAGTGCCAGTATTACCCATACCATAGTGCGACTGATACTGGAGTTTTCATGAGTGTATGGACCACTAATGGGATAAACTGTCATGCGTTAGCCTCTATTTCTATCTCAGTTTTTTCTTTCAGCATCTTTGTGGCGGCTATCTCGGCTTTACGTTTTGCCAGGGCCTCACGTTTCGCTTTTTTCTGTGCTTCCATACGAATATTTCGTGCTTCCACCAGACATTTAATTTCTTCCTGTTTATGCGCTGCCTGTTGTTTTTCTGCTAGCGCACCCCTGGCGAAATTAAAGTACTGTACCAGTTGGATATGTGAGGGGCACACGTAGGCGCAGGAGCCGCAGGCAATACAATCTATAAGGCCAAAACTTAATGCCCCCTCCAGGTCATTATTGCGTGCATGATTGGCAATTTCCAGCGGTAGCAAACCACAGGGACAGGCAGTGACACATCGACCACAACGTATACATGGCATGGTTTTTTGTTGTGCCGTTTCCTGTCTGGTAAGCGCAAGAATGCCACTGCTACCTTTAACAATCGGAACTTTTACATCCGGTAAAGGTTGTCCCATCATCGGGCCTCCAGCAATAAGATATGCTGGCTCTTCCGTAAAGCCACCAATGGTATTCAGGAGAAAGGAGACGGGCGTACCAATCGGTGTTAAGTAATTTCCTGGTTTTTTTATCGCACCACCCGACACGGTTACAATGCGATCTATCAGTGGGCGACCATGACAAATACATTGTTGTATCGCATAGGCTGTTGCGATATTGTGCACAACAATACCAATATCAGCCGTTAGTGCACGGGCAGGCGTTTCCTTTCCGGTTAATACCTGTACAAGATGTTTTTCAGAACCCATGGGGTAGTGCACAGGGACAGTAACCACGTTTATATTCTTCTGGTATTTACAGGCTTTCTGTATAGCCTTAATAGCATCGGGTTTATTCGCCTCAATAGCTACAGTTGCTTTTTCTACCTGTAAGGCAATCATCATCAGATGAACACCTTCAATAATTTCACCGGAAGATTCGCGCATGAGCTGATCATCACAGGTGAGGTAAGGTTCACATTCAGCGGCATTGATAATCAGTTGTTCCAGCCGGTAACGTTTACGTAGATTAAGTTTTACTGCTGAAGGAAAAGTTGCTCCACCCATCCCAACGATTCCGGCGGCAGCAACTTTGGCCGAAATTTCATCAGGGCCGAAGTTAAATGGGTCACGGTTTGGTAGTGAAATATTCGCCCAGCGATCTTTACCATCAGGTTCGATAATAATGGTTCGTACAGATAGTCCCGATGCGTGTGGTGCTGGATATTTTCCAATGGCGATGACAGTACCTGAAGTGGGTGCATGGATTGCTGCCGAGATCAAACCCCGAGCATTAGCCAGTAACTGACCCTTGCCAATTTTATCACCGTGTTTAACGATGGGTTCTGCCGGTGTACCAATATGTTGTTGAAGTGGAATGAACAATCGACTGGCAAGCGGTACCTTTGTGATTTGATTACCAGCCGTAGACTGTTTATTTTCAGACGGGTGTACACCACCTCGAATTTTAAAAAGTTTTATGTTAGTTAAAGCCATGTCTTATCTCTTTTAGAGGTTCCTTAGCTTTTAAGCTCAGGTTGCAATAGCAGGTTTTGGCCAGTACCAGTTTTGTAATGTTTTCACAACAGGTAACATATCAATACATTCAGTTGGACATACCCTGAAACATTTTTCGCAACCAGTACATGCATCACTGATAACAGCGTGTAACTGTTTGGAGCCACCTAAAATAGCATCGGTGGGGCAACGTTTAAGACATTTGGTGCAGCCTATGCATAGTTCTTCACGAATATGTGCAATCAACGGTTCATTGTTTTCCATCTCGGTCAGGTCAACATTGATACCTAGTCTGGTCGCCAGCTTCTGCGCAAGATCACGGCCACCCGGTACACACATAGTAATTTCTGCTTTACCTTTAGCCAGTGCAGCCGCCGCAGGTGTACAACCCGGATAGCCGCACTGACCACATTGGGAGCCTGGCAACATGGCTTCAATTTCTGCTTCCACGGGATTCCCTTCAACCCTGAAATAAGAAGAGGCGGCACCCAGAAGCAAACCAAGTGTCAGGCCGAGTAATGTAATAATAATGACTGAAAACATAGTTGTTACCTAGGTAGTGAGTCCTGAAAAACCCATAAAGGCCAGCGATAATAAACTTGCTACAATGAAACCAATAGGGGCACCGGCAAAAGCTTTTGGAACCTGCATTACTGCCAGACGTTCTCGCAAACCAGCGAACACTACCATTACTAAGGTGAAACCCAGTGCAGACCCAAATCCGTAGAGCAGGCTTTGGATAAATGTATGGTGTGCCTGTGTATTCAATAGCACTACACCAAGCACGGCACAGTTTGTAGTAATAAGTGGCAGGAAAATACCCAGTACCTGATAGAGTGCTGGCGACATTTTGCGGATCACCATTTCGGTAAATTGCACCACAGCGGCGATCACCAGGATGAACGTCAGGATGCGTAGAAAACCAATGTTAAGCGGTATTAATATGAAGTGGTCCAGTAGCCAGCTGGTAGCAGCAGACAGGGTCAGCACAAACGTCGTTGCAAACCCCATGCCTAAAGCTGAATCCAGTTTGTTAGATACACCCATGAAAGGGCAAAGCCCAAGGAATTGAACCAGTACGACATTGTTAACCAATGCTGTTGAGAGTAACAATAATAAATATCCAGACATGGTGTAAACCTGAAAAAACCAAAGTTAAGTTAATAGCTTTCTAGCATCAAACATGCCAGTACTGTAAAAGATTAGCTAACCGTAGTGAAATTGGGCGTTTCGTCATATCAGGCACTTTTTTTGTGCGTTATCCTTAGTCATAAAGTCCACATTAATGCATATTTGTATTTTCTCATGTCGTAAATACGACAACATTAAATCCCGTATACAAAAATTATGAAGTCATAATAATGGTACGTGATATATGTTTTCTATTTGAATTTTCAATGGGTTTAACCAGCAGTAAGCGATAAATTACCGGATGGTAACAGGCCGCTTCTACGTTATTTTTAATAACCATGCCATTGCTTTTTAGGTTAGGTACGAATCTTGCAAGGAGATAAACAGCTACAGCTACATGTGGTGTTAATTGTCCAAAATGAATTCAACATTGATCTATATCCCCGCACAGGATGCACTGTCCAGATACGGCTACCAATAAATTCTCCACTACAGAGAGAGATTTTTAATGATCGAAATAATAACGTCAGCAAAACAGAATGCTGCAATGTGTGCACTGATACAGGCGGAACTGGAAACGCTTTATTCTGTTAGCAAGGTATTAAGTAAATCTATTGATCTGAAACAGACGCTGGCTGAAGTGCTTAAACTGCTGCATGATCAGGGACGATTATTAAATGGTATGGTTAGTTTACTGGACGAAGACGGCAGAGACCTGATGGTGTTTGCAGTGCATGAAGGTAACCGTGTGGCACCATTGGAGTCGGTTTGTTATCAGCAAGGTGAAGGGCTGGTTAGTATTATCATGAAAAGTTCTGAACCGATAATTGTAGAACGTCTGACCGATGAACCTCGTTTTCTGGGTCGTCTTGGCGTTTATGATATGGCATTACCATTTATAGGTGTACCAATAAAAATTGACAAAAATGAAGCAATAGGTGTTTTTGTTGCACAACCACCATCAGGGGGTAGTTTACTCGGGGAACAGGCACGCTTTCTGGAAATGCTGGCTATTCTTGTTGGTCAGAGCGTTAGCCTGTCTCGCACTGTTGTCAATGAACAACGGGCGCTGAAGGATGAACGTGACTATTTGCGTCGAGAAGTTAAATCAGAACATGGTTTCGATAGTATTGTTGGACATTCACCACTAATACGTCGGGTATTCGATCAGGTAAGACAGGTTGCAAAGTGGAATACTAGCGTACTCATCAGAGGTGAGTCAGGGACAGGTAAGGAACTTATTGCCAACGCGATTCACTACAATTCACCAAGAGCCGGCGATGTTTTTATAAAACTTAATTGTGCCGCATTGCCGGATAATTTACTGGAGTCAGAATTATTTGGACACGAAAAAGGTGCCTTTACCGGTGCTATCACACAACGCAAAGGCCGGTTTGAACAAGCTGATGGTGGTACTTTATTTCTGGATGAAATCGGAGAAATATCCTCCGCATTTCAGGCTAAATTATTACGTGTTTTACAGGAAGGTGAATTCGAACGTATCGGTGGTTTGAAAACCATAAAAGTAGATGTACGTATCATTGCGGCAACTAACCGCGATCTGGAAGCAGATGTTGAGCAGGGCGTTTTTCGTGAAGACCTCTATTATCGTCTCAATGTAATGCCGATTAATATGCCATCATTACGTGAACACGCCGAAGATATACCAGACCTGGCGCGTTTTCTGGTAGAAAAAATTTCGCGCATTCAAGGTAGATCGCTAACCATAATGGACAGTGCAATACGCATACTTATGCGGCATAGCTGGCCTGGTAATGTACGTGAACTGGAAAACTGTCTGGAGCGTGCAGCCATCATGTGTGAGCGGGGCCACATTGATCGTGATGTGATTGGTCTTGCCGGTCTGAAAGAAAGCGGCACGATAAATCAGGCGGTAAAACCAGTAATCAATGTTGATCTTGATGATCCGGATATGGATGATCGTGAACGTGTCATAGCTGCATTGGAACAGGCTGGTTGGGTACAGGCAAAGGCAGCCCGCTTACTGGGTTTAACCCCACGTCAGATCGCCTATCGTATTCAAACTTTAAATATTAAAGTAAGGCAAATTTGAGTTATTATTGAAACGAATGAAAAGGATACTTATTGTATTTCTCCAGACCATATCTGTTTTGTAGCATAACGGACAACACCCTGAAAAATGTATGTAACATTTGTTTTATATGTAACCTCTCTTTTTTTTATTTATAAAAAACCCTTTAAAAACAACAGGAAAAATATTTTTTTATTTAGGCATGGCACTTGCATTGTTGAATATATGGGCACCTCTATTAATAGAAATGCCAATATACTAACAGGATAGATAAAAAGGATACTTATTATCTGTTTCAGTAATATCTGTTTTTTTAACTTTCCCAGGAATATAAAAACTGGGGCATAAATTTTCAGGAGACATACGATGAAATTAACAGTGCCTGATAAGTCACAACAATCAGAGCAAATGCAAGTTGGTTGTTCATCCGGCAGATGTGGTAGTACTGAAGATCAAATGTTACATTTGCCTGAAGCGATTAGACAAAAAGTATTTAACCACCCCTGTTATTCTGAAGAGGCGCATCATCACTTTGCACGGATGCATGTGGCTGTTGCACCCGCCTGTAATATCCAGTGCCATTATTGTAACCGTAAATATGACTGCTCTAACGAATCAAGACCCGGTGTCGTTTCTGAAGTATTGACCCCCGATCAGGCAGTGAAAAAAGTGATGGCGGTGGCAGCAGAAATTCCACAAATGGCAGTATTGGGTATTGCTGGTCCGGGAGACCCTCTGGCTAATCCCGAACGTACCTTTTCAACTTTTCGACAACTCTACGAAAAAGCCCCGGATATCAAACTTTGTCTATCAACTAATGGTCTGTCTTTACCTGAACATGTTGATGAACTGTGTAAGTATAATATTGATCATGTCACCATAACTATTAACTGTGTCGATCCAGAAATTGGTGAAAAAATTTACCCCTGGGTATTCTGGAATAATCGCCGTATCAGAGGCAGAAAAGGTGTAAAAATATTAATTGAACAGCAACAGAAAGGGCTGGAGATGCTGGTTGATCGTGGTGTACTGGTAAAAGTAAACTCAGTGATGATTCCGGGTGTTAATGATAAACATTTAAAAGAAGTCAGCAGGGTAGTTAAAGAAAAAGGTGCGTTCCTGCATAATGTTATGCCACTTATTTCTGAAGCCGAACATGGTACTTTTTATGGTGTGATGGGTCAGCGTGCCCCTAAACATAAAGAATTAATGGCACTACAGGATTCATGCGCGGGAGACATGAATATGATGCGTCATTGTCGCCAGTGTCGAGCCGATGCAGTGGGTATGCTAGGCGAAGATCGTAGTGGTGAATTCTCTATGGAAAAGATAGAGACAATGAAAATTGATTATGAAGCAGCAATGGTAAAAAGAAAAATAGTTCATGATGCCATCAAGGTAAAAATGGAGATGAAACATAATAATCAGAATACAGTTATGGTATCTCTACAAAACCTTAAGAAAAAAGAAACTCGTCCAGTATTAATGGCTATTGCCACCACTGGCGGTGGTGTAATCAATCAGCACTTTGGTCATGCTACCGAGTTTCTTATCTACGAAGCTTCATCTGACGGTGTTCGCTTTATCGGACATCGCAAGGTTGATTTATATTGCAGTGGTGTTGATACCTGCGGATATGCTGAAATCACATTAGAGATAATTATTAAAATACTCAGCGATTGTGAAGCTATATTATGTTCAAAAATCGGTTTTGAGCCATGGGGCTCATTGGAAAGGGCTGGTATACAGCCTAATGGTGAGTATGCGATGGAACCCATCGAAGCATCAATTGTTTCTGTTTACAAAGAAATGGCAGATAACGGCCAACTGGATAAACACACTATTGAACAGTCTTCTGCCAAACAATTTAAAGTTTCAGCATAGGAGATTATGTAATGGCATTAAGTATTATTGAAAGTTGTGTAAATTGCTGGGCCTGTGAGCCATTATGTCCCGGTAACGCAATCTATGAAGCACGTCCACATTTTCTTATCGATGCCAAAAAGTGTACTGAGTGCGATGGCGATTTTTCTTACGCACAATGTGCCAGTATCTGCCCCATTGAGGGTGCTATTCTCGACGTATTCGGTGATGCTGTTAATAAACCGGGGGCTCTTACCGGTGTCTCACCACAGAAAGTGGCTGCAATGATGATTGAGATACAGGCACGGTAGATTAACAAAAGTAATTTTCCAACGGGTAAAAATAAAATAGCATAAAAATTAACAGGAATACCAGATAATCTCTGAATAAGTCATGAATAAACATCTCTTAAAATTTCGTAACAGTTTTTTAATTCGGGAGAAATAAAATGTCAAAAGCAAAAGTAACTTTTGAGGATATAGACCTTACCGTCAACGTTCCGGTAGGAACACGTATTATTGAAGTATCGGAAAAAGTTGGTTCAGGCATCATCTACGGTTGTCGTGAATGTGATTGTGGAACCTGCATGATGGAAGTCATCGAAGGTCTGGGTAATCTAAGTGAACCATCAGTGCTGGAGGATAAAGTCTTACACGAAAATATGGGTGGCAGGAACCAGAGACTAGCCTGTCAGGCGCAGATACTTGGTGATATCACAATAAAACCTGCTTAATGGCGTCTCTATTAAACATGTTACCCAGGCTAAAATCAGATCTACTGGAAGAAACCTACAGATATATTATGGACTTTTCAAGAGGTCTATATAATGATGAAATTTACGCCTGCATACTATCTAGCCAGATAGCCGGTAAAGGTATTTTACCAGTAAATTTTGGTCTGAACAAAGACTGCTATAAACAACTACTGCTTACACATTTCCCAGATATGGATCCGGTACCTTTTACTATTGCAGTGCAAAATAGAAATGAGCAAAGTGATAATCGAGATGATGAGCGTGAGGAAGTCTATCAATTGTTACTAAGTCATCGTATACATCTGTCAAAATTAGTATCAAAAAAAATTGAGCCAGAAACGTGGTTGGCAAATATTATATCTATAGCATGTCAAGGTCAGGATCACCTGTGGAAAGATCTGGGTTTGTGGTCGCGTGATCAATTAAGTAAATTAATGATGGATAATTTTCCTTTGCTGGCTTTAAAAAATAACAAAAATATGAAATGGAAAAAATTTATCTATAAACAGTTATGTATCACTGAGGGTATTTATACCTGTCGTGCGCCTTCCTGCAATGTATGTGTTGATTATAAAAAATGTTTTTCCATGGATGATTAGAGCGGAAATATTAGAATAATAACTCAATAACTATGGACTGAAAGTCTTGCCTTAATACCAGGATAAGAATACCCCAACAACTTTCTGCGGGGTATTTCATTTAATCTACAACTTTACGATCATCTCCCATGGGCACGATAATCTATCATAGGTAGAGTATATCAATACCAGCTAGATGGGTTTGCCGTGAAGCTTAATGGGGTATTGGCAGTTAGTACATGACTAAGAATTATATGGGTTGAGCCAGGATTTTCCAGGGTTATCCTTGTTGCCATTTTCGGGTTCATGTAGATAGTACCATGCTCATCAATTGCCATCACATATTTAAGTTTCATGGAATGTGCAATGTCCAGCCATCGCTTTGGGCCGGCGACCATTAGTGCAGTTGCTGCGGCATCAGCCTTGCTGACATTATTTCCAATAACGGTGGTTGAGCTGTTCGGTTTATCATGGATATGGAATTGCCACAGATTAATTAAATTGCCAATGGTTGGATTAAACATACCCTTACTCTGTTTGCTAAATACAATACCCTGTCGAATTAACGGTATCATATAAGCAGGCAGTGTATAACTTTCACCCTGTTTGAAATGTTGATTGGCTTTACTTAACGGCCCATCTATCCAGGGAGACCAGTCATGATCGTAATGTTGGAAATCAGATTCTAGTTGTTTGAAAGCGATATTAGCCTGTTGTTGGGTAATATCATAAAGGGTTATGTTGATAAGTGTACCGAAGGCATACAGGGTAGTTTTAATTTCTTTTGGACGCTGGCTACAGGCGCTACTGTTAAGCACAAGAAAAATAATGGATAGTCTTATCTGTGCTACAAACAATTCCTTCATGCCAGTTGTCCTACGTTTTCGGTTGCTTTGATGATACCCTTTGCAGGTATGGCATAACCTCTCGAATTTAACAGATCAGTAACACCGGCTTCAATAATTTCAATTGCCATTTTTTTACAGAATCGATGTTCCTTATCGGTGGGGTTTTCAATAAGTGCCCAGCCTGCGTGGCTATCTGCGCCATACATAATATCGGACAATACCATCCGTTCGGTATCACGGTTCATTGACAGACCAATAAAAAAATACTGTTTGTTTTTACGGTATTCCTTAAGAAAAGAGGGTATCCCAAAACCTCCCATTAGCTCGGTTATGTAATCCACATAATCTGCATCCGATGCAATATAAGTTGCATCAGGGAGGGGGCTACCCATGGGCTTAAAGAGCACAGGTAAACTAATATTAAGCTGGTTCTGAGTAACTTCTTTATAACACTGGCCATCGTATTGATGTAATGTAAATCGGTAGTCTGTACCGGCTATGCGTGAGATACCTCGAATAAGAATGTGGGGGGTGTCGGCATAACTTTGCTGTAACTGTAGATCACGATTAATATCGATAACATAATGTGGTTTGATGGTTTGTAACCAGGTATGAAATACCGCACGTGACCATGACGTGTCATTGTAAGTTCTATCAAGGAATTTATTTATATAACTCCTGCCTCTCTTTAGCTCGATGTTCATTGCGGCTCGTGGAAATTCATACATGAGCCGGGGTGCCATTGGCCTGCCTCCATTCATAGCTAATATCAGGCTGTTACTGTCAGCAGGTATATTGTCTCTGGTCTCTTTGTGAGTAACACCTGTTAATACATCAGGACCCAGATAGGGGACAATTTGTCCCTCTTTTATACCCGAAATAATTGTATCAAAATTATATGTTGTCATTTTAAATCCTGGCTTTTAGTTGAATTAGTTACACTAGCCTGTAGGTAATAAATGCAATAATCAGACCATATTTAACTTGTTGATTATTGGTTGTCATCAGGTCGTGTATGCGACAAAAAATATATTTTGTTGCTTTTCATACATTAAACGATGTATCAATCTCCAGGATTTAATCTCCTGAATTTGCTGTGGAGAAACAGTGTGTCTTGTGGCGGAGGAGTTTATTGACACAGCTTCTCTGTCGTATCTGTTGTTGATATTCATACAAATATTATGTCGGTTTGTTGTTTATGCTACGACAAAAATATAGTGGTTATTATTGAATATCTTTTTAAAATCATTAACTTAAAAAAATATTTATTTATTGGCATGAGCCTTGCTTTTAGACAAATGCAATGAATTTTTTTAACAATCGAAACTCGATTATAAAAGCAGGTTTCGCAACTTTTTACTAAGGAGAAAATTATGGCAATGCGTCAATGTGCAATTTACGGGAAAGGTGGAATCGGTAAATCGACCACAACCCAGAATCTGGTAGCGGGTATAGCTGAACTCGGTAAAAAAGTCATGATTGTAGGTTGTGATCCAAAGGCTGATTCTACTCGTTTAATTCTTCATGCTAAAGCACAGAATACAATTATGGAAATGGCTGCCGAGATGGGTACTGTTGAAGATCTTGAATTAGATGACGTACTTAAAACGGGTTATCGTGATATCAAATGTGTTGAATCAGGTGGCCCGGAACCCGGTGTTGGTTGTGCGGGTCGCGGTGTTATCACAGCCATCAATTTTCTTGAGGAGGAGGGGGCATACGAAGAAGATCTGGATTTTGTTTTTTATGATGTATTAGGCGATGTTGTTTGTGGTGGTTTCGCCATGCCGATTCGTGAAAATAAGGCACAGGAAATTTATATTGTCTGCTCTGGTGAAATGATGGCAATGTATGCCGCCAATAATATTTCCAAGGGTATCGTTAAATATGCAAATTCCGGCAGTGTTCGTCTTGCCGGTCTGATTTGTAACTCACGCGAAACTGATCGTGAAGATGAATTAATCATAGCCTTAGCCGAACGTTTGGGTACCACAATGGTTCATTTTGTACCGCGTGACAAGATTGTTCAACGTGCGGAAATTCGTCGTATGACTGTTATCGAATATGATCCTGATTGTAAACAGGCTGAAGAATATCGAGTACTGGCAGGTAAGATAATTGAAAATAAAAATCTTAATATCCCTACACCGATTACTATGGATGAGCTGGAGGATCTACTGATGGAATTTGGTGTTATGGATGTAGAAGATGAAACCATCATAGGTCAGACTGCTGCAGAAGCCTGATTTTAATGCATGTTTTTCTAACAATTACTGTCCACAGATTAGTGGCGGCTACTGGAGAAAAAGAATGATAACAATTAGTAAAGCGGAAACGGAGGCCCTCATTGCAGAGGTGTTAGAAGTTTATCCCGATAAAGCAAAAGAAGAACGCAAACAACATTTATTTGTTAATGATCAAAGTGCCGAACAATCTAAGAAATGTATTACTTCAAACCGTAAATCCCTACCAGGTGTCATGACCGTTCGTGGTTGTGCTTATGCTGGTTCCAAAGGTGTCGTATGGGGTCCGATTAAAGATATGATTCATGTTTCTCATGGTCCTGTTGGATGTGGTCAGTACTCACGTGCAGGTCGCCGCAATTATTATGTTGGCACAACCGGTATTAATACATTTGTTACCATGGATTTTACATCCGACTTTCAGGAAAAAGACATTGTCTTTGGGGGCGATAAAAAGCTTGAGATGTTAATTACAGAAGCTGATGAGTTGTTCCCTTTAAATAAAGGTATAACTATTCAATCTGAATGTCCAATTGGTTTGATCGGTGATGATATTGAAACAGTGGCCAAGAAAAAGGCAGAAGAATTGAATAAAACAGTTGTTCCAGTTCGGTGTGAAGGATTTCGGGGCGTTTCGCAATCCCTGGGGCACCATCTTGCTAATGATGCACTTCGTGACTGGGCGTTACATAAACGTGATAACGATAATTCTTTTCAAACGACAGATTATGATGTTGCCATTATCGGTGATTATAATATTGGTGGTGACGCATGGTCTTCGCGTAGCATTATTGAAGAAATGGGTTTGCGTGTCATCTCGCAATGGTCTGGCGATGGTAGCATTGCAGAAATTGAATTAACACCTAAAGTAAAACTCAACCTGTTACATTGCTATCGCTCTATGAACTATATATCTCGTCACATGGAAGAAAAATATGGTATTCCATGGGTTGAATACAACTTCTTTGGCCCAACTAAAATTGCTGAAAGTTTGCGTAAAATTGCATCATACTTCGACGATACAATTAAAGAAGGTGCTGAACGGGTTATTGAGCGTTATAGAGCAGATTATGAAGCTGTTATTGCAAAATACCGGCCTCGTCTGGAAGGTAAACGTGTCATGTTATATGTTGGTGGCCTACGTCCGCGTCATGTTATCGGCGCTTATGAAGATCTGGGAATGGAAGTGGTTGGTACCGGTTACGAATTCGCACATAATGACGACTATGATCGTACCATTAAGGAAATGGGCAATGCCACCTTAATTTATGATGACATTACCGGATTTGAATTTGAAGAATTTGTGAAAAAAATAAAACCTGATCTTATTGGTTCAGGTATTAAGGAAAAATATATTTTTCAGAAGATGGGGATTCCATTTAGACAGATGCACTCATGGGACTATTCTGGCCCTTATCATGGTTATGATGGCTTTGCTATTTTTGCGCGTGATATGGATATGACATTGAATAATCCTTGCTGGAATATGATTACGCCGCCCTGGAAACAGAAGCCTGAAGAAGATCTTGCGGTAACCTCTGCCGCTTGATAAAGCACAGAAATAAGCAACCTTTTTATTGAATGCATCCGGTGGTTAACTGGAAATAAATTAAAAGCATTCTTAAATCCAGCGACGTTTGTTCACAGATTAGTGGCGCGTTAAGGAGACTATTATGAGCCAAGATGTAGAAGCTATTAAAGCGAGTTATCCCTTATTCAGAAGTGATGAATACAAAGATAATCTTGCCCGAAAAAAAGAAATGTATGAAGAGTGTCATCCTCAGGAAAAAATTGATGAGATTTTTGAGTGGACAACAACTGAAGAGTACAAAGAGTTAAATTTTAAGCGTAAGTCATTAACGATTAATCCGGCCAAAGCCTGTCAACCACTGGGTGCTGTTTTATGTGCCCTTGGTTTTGAAAAAACGATGCCTTATGTGCATGGGTCACAGGGTTGTGTCGCATATTTTCGTAGTTATTTTAACCGTCATTTTAAAGAGCCAATAGCCTGTGTATCCGATTCAATGACGGAAGATGCGGCAGTATTTGGTGGTCAGAAAAACATGTACGATGGTCTGGAAAACTGTAAGAAAATATACAAACCTGAGATGATTGCAGTATCTACTACCTGTATGGCAGAAGTGATTGGTGATGATTTAAATGCCTTTATTGGCAATTCACGTAAAGAAGGTCATATCCCTGATGACTATCCTGTACCTTTCGCACACACACCAAGTTTTGTCGGTTCACACACCACTGGCTGGGATAATATGTTTGAAGGTATTGCGCGCTACTTTACGTTGAATTATATGGATGATAAAGAAGTAGGTAGCAATGGAAAGATTAACATCGTACCAGGGTTTGAAACTTATCTGGGAAACTTCCGGGTGATTCAGCGTATGTTAAAAGAAATGGATGTGGATTACACCTTTCTTTCTGACCCAACCGAGGTTTTGGATACACCCGCCGATGGTAAATTTCGCATGTATGCCGGTGGGACGACTCAGGATGAAGTCAGGGATGCGCCCAATGCTATTGATACCTTATTGTTGCAACCATGGCAGTCAATGAAAACCCGTAAATTGGTCAAAGGAACCTGGAATCAACCTGCTAGCGATATCAAAATTCCCATGGGACTTGAATGGACGGATAACTTTTTGATGAAAATATCTGAGCTAACAGGTAAACCCATCCCTGCCAGTCTGGAACTGGAACGAGGTCGACTGGTTGATATGATTACAGACTCACATGCCTGGCTGCATGGTAAGAAGTTTGCACTATGGGGGGATGCGGACTATGTCATGGGTATGACCAAGTTTCTGCTAGAACTTGGCGCGGAGCCAACACATATTTTATGTAATCACGCCAACAAACGCTGGAAAAAGGCTATGCAGCAGATACTTTCTGATTCACCTTATGGTATGGACTGTGAAGTCCATACCGGCAAGGATCTGTGGCATATGCGGTCGTTGGTATTTACCAATAAGCCTGATTTTATGATTGGCAACTCTTATGGGAAATTTATCCAGCGTGACACGCTCAGTAAAGGTAAAGAATTTGAGGTGCCATTAATCCGTATCGGCTTTCCAATCTTTGATCGCCATCATCTGCATCGTGATACAACTTTAGGTTATGAAGGTGCAATTTATATACTTAAGACGCTGGTCAACGAAGTGCTTGCACGCCTTGATGAGGAAACTCGTGGGATGGGTACCACAGATTACAACTACGATCTGATCAGGTGATCACAGATTAGCAAGTGGAGAAATTTTATGCCAAAAGTAATGATTCGACGAAAAGATGATGGCGAGTTATTGTTTTATATCGCCAGGAAAGATCAGGAGGATGTTATCTCTGTGGTTGAATTTGATAACAAGGAACAATGGGGTGGTGAAGTAGAGCTGACTGATGGTTCCAGATATTACATCAATCCAGTGTGTCCACCTCCTGAATTTCCTGTCACACTTCGATTTAAGCGCGCATGATTTAGTTACTAACAGGATGGATGAAAAGGATACTTATTGTTCAAGACCGTCAGCCGCAGGGATGCGGGTGTCGAGCTTACATGGATGTATTGACAGCGTGTCTTGAACAATAAGTATCCT
>VAOW01022619.1_pt1 | contig 23649 bp, 23 predicted proteins | sample 3393921 | NCBI WGS metagenome assembly VAOW01 (sample SAMN08290428, study PRJNA428436) | hydrothermal vent metagenome | isolation source: Deep-sea hydrothermal vent chimney | place: Indian Ocean: Southwest Indian Ridge | depth 2742 m m | reverse complement strand
CTTGCTCTTGAGATTATCCACCGCCCGTTCGATCAGATTGCTGCGATCATAGACCGGCACGATCTTCACGCCTTCCGGCAGGCCTGCCTTGAGTTCCTCCAGCTTTGCCTTGACGGCCTTGATGGTAGCCAGGGCGTTCGCCCCGTAACGCATGATAATGACGCCGCCCGCCACCTCGCCCTCGCCGTTGAGATCGACCACGCCACGGCGCAATTCCGGCCCCAGGTGTATGTTGGCGACGTTACGCAGGAGGATGGGCGTACCATTTTCATCCACCCCGACGGCGATTTTCCTCAAATCATCCAGCGATTTGATATAACCTATGCCACGCACCATATATTCGGTCTCCCCGCGCTCGATGAGCCTGCCTCCGACATCGTTGTTACTGCGCTGGATCGCCCGCTTTACCCTGGATAACGGGATGTGGTAGGCCAGCAGGGCATTGGGGTCCACTTCCACCTGATACTGCTTGACGTAGCCGCCGACGGAAGCAACCTCGGATACACCCTCCACGGTTTGCAGCGGATAACGGAGGTACCAGTCCTGAATGGATCGGAGCTGGGACAGATCGTGCTTACCCGATTTGTCCACCAGCGCATACTCATACACCCAGCCGACGCCCGTGGCATCCGGCCCCAGCGTGGGATTCACGCCGACCGGTAATTTGTTACTGACGAAATTCAGATACTCCAGCACGCGCGAACGAGCCCAGTACATGTCCGTGCCATCCTTGAAGAGGATGTAGACGAAGGAAAAACCGAAGAATGAATAGCCGCGCACCACCTTGGCAAACGGGACGGCCAGCATGGCGGTGGTCAGCGGATACGTCACCTGATCCTCAACCACTTGCGGCGCCTGTCCCGGATACTCGGTGAACACGATGACCTGTACGTCGGACAGATCGGGAATCGCATCCAGCGGCGTATTCTTCACCGCCCAGTATCCGGCCACGATCAGAAAGCCCGTGGCGATCAGTACCAGAAACCGGTTCTTGAGTGAGCTATCGATAATCGCCTGAATCATGGATGGTTACTTCTTCCCTTTTTCATATTCATGCCCTTTATATCCATGTTCTTCATGCCGCTGTCCTTCATGCCGCTGTCCTTCATGCCGCTGGAGGCTTCGCTCATGGCAGGGCGTGGATTGGCCACGGTGGGTTTTTTGGGTTCCATCATCTTTTCGGCGGCTTCGCGCAGCTTGGATTCGGAATCAATGAGGAACTGGGCGCTGGTCACAACGAGCTCGCCTTTTTTGACGCCTGCGAGGATTTGCACCAGGCCTTCCGAACTGATACCGAGTTTGACATCACGCGGTTCGTACTGGCCGGGGGCGCGCACCACGAAGACCATGTTGCGTCTTCCCGTGCGCAGCACGGCCTTGCTGGGAATGACAAGGGCGTTCACCTGCTTCTCGACATGCATTTTAACATCCGCGAACATGTCGGGCTTCAGCTTCAGATCGGGGTTTTCAAATTCCAGGCGTACCTTGATGGTGCGCGTCTTGGCGTTCAAATAGGGATAGATATAGGTTATTTTACCGGTAAAGGTTTGTCCCGGCAGGGCTATGAGCGTCATGGATGCTTCGTCTCCAAGCTTGATCCACGGCAACTCATATTCGTAGACGTCCACATAGGCCCATACTCTGGAGAGGTCGGCAATCATGTAGATCTGGGTTTTCGGCGTAACATATTGCCCGTTGCGGGCGCCGATCTTGACCGCAATCCCGTCAAAGGGCGAGTGGATGTGCAGAAATTTCATTACCTTACGTGTTTGCTTCAGTTCCCTGATCTGATGCTGGGGAACGTCCAGCAGGTCAAGCCGATCGCGGGTGGAGCGCAGCAGATCCACCGCACCGCGGCGAATATCCGGAAAGGGGCTGTCCTTCAGTGTTTTCATATTGTTCAGAGCCAGCAGGTATTCTTCCTGACTGGACACCAGTTGCGGTGAATAAATCGATAGCAGGATTTCGCCTTTCGTCACCTGTTCCCCGGTCTCGTCCACGCGCACCTTGCCGATCCAGCCCTCCGTCTTGGGATGCAGGCGGGTGATCAGTTGTTCGTCATAAGCCACGCGGCCCACGCTCAACACGTTGCGGGTCATGGTTTTTCGCGCGACCATGGCCGTGCGTACGCCGATGTTCTGTACGGTCGCCGGGTTGATCCTGACCGTGCCCATGGGCGCATTGTCCGACCGGCCCTCATCAGCATAAACAGGGATATAGTCCATGCCCATATTGTCCCTGGCCGGAACGGGAGAGGTAACCTCCGGATTCATCGGATTACGATAAAACAGAGGTTTGCGCTCGACCTTCGCCTTCTGCCCGGACTCAGTCCCGGAGTGGTTCACCTTCGCGGACATGCCCGTGTGCCGGGATGCCAGCCAGTAGCCCGCGCCCGTTCCCAGCGCCAGGGTGATGATGGCAACACCTATCATCTGCTTATTCATGCGTCGTCTCCTTACCAATTTTTTTGCCGATGGCGGCTTCCAGACGCGCCAGGTTTTGCCTGGCGTCCGCCAGAACCTTCCAGTACCGGGTTTCATAGTCGTAGAGCGTGATTTGGGAACGAACGAGATTGAGAAAGTCCACCTTGCTCACCTGGTAGCCGGCGAGCATGGAGTTCACGGTCTGGCTGGCCTGCGGAATAATGCCGGTCTTGAACAGGGACGCCTGTTCCTTCGCCTTGAGGTAATTCGCAAGCGCGGTTGAAGCTTCGTTCCAGACCGCCTCGATATCATCACGTAGCGCGAACTCTTCTTTCGCCACATCCGCCTTGCGCTGCGCCAGCGCGCGATCCTGCTTGGTCGACGTGTAAATCGGCAGGTTAATACTTACGCCCAGGGTGGCGTAGTCCGCCCGGGGCTGTCCGGTGAAGGTCGCATGTCCATTCCGAAAGCCCCATGCGCCGCTAATTTTGAAATCAGGGTAATAATTCAGATTGGCCAGATCCACTCTCTTTCCGGCCGCCTTGATCCGCTCGCCCTGGCTGGCCAGCAAGGGCCGATACTTCAGGGCAATCCGGTGCAATTCGGTTTCCGGCGGCATCCGCGGCAGCGTTTCCCTGACCTTGCCCGGAAGACGTATGGACAACTGCGTGGGGCGATTGAGCAACTTGTTCAGACGTGACTGTTCAGCCCGGCGCGCACCCACAAGACGGATATTAATATTCAGCAGTTCGGACAGTTCCACCTGCGCCAGCAGTACGTCCTGCTGCAAGCCTTCTCCAACCTTGTACTTGGTTTCGGCAATGACAATAAATTGCCGGAGCAATGCCTCATTGCGTTTGATAATCTCCAGCGCCCGGTCCAGATAAAGCAGGTTCCACCATGAAATATGCACGTCGCGAACCAGCCTCAGGCTGGTTTCCGCAACATCGAAGCCGGCAGATCTCGCTTCGAACTGCGCTGCTTCTTTCCTGGTTCTGAGTTTGCCGGGAAAGGGTATTTCCTGCGACAGGCCCGCGCGTAATTGTGTCATGTTTTGCTGTACCGTGGAAAATGTATTCACAGGCAGATTGATGGCGTCAAAAGCAAGATGCGGGTCGGGAAGCGTTCCCACCTGCGGCGGGATTTCGGCGATAGCCTTGGCGCGGCGTGCCATGCTTGCCAGTCCCGGATTCACTTTTAATGCAATTTGATCGGCTTCGGTCAGAGTGAGAATCTGGACCGGATGGCGTGCGGAGGCCTGTTCCAGTTCCAGACCGGGTTCAAGCGCCGGAACGGTTAAACCCTGCGCCCCGGCTTTCGCTTGAAGCATGATTGTGGATAAACTGATAATCAACACGAACAGTGCGTATGTAATGATTTTGGACATATCAACCTCCTGAAGAATAACCACATATCCGCGCAGGACGAATATCCTGGCGTCAGGTTTCAGCAGGTTGTCTTACAGGCGGATGCGGAGGCTGGTTTGGTAAATAAGGGAAGTACTCCGAGGCGGCGCCTCGGAAACGGTAAACGGGGGCTGTTCCTGCCCGGCAATCAGGTTGGTTTGATGCAGCAGCGGTGACAGGACGGCAATAAGCGCCCATGCGGCAGGCGCATCGTGGGTACCATTTGAAAAGGCGCTAAAATTGGGTGTTTTGCAATGCGCGCAGTTTGATGCATTCTGTCCGGCGGGGATGGGCATATCCATGGTACACTGTATATCCATGGCCCCACCCATCGTGACAGGCGCCGCATGCACCGATGGAATGGCACAGAAACTCACCACGATGAGTTGCACGGTAAATACTGCCAAAATAGCCAGGCCAAACCTGCGATAGCGTCTCATGAAACGATGCATGGCGCGGAGGATAACCGCACAAAGATTAAAATTCAATGAGTGAGGAGAAGCGTTCGGGGAACGCACGGTAGCGGAATCGTAAAAGATCCGTCCATGGGCGTTCCGGTGACTTTTTGCAAAGTCATCAGACATGACTCAATAAGTTCGTGGCTTCTCTGGCCATCGCCCGGCGGCGTAACAACAGTTGCAGGTGACTGCCGCCATGGGTTCGCCACAAATGCGCTCCCCGGATGCCGGCCAACAGCAGCGCGCGAATCCTGTTGGTGTTGATGCCGTGGCGCAAATAATCAGGTTGGCCTCGCACGATGATGCGGGGTTTCATGGTGCTGATGGTTTCGCCATACAAGCCTGAAATAGCGGCAATGACATTCTCGTGCATCAGGCCCCTGAAATACTCGGACTGTTTCCCAATGCGCTGCATACCTTCGGCCAGTTTTTTCAGCATTGCAGGATTGCGGGCGAGTTTGCGCTCCAGTGCTATCATGGCCGCCGTGTAGGCCATCAGCTCTTTGGTCCGTACATCCCTGCCCATATCCTCGCCCTGCAATAAGCGGGATAACATGACGAGTCCGGTACGTAGTTTTGCCAGGTCGCCGTACCTCTGCTCGGGCGTATCTCCGGAAGAAGCAAAGATACCGGAAATACAGGTTTCGATCTCTACGGCGTCGGCTACTCCCTTGCGGGCGATGCCGCTAACGAGATGGGCGCACTGCACCATCACAGCCAGAGCCAGAACCCGATGGTACAGGAAGTCGTTTTGTTTATGATGCGGCATGGGCGCATTGTGGCATGAGGTGGTGGCTGAGCCAATTGGGGTGGTGTTGCGACGGATCCGAATCTCTGGGTTTACCTGATTTTTCATGTATCATCCGCCGAATCAATAAAGATACAATATTTTATCCTGTATTTTTCACTTCCGGAGCATCATCTGAAAAGCCCTGAAAGCGGGGAAGTCCGCCGGATACCTTATGCGTGATACGCTGCTCATTTTCGGGTGTGGCTATGTTGGCGAAAAGCTGGCGGCAGCCTGCATGGTGGATGGCATGCGGCTGATTGGAACAACACGAAGTCCGGAGCGCGCCGAAGCACTGGAATCGCACGGGATCGAAGCGGTGCTGGCTGCCTCGCCATCAGATTTGCCGGATGCGTTGCTGGCATCCGCCGATGCCGTGCTGGATTCCATTCCGTTAACGCGTGAAGCATTGATGATGCATGCCTCCCAACCGCGGTGGCTGCCGGAAATTGTCGGGAAATGCTGCCGATTAAAATGGGCCGGGTATCTCTCCACAACCGGCGTATATGGCGATGCGGGAGGGGCATGGGTGGATGAAACACGGCCGTGTAAGCCTGCAAGCAAGCGAGGTATCGAACGATTAAAGGCTGAGCAGGCATGGTTGCAGTCGGGGCTCCCGGCCGAAATCTTCCGGCTGGCTGGCATCTACGGGCCGGGGCGTAATATGATTGCGCGATTAAAGGCCGAGGGATACAAGACCGTGCAATGGCATCCACCGCATTATTCCAGCCGGATTCATGTGGATGATATCGTATCAGCTATCATGGCAGCCATGAAAAGCCCCAGGCCGGGGCGCGTGGTTAATCTGGCTGATGATGAACCCTTGCCGCATGCAACTTATGTGACGGAACTGGCGCGGATCATTGGCGCTCCAGCGCCTGTGATGCTGACGCCGGAAGAGGGAGAACGGCAATTATCTCCCGCGATGATTGATTTTTTTCGTGATAACAAACGGGTGAGCAACCGTCTGTTGCATCGGGAATTATTGCCAAAATTGAAGTATCCGGGTTTCAGGGAGGGGTTCGCCGCATTAGGACAGCGCTGATTAATTCCGGGTGAGTTGGCATGAGAATCAAAACATCCGGGTTAGTGCAGTATCATGCGGCGTGTCCAGCGCTTGCTTTTGATGGCTTCCAGGCAAGCATCTTCATGGGTAAAATACTCAACCGACAGGCGAAGCGTACGGCCCATGACCCGGCGGCCAATGAAATATCCATGTGTATCATGGAAACATATATTTTTCCGATCCATTTTTCCGCCTCCTCGCGAGGTCAATCTCACCCATGATGAATTCACAAGAAGCCATCAATGCGCCCGTGGATACGCATATTTCATGCCTGAATCCAATCATGCCCAGAACAACAGATAGAGTATGAAGGTGATCATCAGGGCCGAAATCAGGGCCAGTAATCCGAAACCATCCATGGGTTGGATGTTCGCCTGTTCTCTTCTCATGGTTTTATTTATCGGCATTACATGTGATTACTTGAGGCGCGATCCGTTCCGCTAGGGAAGTGCTGATTAAAGCTGGTTCGATGAGGCTGCGAATCATGGTTTAATCAGCACTTCCGTAACTTGCATCCGGATAAAAAATATGATTGAATGGCCGAAATACGGGATGGGGTTCCCTGTTGCCATCGTGCTAATGACTCCTGCATATTCCATTCACGGGAAGGAGCATTGTATGACCGCAGGCATTACTGAACTCATCATGATCCGTCTGCCCGGTTTCCGGGAAAAACCCGAAGCGTAACTGCCGTGCCGTACTACTGTCCGAATTGCCGGGAAGAGTTCAACGCGGATATCAATGTCTGTCCCGGTTGCGGGACGAACATCCGTGCATTCTGGGACGGGACCGATTATGTCGATAAGCTGATCAACGCTCTGGGGCATCCCGAACCGGCTACGCCCATCCGTGCCGCATCAATCCTGGGACGACTTCATGATTCCAGGGCCGTGGAACCGTTAATCAGTCTGGTTGAGAAGACGCAAGATATCTATATCGCCCGCGCCGCGGTGGAGGCATTGGGTTATTTTCCAACGGAACGGGCGCTGAACTTTCTCCAGGGCGTGGCGGATCGCCACCCGGCGCTCATGGTGAAAAAAGCAGCGGAAACGCAGGTATCCAACATGATTTGTTCGCTACATGGAAGCGTCTCCGCTCCGGCCATGAACAGCCGTACGCCATCCCGGATCGCAAGGCGCCATTAGATGGCCAAGCATATCCTGTTTAATCTGCTGCAGGTGCTGGTGGTCATGGGATTTTCACCACTGGCTGCCGGCGTACTCAATCGACTGAAGGAAATCGTACAGTCCAAACGGGGACCGAGCATCTTTCAGCCTTATCGTGACCTGCGAAAACTGTTTTCCAAGGATGAAGTCGTGGCGGAGGAGAGTTCGTGGATCTTCCGCGTCACGCCATATATTGTCTTTATCACGCCCGTCTTCGTTGTGCTGCTGATTCCCGTACTCACCAGCTACCCTCTCTTCTGGGCCTTCATGGGCGACATGGTCGGTGCCGGATTCGTGCTGGCTCTGGGTGGTTTTTTTGCTTCCATGGCCGCTGTGGATACCGCCAACCCCTATGGTCCGATGGGCGCCAGCCGCACGCGCATGGTAGGCTTCCTGGCGGAACCGGTGTTTCTCATCGTCTTCTTTTCGGTCTCATTCGTCGCCAACTCCACGATCCCCTATATCGTCCAGCAAAAATGGGTCACGCCGATGGCCAACTTCTTCGAGCCATCGCACATCCTGCTGCTCCTCGCCTTCATCATGCTTATTCTGGCTGAGAAGGGGCGCATTCCCGTGGATAATCCTTCCGGACATTTTGAACTGGCCATGATCGAAGAATCTAAGGATCTGGAGTATTCCGGGCAGGGCGCGGCGCTGATGATGTGGGGCGGCTGGATGAAGTTCTTTGTACTCATGGTTATCTTTTCCAATGTCCTGCTGGCCCCGTGGGGGCTTGCTTCGACCATGGGTTGGGGGTCGGTCCTGTGGGCTATTCCATTGGTTCTGACCAAAATCCTGTTTTTTATCCTGTTCCTGGTCCTGGTCGAATCATCCCTGGCAAAACTCAGGCTGTTCCGCATCAGCGAGTTTTTGAGCGCTGCCTTCGTCATCGCGGTTATCGCCATGCTGACCAGCATCTTTCCTTAAGCCGATAATGACGTTCATCACCAACCTGAATGCGCTTGCCGGAGGGCTGTTTATCACTGCCGCCTTCGGCATTCTGGCGACGCGCCAGATTCGCGCCTGTCTGAGATTCTTCATCCTGCAATCGCTGTTTCTGGCGGCATCCGCATTACTGTTGGGCCTGATCCCTTTTTCAATTCATCTGATGATCGTGGCCGCCATCAATCTGGTTACCAAGGTTCTGTTTCTGCCGTGGCTTTTACGCCGCATGCTGAATGAAGAGGTATACACGCGCCGTGAAATATCTCAGGTCATCACTATTCCATCCGCGCTACTTATTGCACTGATGCTGACGATCGGTGCCTATTTCTTCAGCCTTCCGTGGGTGGAAACCGCATCGGCTTCGCCCGCCATTCATATCAACGTCCCCATCGGTCTGGCGGGCCTGCTCCTCGGCGCCCTGACGCTCACCACCCGGCGGGAAGCGGTTCCGCAACTGTTGGGGCTGCTGGCCATGGAAAACGGCGCATTCTTTGCCGGAATCGCGATTGCGCAGGGCCTTCCATTGATTGCGGAACTGGCGCTCGCTTTTGACGTGCTTGTATTGATCTTTGTCGTGGGCGTACTGACCCGAACCGTCCATGAACGGATCGGTTCCACCGCCGTAGGCAAGCTGGCCAGTCTGCGCGAGGAACCGCGCAAGTGATCCTGCTGGCAATGATCACACTGCCCCTGATCGCCGCGGCGCTGGCTTCGATCTCCTCCCGGTCGCGTTTTGGCGCGGACGCAACATGGGTCGCCGCGCTCGTTACGCTGATGCTCGCCATCCGGGCGGCCATGGAGGTCATCACCACCCCAACGCATATGATTGTGGCCATCCCCCACTGGATAGCCCTGGATGGTTTGAGCGCGCTGATGCTCATACTCGTCGCCTTCGTTTACGTGACAGCCGCGTTCTTTTCCGTGGGCTACATGGATTTCAGACAGAACGGCAGCGCCCGGCGTTACTATGTGAATTTCAATTTGTTCGTATTTTCCATGCTCATGGCGCCACTGATGCGGGAACCGAACCTCGTCTGGATTGTCGTTGAGCTGACCACCCTGTTCTCGGTGCTGCTGGTCGGGTTTGCAAATACGCATGAAGCGCTTGAAGCTGCCTGGAAATACGTGGTTCTCACCTTGATGGGGGCCTCCATTGCTTTGCTGGGATTCCTCTTGCTGTTCTGGGCGGCGGGACAAGCGGGTATCGAACATTATACATGGTCGGGACTGATCGCGGCCGCACCAGAAATGCCGCCCGTTCTGCTCAAGGCGGCCTTCGTATTCATCCTGGTGGGATTTGGCGCCAAGATAGGTCTGGTGCCACTGCATACATGGTTGCCCGACGCCCACAGTCAGGCGCCCTCGCCCGTCTGTGCGCTGCTTTCCGGCGTAGAGACGTCCATCATCCTCTATGCCATCCTGCGCCTCTTGCCTGTATTGCATGCAGCGCCCTCCATCCATGCGGATACGTGGCTGCTGAGCTTCGGACTCGTCTCGGTTGGCACAGCGGCCTTTCTGTTGTTTCAAGTCACCGATTACAAACGTATGTTTGCCTATTCCACCATCGAACACATGGGAATTATCCTGACCGCGGTTGGTCTGGGAGGCGCTTCGGCCCATTCGGCGGCCATGTTGCAGATCATCGGCCATGCGGTTACGAAATCATTTTGCTTCCTTGCCGCGGGCGGCGTACTGCTGCTTATCGGCAGCCGTAACATCACATCCGTACGCGCACTGATACGTCAGGCCCCGCTTGCGGGAGCGGCGCTCCTGCTGGGCGGACTGGCTATCGCCGGAGCGCCTCCTTTTCCTCTGTTCCTGAGCGAATTCTCAATCCTGAAGGCTGGCCTGCAACAGGGAAACTATCTGGTGACGGGACTGCTGACGCTATTCATTGTCACCGCTTTTTTTGCCATCATGAATCATGTCAGCCGCATGGTGCTGGGCGCCGATGAGTCGGCAAGTCAGGCCGCATTGCAGCACGATGCACTACCTGTCAGTTGCAAAATCACGCTCATCGTCGCAGCCGTTCCCATTCTGGTACTGGGCGTTTACATCCCCGATGATCTGGCGGCGCTGGTCAAGCTTGCCGCGGCGGCATTGGGAGGCCAGTCCTGACCTCCACGCACAAATCCGTCTTCAGATCCGTTCCTGACGAGTCAGAGCCAACGGGCATCAGGGAACTGATGGATCAGGCGCAGGCCATGTTCCCCGGCGCCATCCGGAGGATCGTCCATGGCGAGAAAAACAGTACCGAAATTCAGTGCCGGCTCAAAGTGCTTCCCAAGATTTGCGACTGGCTCTTCAATCAGAAAAAGCTTCATTTCGCCGGTTTGATCGTCGATGAGCATCCTGATCGATGGCGGCTATTCTACCTGTTCACTGGCCCGGAAACCGGAACCCTGCTGGTGAAAATCGGGGCACCGCTTGAGAAGGTAACCTTTCCCAGCATCAGCAAGGCAGTCCATGCCGCTGACTGGCACGAACGTGAAGCCGAAGACCTCTATGGTCTGGCCTTTGAAGGCCACCCGCTGCTGGGAGACTTCGTCCTCCATGACGACGCCTGGCAGGAGGGCGTGGCGCCCATGCGCAAGGGTTTCAATCCGGAGGCGGCGCTGGCAACCCGATTGCCAAACCACGAATGGCGGCCGAAGCGGATACTCACCGCGCCGGGGGCGTTCATCATGTCTGTCGGACCCGTCTTTAGCGCAGAGGCCGAATCGGTGCATTTTCAACTGGAAACCATCGGCGAGGAGGTAATTCACGCCTTTCCCCGGCTCTTTTTCAAATATCGCGGCGTGGAGAAGATTGCCGAAGGACGCGAAGTGGGTGAAGCGCTTCTGCTTGCTGAACGCTTTGCCGGCAACACGGCATTTGCCCACGCCCTCGCCTTTTGTCTGGCCGTGGAGCAGCTCGCCGGGATACAAGCGCCTCAGCGCGCCCGAACATTGCGCATCTTTTTCGCGGAACTGGAGCGTTTACGCCATCACCTTGGCGTGATCGCCGATATTTGTAACTCGACCGGTCTGGTCGTCGCCGCCAGCCAGCTCGCCATTCTGGAGGAGGAGACGCTACGCCTTGCCGGAACACTGGCCGGCCATCGTTATCTGTTCGGCCTGACAATCCCCGGCGGTTTAAGCCGGGACACGGGCGATCAGGCATGTCGCGAGGCGGTCGCCAGGGTCGGGGACATCATTCGGCGCATGGACGGGATCAAAGACATTCTGATCAATACCAGCAGCTTTCTGGATCGTCTTGAAGAAGTGGGAAGGGTTACACGAAGTCAGGCGCGCGGCTTCGGGCTTGCAGGCCCGGTGGCCCGCGCATCGGATTATTGCAACGATCTGCGAAAAACGCAGCCATACTTAGGCTATGAGCTATTTAATTTCGAGGTGCCATGCGAGATCGAGGGCGACGGGTATGCCCGCCTTCGCGTGTTTCTCTCCGAAGCGCGGCAATCGGCGCGCATTATGGATCAGGCCATCGCAGCACTACCGCGGGGCGCCGTATCCGCACCATGCGAAGCGACGCCGGGACAAACGCTGGCGGGCGTAGAAACGCCCCGTGGCACTGCATGGCATTGGCTACGGCTTGATGATCATGGGATCCTTGTACGGTATCATTTGTTGACGCCGTCGTTTTCCAATTGGCACGGGTTCCATCTGGCGGCTGAACATTTCACTTTTCAGGATTTTCCGATCATTCTGGCAACCTTCGGTCTGTCAGTGGCGGAAAGTGATCGCTGACGGGTTCGGGAGTAACGGTATGAGCGGATGGGTCATGAAGGGGCTGGCAACCGGGGTGGTAACCACGCACTATCCCCGTGGGGTGGAGGATACTCCCGGAACCTCGCCGGGATTGCCGCGGACAATGCGCCCGGACGAGGATGTTGATACTACGGTGGTCTCCGCTTGCCCGACGGGCGCCCTGCACGAAACTGATGGCCGGGTGACGGTGGAACAAGGGCGCTGCGTTCACTGCTTTCGCTGCGCCCGCAACGTGGCAAAGCCAATGCCGTGGGAGGAAGGGTTCGAGTGGGCCGCCATCCGTCGCGGTGCGGCGTGCATCCCGAGGGCTTTTCAACATTCCATACATATTCGCGTCATTGACGCGGGCGATTGTGGCGCCTGCCTCAACGAGATCAAACTCCTCAACAATCCGTATTACAACATGCATCGGCTGGGATTCTTCATCACGCCGACACCGCGCAAGGCGGACATTCTGCTGGCGGTTGGCCCGGTAACCGAGCACATGAAGGTGGCTTTGCAAAAGACTTACGATGCGATGCCCGCGCCCAAGCGCGTCATGGCCATAGGCGCTTGCGCCGTAAGCGGCGGTATCTTCGGCCCCGGTTTTGTGACCGGATCGGGCATCGCCGATATCCTGCCTGTCGATGTGGCGATCCCCGGCTGCCCGCCGCCGCCGCTGGCTATTCTGCACGGCCTGCTGGTCCTTAGCGGACGCAAGGATGCAGCACGCATCCTCAGCGAAACCCGCGACCCTGCCGGTCATACGGAAACGGAAAGCGTGGGACCATGATGGCTATCGGGACCTTGCTCGCCCTCGCTCCCGGTCTCTATGTGCTGGGTGCCATCATAGCACTGTGGCTGCCGAAAGAGAAAACGCCGTGGGCATTGGCCGGCTTCGGTGGAATCGGATCGCTGTCGCTTCTGCTGGCGGGTCTTGAGGCGCTATCCGGCACATCCTTCCACGCCTCATTGTGGACCGTACCCGGCATCGGGACCCTGGCCATATCCACGGATCGTCTTGCGGGCTTCTTTCTGACAGTCACCGGCCTGGTTGCGGCGCCGGCAGCTTTGTTCGCCGCCAGCAGGATCCTCCACGAACGTCATTCGAAGGCCATGGCGGTACTGTTTCTGGGGTTGTCCGCCACCCTGCCCATCGTGATCATCGCCGACGACACCTTTCTGTTCCTTCTTGCATGGGAACTGATGTCCATCCTGCTTTATCTCCTGGTTGCAAGCAACGGAGAGCGGCCCGGATATCTGATGCTGACTATCGGTGAAGCAGGCACCCTCGCCGTATTGCTCGCCCTCCTGTTATTGGCGCAACATGCGGGCGGTCCTGGCTTTGACGCGCTCAGGACCAACAGCGCCAACCTTGGCGCAGGTATCCGGTGGGCTATTTTTGCGCTTTCCTTTTTTGGTTTCGGCGTCAAGGCGGGGCTGATTCCACTGAACTTCTGGGTGGTTCGGGCTTACGCCGCGGCACCCTCTTCATGCATTCCGCTTATCGCCGGGGCGACCCTGAACCTTGCACTTTACGGCATCATCCGCATCAATGCCGATCTCCTGCCGATGACGCAAATCGGACCCGGAATCGTCATCCTGATCACCGGTGCGCTCACCGCCCTGATCGGTATCCTGTATGCCACCATCGATGATGACTTCAAGACCATGCTGGCATATAGCTCCATCGAAAATGCAGGTATCATCACCACGGCGTTCGGCGCCGGCATGCTGTTTTTCGTGGCGGGAAACCCGGTTGCGGCAGGCATCGCCCTGATCGCCGCACTCTATCATCTGCTTAATCACTCGGTGTACAAGACCCTGCTGTTCATGGGGGCGGGCGTGGTGGAAGACGCCGCGGGCACATGCAGCCTCGATCGTATGGGCGGGCTGCTCAAACACCTTCCATGGACAGGCCTGTTCGTACTCGTCGGCGTGTTATCCATTGCCGCTATGCCTCCGTTCAACGGCTTTGTCAGCGAATGGTTGACGCTCCAGGCGCTCCTGCGCAGCGTCAATCTGGTCTCCCTTGGCGTCAAGATAGCCTTTATTGTGGCGGGGGTGCTTCTCGCACTCACCGCGGGGCTGGCCGTCACCTGCTTCGTGCGGGCCTTCTCCATGAGCTTTTTGGGGATGCCGCGTTCAGCGGCTGTATCCAGGGCCAGGGAAACGCGCAAGCCGGCCCTCGTTGCCATGGCATTCCTGGCAATTTCCTGCCTGGCGCTGGGAACGCTGCCGACGTATGTGATTCCGGCCATCGATCAGGCGGTCGCACCACTCGTCGGCGCCAGCGCAACCGATGCGCTTGTTCCGCCTTTCTTCAACAAACATGCCGCGGCTGCCGAATTACCGCAAAAATTCATTGCCGAAACCCGCAATCTTGGCGCTCAGGTCGGGAGCGAGGTCTTGCCGGGCCGCGGGCTGGTCGTCATGCACCGCGGTCATGCAGCCAATCCCATCGTATTTGCCATGTCCACCTCATATATGTTTGTGACGCTTGTTTGTCTGCTCGGATTAACCGCGGGGCTTGTCCGGCTTTTCGCTTCCCGGCATCGCAGGGTTGAACGGCGACCCAGATGGGATGGCGGCGTCCGGCATTTCTTGCCGGAAATGACCTATACAGCGACAGGATTCGCCCAGCCGGTCAAGGTAATTTTTGATGCGATTCTACGTCCCGACATCGCGGACAGACGCGAGAATATCGCTGAATATTTTCAGATCGCGATTCAGCAAAATCGGAAGGAAGTCCACTTTATTGACCGTCTGGTGCTGCACCCCCTGTCCAGTGCCGCGCAATGGATTGCAAATACTTTGGCGCGCATGCACCACGGCCGGATCAATGCCTATGCGGGTTATGCGCTTTTGACCCTCGTGATATTTCTTGCGATCGCATCGTTATTGTAAGGAATCCTTTTGTCTCTTCCTGTCCGCAAGCCATTCCAGACGTTTGGCCAGGCGATCCTCGAAACCCCGGTTTGACGGGTACGGATAACAGGGGAGAATCTATCCTTATTTTTGCATTGGGGCGCATGCCGCTACCTCTCACCTGGCCTGGATTATTCGTGAGTCGTCCAGGTTAGCACGCTTCTTGCTTGTCTTCAGGAGAGCCCAGAAGAGCCTGTTGCAGGGAAAGTTCGCTCGCAGGGTCTGCATTTTCTTTCAAGGAGTCGGATTCGTGGATATCGCAACGCTTATTGGCCTTGTGCTGGCATTTGGACTGGTTGTTTTCGCTATTGGCAACGGCCTTCCAAGCTTTATTGATCCACCATCCATGTTGATCGTTGTCGGCGGCACGATTGGCGTAGTCCTCGTCAGTTATCCGTTGTCCGACGTGCTCAAAATCATCGGCGTCTCCATGAAAACCATTATATACAAATTACCTGCCGCCAAGGATATCATCGCTGAACTGGTTGAATTCTCCCAGGTGGTACGCAAGGAAGGCATTCTGGCGCTGGAAAGCAGGGTGGGCGACGCGGGAACTCCATTTCTCGCCAAGGGATTGCAAATGGCTATTGATGGCCAGGAACCCACGGAAATTGAAGATATTCTGTACATGGAGATGGAAAAGATTGGGCAGCGTCATGCCAAAGGCGCGGATATTATGACTCAGGTCGGCACCATGGCACCGGCCATGGGTATGATCGGCACATTGGTCGGGCTGGTGCTGATGCTACAAAATATGTCCGACCCGTCTTCCATCGGTCCGTCCATGTCCATCGCCCTCCTGACCACATTCTATGGCGCGCTGATTGCCAATATTGTCGCCCTCCCCATGGCCGCCAAACTGAAATCACGCAGCAAGGATGAACTTATTCTGCACGAAATTATTCTGACCGGCGTGCAATCGCTGGTTGCAGGTGAAAACCCGCGCGTCATGGAGCAAAAATTGCTTGGTTTCCTGCCACCCAAAGAGCGCAAGTCATCCTTTGACTGATCCCTTGCCGTATCCACGTCCTTTCGTGCATGTTCGCGGTTTGTCCTGTTTCTGTCTGGTCCACGCCATACAGGATCGCGCTTAACCCGTGGCGAAACGTGGAAAGAAGCCCGACCCGATACCACGGGAAAAGGATATTGCAGGTGCGCTATTTCTCGAATTGATGATGCAAATGCTGGCCTTCTTCATTCTGCTGACGTCCATGGCGGTCATTGTGGACGATAAACGCCTGGCGGCCCTGGGCTCGCTGGCGGGAACCTTCAGTCCACTTAGAAGAGGCGCGAACCTCAGTCGCGGCAAGGGGCCTGCGCTGCCCGCGCGCGACATCGTGGATGGCGCCAAGGCCCCCAAACGAACCGCCAAAGACTTGACGGAGGTCGCCAAACAGTTGGGGCTTGAACATGCCCTTTACATCCTTCCCCTGGACAAGAAAACCGTGCGCGTCCTGCTGCCCGAAAGAATCACATTTGCGCCGGGCCAGGTCTCACTTGATTCGTCGGCAGAGCCGTTGATGAACGCGCTCGCCAAGCTGTTTTTACAGCCGGCAATTATTGAAATCACTATTGACGGGTATACCGATGAAACGCCGACCAGGGGATCGCTGTACGTCTCGAACTGGGAACTGTCGGCAGCGCGTGCCATGAGCGTGTTTAAAGCCCTTTCCGCCCGCGGCGTACCCAATGGCCGTATGGTGATTGCCGGGATGGGCGACCACCATCCTTTAGTGGTGGATGGCGTTAATTTGAGCCGGAGAGTTGAAATCACACTCAAATTCCGTCCCGTCACCGCAAAGCGGGAACAATCAGCCAAACCCGTGCTGCGCCTGCCGTCCCGTCCCGCAGTCGCACCGCCGGGTAAACTGTAATGGCTCGCAAGAAAAAACAGGAACCTGAATATCTTCCCGACACGGAGTCCTGGATGGGCACCTTTGCCGATCTGGTCAGCCTGATGCTGACGTTTTTCATCCTGATTATTTCCATGTCCACGCTGGATCAAACCGGCCTGTCGGATATTTCCAGCTATTTCACCAAGGCAGTCTCGGTATTAAACGCAGGCGCCAAAACCGAAATACAGATGATCAAGCCTTTTGAACTGCAACACCTTGTGACGCCACGCGAACTGATGCTGGCGATGCGCCAGAACTCCAGGGTCATCCTCGCCCACAGTACGCTGGAGCATAAAGTCAACACCATTATCCTGAAAAATCATTTGATTCTGCGTATAGGCGATGCAGTACTGTTCAAACCGGGGCGGGCCAAGCTTGATCCGCAGCATATCAAGGCGCTCAAACGCCTGGCAAGAATGCTGGCAACATCACCCGGTTACATCCGTATCGAAGGACATACAGCCACATCCCGAATGCCTGAGAATAGCCCGTGGCCGGATCCGTGGAGCCTGTCTCTGGCCAGAGCGGCATCAGTCTTGCATGTGCTGGAGAACGGGGGCGTAAATCCGATACGGCTTTCCATCGCGGGGTACGGCCCTTCACGGCCGGTTTCCACCAATGCCACGCCGTTCGGACGCAGCCGTAACCGGCGCGTGGATATTGTGCTTTATGAGAAAAATTAAACTTGATGGCTGATGGAGAGCAAGATGGCTGATAAAGAAAAAAAACGGGAAAAAGAGCCCAGGGAGAAGAAATCATCCGGTAGTCTTTTGCCCGTTATTAACCTGGTTTTACTACTGCTGGTTCTGGCCACGGGCGGCTTTATCGCGTGGAAACTGATGCAAATGGAACAGCCTGACGCGCAAGCCGGCAATGTAGCCCGGACTGAAGATACGGCAATTCCTGAAGCCGAGGATGATAACGGGCAACCGCCGGTCATGATGCCCATGGATGATATTACCGTCAATCTGGCCGACACGGATCGAAGCCGATTCTTGCGCGCCAAGATTAAGCTGGCGGTACGCAACGAAAAAGCCAAAGCCAAAATTGAAGCAAACAAGGCCAAAATTAACGATCTCGTTATTACATTACTATCCAGTAAAAAGTTTTCCGATATTCGCACACCACAAGGCAAATATGCGTTGAAAGAAGAAATGGTGTATCGTATCAATCGCGCAGTGGGCGGCAAGCCGGTGAAAAACCTGTATTTTACGGATTTCGTTTCTCAATGAGCGATTCCGATCCGTCACGGACAGATCCGATACTCGAACCGGAGGAAGTCGCCGCGCTGATGAAAAACATCGCTCCGGACGAGGCAGCGCAAGCGATCTTCGCAACCTTGCCGCCTATACCGCGGCCCAGGCATGTGGAGACGTTCAGCTTTGAGGATGATGGGCCTGAGGAGGGCCCTGAACGCTACCCCTTATTCGGTAGCGTTCAGGATCGTCTGGCTGAGGCGATGAAAGAGGATTGGAAAGAACTTTTTCAGCGTCAGATTGAACTGGATGCGGAAAAACCGGCGCTGACCCGCTATGAGGAAATCATAGAACCGGACAAGCCGAATGTTTATTTCGTTTTTGATCATGCCGGCTTTGGCCTGATGCTGGTAATCGTCAGCACCCCTCTCGCGGTGGCCTACGTTGATGCCCTGCTGGGTGGAACCGGTGAGGCGTACGGGGAAGCCGCGGCGGTGCTCTCTCCCGTGGAACAACGGTTATGTGGACGCCTGGCACGGGAGATCGAACGCACCATGAAAGCTGCATGGAAGCCCGTTTATCCGATGGATTTTATTATCAAAAAAATCGAGACCGATCCGCAATTCCTGGGGGTGGCCGCCAGCCATGACTCATGCTTTAGCACCGTTCATCACATCAAGCTGGATAACGATCTTGAAGGAGACATCGCATTTCATTTTCCACGGGCGTTCCTGGACTCGATTCTGGAAATGCTGCGGTCAACGACCCATGATACGCCCGCCGAAATAGATGATGAATGGGGCATCCAACTGAGGAAGGGCTTACGGGACACCCCTCTCACCTTACGTCTGGAAATGGGCTCGTTGCAAATGAATATCCGCCAATTCCTGTCTCTTAAATCTGGCGATCAATTGCCTTTATCCAGGCGTGAAAGCGATCCTGTTGAACTATGGATCGATTCCGAACCCGTATTCCAGGCCATTGCCGGTCAAAAAGATGGCATGCTGGCTGCTGAAATCAAAGAAACATATCGCCACGGAGATCGACCATGAGTACAACAGCCCCGGAAGAAGACGCCGCAACCATCCCGCAAACCCCCGCGAATACCGCAAGCGCGGCATCTCCCAGTCTTGAAGGTATCATGCACATTCCTTTACAGATCAGCGTGGAACTGGGTCGTATCCAGCTCCCCTTGCACGTGGTGGCGAGACTGAGCCGGGGTGCGGTTGTGGACATGCGGAAGGAAGCCGGGTCCAGCGTTGATATTTGCGCCAACGGCAAGGTTTTCGCCAAAGGCGAGATTGTATCGGCGGATGGAAAACTGGGGGTTCGCATCCTCGAAGTGACGCCTGCCAGCGACCGTATTCATTCGCTGATCTGACCCATCCCCGGACTCGTTTGTCATGCATGACAATTTTCTGACACTTTCATTGCAATCCATCTCGGCGCTGGCTGTCGTGCTGGGCCTGTTTGCCGCTGTAGTATGGATGCTTAAACGATTGCAGCAACATCGTTTGGTCCGTGCTTCCACCGAACAGATGCGCGCCATGCAAAGTGTCGCCATTGATGCAAAGCACAGCGTGGTGGAGCTTGCACGGGGAAACACCCGCTATCTGATTGGAATCTCGCCATCAGGCATGACGGCAATTGCCGAATACGATGCGCCCGAGGAAGCAGATCCTCCACTTCCATGAAGATCAGATATCCAGACTGTAACAGCGCCAACCCCCGGATAATCGTGAGTATTTTATTACGAACCATGCCTTTATGGCTGGCTTTCCTGTTTTATGCAAATGTTGCGCAAGCGGCTGATATTCCTACCTTCTCCATCAGCCTCGGTGGATCTGACAACCCGGAAGACTGGTTCACCGGTCTCAAGGTTATTGCCGTACTGACCGTATTGGCGCTGGCGCCATCAATGCTGGTGATGATGACGTCCTTTACCCGCATCCTTATCGTCTTCGCTTTTCTGCGGCAAGCGCTTGGCACGCAGCAGGCGCCGCCCAACCAGATTCTGACCGGTCTGGCCCTGTTCATGACTGTCTTTATTATGATGCCGGTATGGCAAAAAATTGACGCAACAGCCCTGACACCCTACCTCAACGAGAAAATAAGCCAGAGTACGGCCATGGAACGTGCGGCAAAGCCTTTGCGTACATTCATGCTCAAACAAACACGTGAAGACGATCTGCTGCTATTTCTGCATGCCGCCAAACAGGATAAGCCCGCCTCGGCGGATGAAACGCCCCTGCATATTCTGATCCCCGCGTTTGTGATCAGTGAATTGCGCACCGCTTTTGAGATCGGTTTTCTCATTTACATCCCGTTCGTAGTCCTGGACATGGTCGTGGCCAGCGTATTGATGAGCATGGGTATGCTGATGCTGCCACCGGTGATGATCTCATTACCCCTTAAAATCATCCTGTTCGTACTGGTGGACGGATGGCATTTGATCACGGCATCGTTACTGCAAAGTTTCGCCTCCTGAAATTGATACCCCTGAAAGGAAAAGATGCTTTGACTGGCCATAATAACAATATGGGCTTCAGTGATATAGGCGTATTTACCGCGACGGAAAGATTGCGCCTTTTATACACGCAGTCATCCGTCGCCTTTCTCACCGCCCTGATCGCCGCTGGCCTGATGATTTTCATGCTGTGGAATGCCGTAGATCACAAACTTCTGAGTATCTGGCTAACGCTGATGGTAATATTTACGCTGGGACGCCAACTTTTGATACGTAAATTTCAACGCGAGGATGCATCCGGGGATCGCGTTGCAAGCCGTTACAAAATACTGGTCTGGCTTGCTTTCCTTGCAGGCATCATCTGGGGTGCGGGCGATGCCCTGTTCCTGCAACAATCACCACTGGAATATCAAACGTTCATTATCTTGATAGCCGGAGGCATGGTGGTCGGCGCCAGCGCTTCATACGCCGCATCCATGCCTGTTTTTGGTGCGTTTTCATTGTCAACGATGCTCCCCATCGTCACCTGGTGTCTGATACAGCCGGACAGGAATCATATCACCACCGGCTTTATTCTCACCGTATTTACAACAGCCATGTGGATGATCACCGCGCGCAACCACGCCATGCTTTTTAACAGCCTCACGCATGAACATCAAAGCAACTCGCTGGCGCAGACATTACGGCGGGAAGTCAATCAGCGAAAACGTCACCAGAAACTGTTGACGCTTCAGTCACGGGTATTACAAACGATTCTCTCAACAGGGCAGAAGCTGAAACCCGTGCTGAACACCCTGGTACTTGAAACCGAAGCGCATTGCCCCGGCATGACGTGCTCCATATTGCTGCTCGATCATGAAGGGAAACATCTATTGCATGGCGCAGCGCCTCACTTGCCCGAAGCCTGGAACAGCGTGGTCAACGGCATGGAAATCGGCCCCCATAGCGGCTCCTGCGGTACGGCAGCATATCGCAGGGAACGGATCATTGTCGAGAATATTGCCACCGATCCCTTATGGGCATCCTATAGCGGTATAGCGCTGCAGCACGGGTTGCATGCCTGCTGGTCTCAACCGGTCATGGATGCGGAGAACAACGTGCTGGGAACGTTTGCCATGTATTATAGCCACGCCCGAAGCCCGTCCGAGCACGAGATTCGCGTTATCGAAAGCGCAGCCAATCTCGCCGCAATCGCCATCGAACATGTCAGAAAAGAGGAGACTCTGCATCAACTGGTTGAAGTGATTCCCGATGCCATCGTCATGCATTGCTACGGCGGCATCGTGTACGCCAATCCCGCTGCCGTCAAACTGTTCGGCGCCGGATCCCGAGAGGATATGCTCGGTCAACCCATACTGAATTTTGTACATCCGGACATGCAATCCACCGGGATGGAACGTACGTGTCAGGCCATTCATACACCCATACCGTTGACGGAGGAACGACTACTCAAGCTGGACGGATCAGCGTTTGATGCCGAAGTTACGGCGTTTCCGGTCAAATATAAAGGAAGGCCGGCCATTGAAGTCATTATTCACGATTTAAGCGCCCGCAAAAAGGCTGAAGCGGAAACACGGCGTCTTCAGGCTGCCATGGAGCATGCGCCGGAAGGTATCTTCATCGCTGACGATCAGGGGAAAATTATCTATTGCAATGCGGCGTTCGCGCAGACGGCAGGCATGCGGCCTGAGCATATGGTTGACAGGTATGCCGCCGAATTTCGTGGCGGTAACAAGGGCGATGCCGACTACCATAAAATATTATCCCGTCTGAACAGGGGGAAATCATGGGAAGGCGAATTCATTATTTCGACTACCAGGGGCCGGAATCGAACGGTGATTCGGAAAGTAGCGCCAGTAATCGAAGCCGGAGAAACGCGCTACCACGTAGGAATTGATTTTGACATGACGGAAAAACATGCGCAGCAGGCCAAACTGGAACATATGCAGCGGCTGGAAAGCCTGGGCGTGCTGGCAGGCGGTATCGCACACGATTTCAATAACATCCTGGCTGCAATTATGGGCAATGCTTCGCTGGCAAGCATGAAACTGGAAAACGCACCGGCGGTACGGGAACACTTACGCAAGATCGAGGCCAGCAGCAAGCGTGCGGGGAAATTGTGCCATCAAATGCTCGCCTATGCGGGTAAGGGAAAACGCATGGCCAAACCACTGAATCTGTCCGCGCTGCTTCACGATGTTTCCAGCATGCTTGAGGTGTCCATCGGTAAGAAAGTGGTGTTTGAGCAGCACCTTGATCCATCCCTGCCATCCATTTGTGCGGATGAAGCGCAGATTGAACAGGTGATGATGAACCTCATCACCAACGCCAACGAGGCCATTGGAAGCGGTGCCGGCATTATCACCATCTCAACGGGCATCATGGATGCGGATACAGCGTATCTCAGGGAGTGTATTGGCCCCAGGAAGCTCAAGCAGGGCCCGTATGTATTTCTGGCGGTGAGCGATAACGGCTGCGGTATCGATACACAGACAAAAGCACGGATGTTCGATCCTTTCTTCACCACCAAACGTGCCGGCCGTGGGCTGGGAATGAGCGCCTTATTGGGCATCGTGGGTCAACATAACGGATCGATCCATCTGCAAAGCGCCAGAGGCAAGGGGACAACATTCAAAATCCTGTTCCCGCAAGTTGACCAGGATATGGTGACGGAAAAACAGAAAGTCTCCCCCCGGAGCACCACGCGGTTCTCGGGAACGGCGCTGGTGGTAGATGATGAGGAAGCCCTTCGCGAGACCACAACGCTACTGCTGAAACATATGGGTTTTGATGTTATTCTGGCCGAGGATGGCCAGGCTGGCGTGGAAGTATTTCATAAGAATGAGGACCGGATTACGGTCGTTTTGCTGGATATGAACATGCCACGCATGGATGGCGAAGAGGCCTGCCGGAGAATGAAAGACATACGCCCGGAAATCCCGATTATTCTGACTTCGGGCTATACCGAAATGGACATCTCACACGGGTTGAAGGAGAAACAGGCAACCGCCTTCCTGCACAAACCATATTCGTATCAACATCTTGCCCATATCTTGCATCGCGTACTAGTCGAGTAGTTCATTCATTACTGAATTTCACCCTCACAGAACCGGACGTGCGGCGTTACCGCATCCGGCTCTTCCGGCCAAGTAACCCGGTGTAAGCG
>VAOW01012286.1_pt1 | contig 23700 bp, 20 predicted proteins | sample 3393921 | NCBI WGS metagenome assembly VAOW01 (sample SAMN08290428, study PRJNA428436) | hydrothermal vent metagenome | isolation source: Deep-sea hydrothermal vent chimney | place: Indian Ocean: Southwest Indian Ridge | depth 2742 m m | reverse complement strand
GAGCGTCCCTCTGGGTGAGGGGGTGAGGTCACATTCTATAGGTTAATCAGGGCGATGCCTGTTTCTCCGCGTAGCGGCTTCGTCCAACAAACTCATCCAGGGGACTTTCAAACCTGACGCGCCTTTTGCAAAAAACCGCAAAAGCCCCGCCAGCTTTAAAAGCCCCTGATGAGGGCGTTATGCGTGACAATCAAGTGAGCAGGTGAAATAGGAAAATGCCCACGATACTGCGAGATGGACCTTATCGTTTTTTCTTCTATTCTGGAGATAGGGAAGAACCGTTTCACGTACACATAGAAAGGGATGATAAAATTGCAAAGGTGTGGCTTGATCCAATACGGCTATACAGCAGCGGTGGTTTTAGTCGGTCGGAGATATCAAAAATCCTTAAGATCATTGAAAGTAAACGCGAAATTATGATGGAGGCTTGGAATGACTACTTTAGCAATTGATCTTGAAATCCCGAGCGCTGAAAACGTAGCAGTAACAGAAGATACGTTAAGCGTTGATCTAAGCGATGGCAGAACTATATTGGTTCCAACAGCTTGGTATCCGCGCTTATCGCATGCAGAGCCAAAGGAAAGAGAAAATTGGCAGCTTATTGGCGGTGGGCATGGCATTCATTGGGAAGATATCGACGAAGATATCAGTATAGAGGGCTTGTTAGCCGGGAAATCTTCTGGAGAGAGTCAGCAGTCATTTAAGAAGTGGCTTCAAGTAAGAGAGTCACGCCTAACGAATAAGGTTAGATTGTGAGAGCGGAGCGAGCCACAATCTGAACCGTTTGTTGGACGAGCCCGTTGTTTTAGAAGGATTGGAATAAATGGAGTTAGGTCTCTCATTGTAACATCACAAAATCTGCTCTATGCTATCCCATTCAGTATGACCATCTCAACAAACAAGATGCTGAGCGCGTCTATAATCTGACGGGATTGCCAGTCCTTAAATTGTCGATGATAAAGGCGTTAGGGCTCTAATGTTGCCTGAGCTCTATGTATTACACGTCTGACAGCCGAGTTAGTTTTAATGGGAATCAGTTCTATCTCAGGATACTTTAAGGCGAATACTCTAAAAACCTCATCTGCAAATGCCATTCCAATAGTATCCACATCCTTAAAGTCAAAGAGAACTGTTCTGAATTTATCTATTCGGGCTAACAATCGTTTTGCTTGAGAACGAGACACTAGTTTATCTTCGCCATATTGTGCAAGCCTTACCGGCACAACGGTCTTTGTGAATCCAAAATCGTCGCCTGACGTAAACTTATCGAATATTTTCTTCGTTGTACGGGAAGTATGATTATTGAGCTTCATCCATACCGCCGTCCCGGAAGAAAATTTATCTCTTTCGAGTATCCAATCTTCTTTTTCGCCAAATTTATGAGAAAAGTAGGTTCCACCAGATAAAATTTCAAAGTCATCAAACATTCTTGAGGTAAAGAAAATACCTTCACCTGTGTGGTTGTCTGGATCCGTAGTCAGTTTTCCCTTCGCTAATTCTAATATTGCATGGCGCTCATCAAGTAAATCTAACTCAGTTTGAATTTTCTTAAAGATTCCTATGCCATCGTCATAAAGAGCTAGTTCAGTACTAGTAGCAGTTTTCTTTAACTGAACAGTGATAGTTGACCCGTCAGAATGGTCTATCGCGTTATTGAACATTTCTGTAAAACCATAATGCCAAATGTCGAGTACGTTTTCGGAAATTTGTCCTAGTGAGGCAATTACATCTTGCCGCCACACTACATCCTCTGCCAGAGTATCCGTAACTAAATAGTTCTCTTGCCATTCTTCTAGAGGATGTAGTTCATAAGAGAGGTTTCTAGTATTACCACGCTGTGTGAGCGCATGCTCATCAACAAGCTTCTTGAGGTGTTTATTTACCGCCTGGCGTGTAATATCAAATTTAACGGCTGCTATCTTAGCAATGTCTGTTGGGTGCTTTTCGATGTTGCTTATGATGAAGCCGCGAATTTTCTCGCCTCTTGAGCGAACTCTGGTCATGATGATGCCCGTTCTAGGAAGGTAATTTGTCAACCTTAGAGTATTATATTGTCAATCTCAATGGCTGTATTGTCAACCTTTTGGGTAGAATTGGTCCTAACAAACGCCTCCAATTCGACGCGGCTTCGCCGCGCGACTGAGGCGAAACGTTATCGCGCCGGGATAAGCTCGGCGTATCTTGCAGGGTGGAAGTCTCTGTCGGGTAAGGGTTAGCCGCCCACCCGTATCGAGTCTTGGGTCCATGGCGGAGCGGCCGAAAGGTTGGGAACAAGATGAGCTAAGCGTAGACGGCTACCCAAGCATTGACCCTGCTTTTCCAGGGCAAGAATCCGGTGTGCATGGAAGAAGATAAGACCCAATGTGGGTGATCATGGAAAATCGCGCTGAATAGTTACGAGTGATGTAGAGTGAGGGTGCCCAGCTCAGCCACACCACCTGAGGGTCGGGGCACGAGGACTTATTTGCCGAAACGATGGATAATGCGACGGGGCGGGAAGCCTACGCCAAAATGGCTGAGGGGCCGAAGGTTGGTGGAAAACCGCCGGGGGCGTGCAACACCATCTTTCTGGTAATGAGCCTGGTGTCCTGTTAAGGAGCTCTTACAAGGGGCCCCTGGCGCAGGGCTATTATTTTCGCCAATCTGTGACTTGCAGGGATTTATTGCGATGGATGTGTGGAAGGGAGACGACGCCGTCGTTGAAACTGATGCGGTGGGGCCTTTCAGAGAGCCCTCCAATTCATATCTGAGCTTTATTGTGCCCTGGGGCGGTAGCGGCGTGCGATATACGCATCAACGATGCCCTGAAATTCCTCGGCGATACGCTCACCCTTGAGCGTGACGGTCTTTTTGCCATCGACATAGACCGGTGCGACGGGCGTTTCTCCCGTGCCGGGCAGGCTGATGCCGATGTTGGCCTGCTTGCTCTCACCCGGCCCGTTTACCACACAGCCCATTACCGCCACTGTCATGTCTTCTACACCGGAGTACCGCGTGCGCCACTCCGGCATCATGGTGCGCAGGTAGTCCTGGATATCCTGGGCGAGCTGCTGGAAGTAGGTGCTGGTCGTGCGACCGCAGCCTGGACAGGCTACGACCATGGGGGTGAAGGCGCGCAGCCCCATGGATTGCAGGATTTCCTGTGCCACGATGACTTCACGCGTGCGATCGCCACCCGGTTCCGGAGTCAGGGAAATACGAATGGTGTCGCCGATGCCCTCCTGCAACAATACGGCGAGCGCCGCAGTCGAGGCCACCACGCCCTTGGTGCCCATACCGGCCTCGGTGAGACCCAGGTGCAGCGGGTAATCACAGCGGGTGGCCAGGTCACGGTAGACCTTGATGAGGTCTTGCACGCCACTCATCTTGCACGACAAAATGATGCGCTCGCGACCAAGGCCGAGGGCCTCCGCCCGTGCCGCACTGTTGAGCACCGAGGCGATGAGCGCGGCATGCATTACCTCAGCGGGTGGCTCTGGTGTAGCTCTGCGGGCGTTGTCGTCCATCAGGTGGGCGAGCAGGTCCTGATCCAGACTGCCCCAGTTCACACCGATACGCACCGGTTTGTCGTAGCGACAGGCGATCGCGATCATCTGCGCGAATTGCGTATCGCGCTTGCTGCCCTTGCCAACATTGCCGGGATTGATGCGGTACTTGGCCAAAGCCTCAGCACAGCTGGGGTGCGCAGCGAGCAGTTTGTGACCATTGAAATGAAAATCACCCACCAGGGGAACGTCGACGCCCATCTTGTCAAGTTGCTCGCGGACCGTGATCACAGCCGCTGCGGCCTCCATCGAATTGACCGTGATGCGCACCAGCTCTGAACCCGCCCGGGCGAGTTGAGCGACCTGCACAGCGGTGCCGATCGCATCAGCGGTGTCGGTGTTGGTCATGGACTGCACGACGAGGGGGGCTTTGCCGCCGACGGTAACCTTGCCAATGCACACCGGTACGGTGCGATGGCGGGAGGTGGTGGCGTGAGGGGTGTCAGACATGGGCTGGAGCCTGGGCGTGTCGCAGTGGTGGGGAGCGGCCCCGGATCATAGCACAAGGGCACACTGCCCATGCCGGGCGCTTGCCCCTATAATGCACGAGGATTGGAGGACCGGCACTGTCGGCATCGAGGTACGAGTACGGGAGACGACGATGAGCAAGCGTGCACGCAAGCGAAAGGGACCGAGTCAGGCTGAGGTGGCCGACCGCCACGTTCTGTACCAGAAGTCCGTGCAGGCCCCCGAGGCGGAGGTGGCCTTCATGGCCGATACCTACCGGGCACTGCGCGGCAAGACAGCGATCATGTTACGTGAGGATTTCTGTGGCACTGCCCTGTTGGCCACCGAGTGGTGTTGTGTGGACCCCGTACACCGGGCGCTGGGCGTGGATATCTGCGCGCAGACCCTGGACTGGGGGCGGCGGCACAATGTCGAGCCGGCCGGTGAGGCGGTGGCTGCACGCCTGATGCTGGTGCAGGCCGATGTGCGTGACGTGCAGGCGCAGAAGGCGGATGTGACGTGTGCCTTCAATTTCAGTTATTGCGTGTTCAAGACACGGGATAGCCTGCGCCAGTATTTCGAGGCTGCCCATGGTGCTCTTGCCGAGGGTGGCCTGCTCATGCTGGACCTGTTCGGTGGCAGTGAGAGTATCGACACGCTGGAAGAGGAGACGACGATCACTGGCGAGCGTGCGACCTATGTCTGGGAACATGCCCGGTTCAATCCCATCAATCATCACATTCTCTGTCACATCCATTTCGACTTCAAGGATGGTTCGCGTCTGGAACGGGCCTTCACCTATGACTGGCGTTTGTGGACCCTGCCTGAATTGAGTGAACTGCTGGAAGAGGCCGGTTTTTCGCAGGTGCGGGTCTATTGGGAGCGCTTCGAGGATACGGGTGATGACGATGAATACCTGGAGGGCACCGGTGAATACTATGAGACCACCGAGGTCGAGAACCAGGAGTCATGGATGAGTTACATCGTGGCCGAGGTCTGAGGGGGGTGCACCCCTGGCGAGCGTCATTAGTGTGTGCTAGCCAAATCGATTTCACTGGATTTGATGCCGTTTGCGTTCGCTACACCTCGAAGGCATCAGTTTGGATTGGTCTGGTCGGTTTGCGCGATGCGCGGCCTCCCAGCCGAGCATGGCCTGTTTGCGCGTGCTACCCCAGCGGTAGCCGCCGATGATCCCGGTTTGTCGAATGACCCGGTGACAGGGAATGAGCCAGGCCACCGGATTGGCGCCTATTGCATTGCCCACGGCCCGGGCCGCGCCGGGTTGACCGAGTTGATGGGCAATGTGGGTATAGGTAGTGAGCGCACCGGGGGGGATTTGCAACAGCGCCGCCCAGACTCGAAACTGAAATGGTGTTCCTGTCAGGTGCAACGTACAGCGTGTGGCGGCGGGCTGATGGGTGGGTATAAACAGCGTGGCGAGCACGTTGGCGGTTGGGGCGGGGTCTTCAGTCAATGTGGCGTGGGGCCAGTCGTGGCGCAGGGTCGCGAGTGCGGTGCTGGCCTGCGGGTCATCTTCAAAAGACAGTTGGCATAGCCCGCGTGGGGTGGCCGCGGCCAGGCAGGGGCCGAAGGGCGTGTCATGTCGGGCATAGCGGATAAGCAGGGTCTGATCCCCGGCCTTGAGTTCGCCCGAACTAGTGGCCTGGATCACCTTGCACGGGTTGTGTGACTGTCCCTCCGACGCCAGATCGGCCTCCAGTAGGCAGGCCGAGGTTTGCAGACACTCACGTACCTGCCGGGCAGTGATATCGTGCAGAAACCGCTCGAGACTGACGCCGGCCCAACGGTGGAACAGGTGCTGAAAGGCGCTCTCGCTCAGACCAATATGTGCGGCCAGCGCCCGCCGTGAGGGTCGACTCCGACTCTTGCTGGCGAGAAAATCGATGGTCTGCGCGATGCGTTGGTAATCCCGAACTGACATGATGGTCCCCTGTCTTCAGCTCACGCCTCACGCGGCACAGCGCGGTAAGGGGTGTGACGGGTGAGGTCATGAGTGTGCATGCGGTATTCGACGAAGTCTGCCGGGTCACTGAACTGCATGAAGGGATTGCCTGTGCATTGTTCTTCCAGCGTGGAGACGCTCTTCTCAGCATAATTGTGGCCTGGATGAATGATGGTCTGCGCGGGCAGGGCGCTCAATTTGCGCAGGGTGTCATACATCACCTCTGGATCACCGCCTTGCAGATCGCAGCGACCGCAGCCGAAGACAAACATCGTATCGCCGGTGATGAGTTCGTTTTGTACCCGGTAACAGGCCGAACCGGGGGTGTGGCCGGGGGTGTGCAGAATTTCAATCGCGCTCTCACCGAGGTGGATGACATCGCCGCCGTGGTGCAGGGTGGGGAGATCAAGGTGCTGGCCCCAGAATGTGGCTTCGGCCTTGAGCAGGTGCAGCTGGGCGTCGTGGTGGGCAAGGACCGTCTCGATGCCATTGATATGGTCGTGATGGCTGTGTGTGAGCAGGATGTCGGTGATGCGCATGCCACGTTCCTCGGCCAGGTCGAGGATGCGCTGCACCTCCCAGGCGGGGTCGACCACCGCGGCCCGAGCGCTAGTCGGGTCCTGGATGAGGTAGACGAAATTTTCCATGGGACCCAGTTCAAGGGCCTCGATGCGAGTGGCTTCGGCTGTGTTCATGGCATCACCTCATAGGGGGAACACAGACCGTGGCGGCGGTTGGTACGGTGCTCACCGTCTGCTATCCAGTGTATGTAACCAACGGGTGTAGAGTGTCTTGGCGACCCGTTGCAGACCCTGTATGCGGGCGTCCAGATCGGTGCTCATCGCCTCGGCGTCCTGTACGCTGGGGGCCGGATCATCGAGTTCGTCAACATAGCGCTGCGCCCATTCGCGCACCATGGGTGCAGTCATCTCCACGTGGCACTGCAGGGCAAGGATATTGTCACCCACGACATAGGCCTGATGGGCGCAGACTGCGCTGCGCAGGATGAGTGTGGCACCCGCCGGCAGGCCAAAGGTCTCGCCGTGCCAGTGATAGGCGGGAAACTGTGTGGGCAGACCATCGAGCCAGTCTTGTGCCGTGGCATTGTCGAGCTGTTCCACCGTATGCCAGCCGATCTCGCGTACCGATGTCGGGCTGACCTCGGCACCGAGGGCCTTGCTGATGAGTTGTCCGCCGAGGCAGTGACCGAGCAAGGGCAGGCCGTGTGTAGCGCCCTGGCGGATCAGGTCCAGTTCCGCAGGCAGCCAGGGCAGTTCATCGTTGACGCTCATCGGTCCACCCATGAAGACCAGACCGGAGGCGCCTTCGGTGGAGTCGGGGATTGGTTCGCCCTGATCGACGGCAAACAGACGATAGGGGATGGCGCGCGCGTCCAGCACCTGCGCAAGATAGCCGGGTCCCTCGCAGTCGATGTGGCGGAAGATATACAGTGGCTTCATGCTCGTATCCTCGTGTTTTATTCCGCCGTTGCACCCGGATTCGCTGTGGGCCAGCGGTTATCGGTTCAGGCGTTGCCGCTGCCCATGACCTGCGTGCCATTTTGCGCGGAAAAATCCAGCATGCGCTGCAATGAGCGCAGGGCACGCTGACGGATGGACTCCTCGACGTGGATCTCGTTGTGGCCGCTCTCCAACGCGTCGATCAGGTTGTGCAGGCCGTTCATGGCCATCCAGGGGCAATGAGCGCAACTCCGACAGGTGGCGCCAACGCCGCCGCTGGGGGCCTCGATAAAGGTCTTGCCGGGTGATGCCTGGCGCATCTTGTAGAAGATGCCATTGTCGGTGGCGACGATAAAGGTATCGGTATCGAGTTCATGGCTGGCCTGGATCAGGCGCGATGTCGAGCCGACGACATCGGCCAGGGCGATGACCTCTGCGGGTGATTCCGGATGGACCAGGATCCCGGCATCGGGATGCTCGCGCTTGAGTTGATCGATACCCACTGCCTTGAACTCATCGTGGACGATACATGAACCCTGCCAGAGCAGTATATCAGCACCAGTGACTTTTTGAATGTAGGCACCGAGGTAGCGATCGGGGGCCCAGAGGATCTTCTCGCCTCGTGCAGCAAGGTGTTGAACGACCTTGACGGCAATGCTGGAGGTGACGACCCAGTCGGCACGCGCCTTGACCCTGGCGGAGGTGTTGGCATAGACGACCACTGTGCGATCGGGGTTGTCATCGCACAAACGGGTGAAGTCCTCAGCCGGGCAGCTGAGGTCCAGTGAGCATTCGGCCTCCAGTGTGGGCATGAGCACGCGCTTTTCCGGGTTGAGGATCTTGGCCGTTTCACCCATGAAACGCACACCCGCCACGATCAGAGTGCTGGCGGGGTGGTCGTGCCCGAAGCGAGCCATGTCCAGTGAGTCGGAGACATAGCCGCCGGTCTCTTCGGCGAGCATTTGCAGGTCTTCATCAACGTAGTAGTGCGCGACCAGTACGCCATCTTGTTCCTTGAGCAGCTCTTTGGCACGGACGATGAGCGCCTCTCGTTGCGCGCCCGTGATCGGCTCGGGATGCGGCGACGCCCAGGCGGCAGTGCGGATGCGGGTATCGTCGATAACAGGTGCAGCGGTCTTCATTGGCTTTTCTCCCACCCCGGTGTCGGAGACTGCTTCATCTCAGTATCTGGACCTGTTCGGGGGCCGTGACCCGGTACAGGCGTGCGGGTCGATGCGCGCCGTTGCGCCGTGCACGACCGGTTTCCTCGATCAGGCCGTCCAGCGCCAGAATGCGTTTGCAAAAGTTGCGTTTGTCCAGTGTCGTTTCCCATACCGTTTCGTAAATCCTCTGCAATTCGCTGAGCGTGAAACTGCCACACAAAAAGTGGAATGCCAGCGTGGTGTAGTGCAGTTTGGCGGCCAGCCGTTCATGGGCTTTGTCGACGATAAGGGCATGCTCGGCGGGCAGTGGCGGGCGCTCGGCGAGGGGATGCCATTGCAGTGATTTGTTGGCGAGTTCGGCTATCGCTGTTACGCCGAAGTAGCCGACGCGCAGCATCCGTGCCCCACTGTCCTGCGGCGAAAACGTATAGAGCTGTTCGAGATAGGCCGGCTGGCTCAAGACGGCATCACCGACCCGTTGGGCACAGGTTTCCAGATCCTCGTGATCGGCCAGCGTCGAACCGGGCAGGCGCCAGGCCAGCGGAGGGTGCATCGCTGGAGGCGATTTTACGGTCTGTGTGCCCTGGACGCAGGGAGAACAGTCGTTGCCTGCCTTCGCCACTGTCGTTTCCAGGAGTACACACAAACGCGCACCACGGATAGTAAAGGTGACCAGCTCAGCACGTACCTGACAAGCCTGGTGGGTCTGCGCGTCACGTGCCTGTGTGTCAATCAGCACCATATCAGTAACTTAGTGTGATATACACACTATGTCAAGTTGAGCCACGTTTACCCGTGCCACGACCGTGCGTGCGCGTTGCGCCGATGGTGCCCTACTGCGGCCATGCTATAGTGCGCGCTGGGAGGGATGGCCGCCATATATGGTGGGGAATAGAGCACATGACGGCTTTTCTGCACGATGAGGATGGGCGCAGTGATGAACTGATACCCTGCGATAGCGTTCTGACCATCGGTCGGGATCAGAACAATGATTTGGTCCTGCAGGATCTGCTCATTTCACGCCACCATGCCATTATCCGTCGCCTGGGTAATGGCGACTATTATCTGGCCGATGGTGGTAGCACCAACGGTTGCCATATCAATGATCAGCGCATCACTGTGCCCACCCGACTCAATGATGATGATCGCATCCGCATCGGTCGGTCGTGTTTTCGTTTCGTGTTATGTCAGGAAAAGCTGGCCCCGGTCGACAAGCGCTCACTGCAAGACACCGTCATCCTCGACTCGCCCGAGATCCACCAGATCACCATTCTGGTTGCCGATATTCGCGATTACACCACCTTGTCGGAGCAGGTACCAATCCGTGTTCTCACCCGTGTAATGAACAAGTGGTTTCACGACGTAGGTCACGTGATCCAGCACAATGCAGGCACGGTAGACAAATTCATCGGTGATTGTGTGTTTGCGCGCTGGGAGGCCGATGATGCGCAGCGCACCGTCTACCGCGCATTGCGTACCGCCTGGCAGATCAGTGTCATCACGCACCGGCTCTCGGGTCTTTTCCCGTCTCTACCCGGCACATTGCGTATCGGTGTCGGCATCAATACGGGGCAGGCCTGCGTTGGTATCGGGGTGGACAACACCGCCTTGGGTGATGCCGTCAATATCGCCTTTCGCCTGGAAAGCGCTACCAAGCGGATCGGCACCGATGTGTTGCTCAGCAGCAGTTCCTATCGGCATTTGCCTGGCCAGTATTGGCGTGAGCGGGAACGGCTGGTGACGGTCAAGGGTCGGCGCACGCCGGTGCATGTCTGTGGCCTTGATTTTCAGCAACTCGAAACCGTATTGCAGGCGCTGAAACAGAAATGAAACGGGGCTGTGTGCAGAAGTGGGACCACGGCCGTCTGGAGCATGCCGGGGGAGAGATGATGCTCAGGGTCTGCCCCGGTCCCTGTTCAAGGCAGGCTTACACTCAGGCCGATGGTCCTTTATCGGGACCCGGATTGGCGCCAGGATGCGTGGAGTGATCGAGAAACAGCTGTATCTCCTCCATGAGCGTTTCCATCTCCAGCTTGATGCAGTTAATGATGCGCGCGGCCTGATCCGCGAGTTCCAGATCGTGGTGATCAGGGTTGGTCGATGCCAGCACTTTCTGTCCGCGGCGCAGGGTATCGGCGTCCGCATCGGAGATGAAGTGTGCCAGTAGCACATAGCCCTGAATCAGCCCTTCGCGCAGGGCCTCATCCGCGTTGCCCAGTTCCCAGAGCAAGAGCTGAATGGCCTGCTTGATGTGATCCCTGGCACAGGGTAGCAGTGAGGTGGACTGTGCATAGACGGATGGCGTGATGCTCCCCAGCACACCGCCGTAGGCGCGAATGATGTCCTCGGCGTTGGCGATACGCGCGTCATGGTCATTGGGTTGGGGCATGCGGCACCTTGTCGGGTGGGCCAGGTCGTGGGCCCGTTCGGGAGTATAACGGTTTGTCGTGCCAGGCTATTTTCTGTGCTTCGGTGCCCCGGCCGGTAGCGGGGCGGGGGGGGATGTCACGTCAGGGAACCAGCGTGTCAGGTCAGGCAAGTGGTGGCCATTGAAGACCACCCTACCGGCACTGTTGATAAGGAGAATGGTGGGTGTGCCGATGATATGATAGCGCCGGATCAGGTCTGCCTTGCGGGCGTCGTCGTTGAGTACCAGGTAGGGCACACCATAGTCCTGGACATACTGTCGGACCTCGGCATCGGTCTCATCACCGATATCGATGGCCGCGAGGGTCAGTCCACGATTGTTGTAGCGGCGATCGAGGGCCTTGAGTGAGGGCAACATGGCGTGACAGAACGCGCCTCGCGTCGACCAGAATACCAGCAGCACGTCTCCCTGGCCCAGCATATCGTTCAGGCGATAGACTTCACCGGAGAGGGCAGGCAGGGCGAAGGCCGGTGCGACCTGGCCGAGTGCCAACGGCGCCAACGGACTGGTGGGCAGGAGTGGTGTCGGCGTGGTAGTGGCCACGGATGCCGCGAAGGGCGATGAGACAGGTAGCCATAATGCAAGCAGGATCAAGACCTGAACCAGGGGGGAACGGTGTATCATGCGCGGCTCCAGATTGCGGCGGGACAAGACAGGTCACTGGTGGGCATGCTAGCGCCCGTACGACGCCAGTGCAAATCTGCGCGTAGAATCCGGCGTTGATTTTTGGTGTATATGATTGGAAATAAAAGATATATTCTATGAGTCATCTATTGAATCAATCCCATCTGGTGACGGTGGGTGCCGCAGGCGACCTGAGTATATGGTTACCCTGGGTCGGGCCTGTACTGCTTGTTGTGTTTGCGCTGTGGCTAGTTGCTCCATTGTGGCGTCGCCGCATGCACGCGACACGCCAGCGTCGTGCGATTGAACGTCTCGCATCGGCCTGTGTCAGAGATGCCGTGTTTCCCAACGGGGTTGATGGCATGACGCAGGTCGATTATCTATTGTTGACCGCCACCGGTATCGTGGTGGCCGATGTGAAACGCTATCAGGGTTATCTGTTCGGGGGAGAGAACATCAAACAGTGGACGCAGATCCTGGATAAACGTAGTTACAAGTTTCCAAATCCGCTGTTCAAAAACGAGATGGACGTCATGGCCGTGTGCGAGCAGGTACCCGGTACGCCAGTCACCGGACGGGTGATTTTTGCCGGTGAAGGCCATTTCCCCAAAGGGCGGCCCGAGCGCGTGTCATTACTGGATACGCTGGCCGGTGATCTGGGATTGGAGGTCGGTTGCGAAGGGACGCCAGCACGCACCGCAGGTGGTAGTGCAGACCGGTATCAACCTGCCTGGCAGCGCTTGCAGCAATCTCTTGTCCCCAGGTCTGGCGTGCCGCGCCGCGCCTTGAACTGGCGTGTACTGGTCACGGTGCTGCTGTTGGCCGCTGCACTGGTATGGGGGGGGGAATTGTTGCTGGCGACCGGAACCTTTAACCAGGGAATTTCCACCAAACAGGGGGCGACAGTACATGCTCAAAGGGATCAGTGAATTTCTGCAACAGTACACAGGCAGCACGACTGAAACGGATCGTGCGCAGTCCATTCGGGTGGCAACAGCGGTACTGTTCGTTGAGGTGATGCAGGCTGACTGCGACGTGACCCCGTCCGAGCGCGATGCAGTGGAGCAGGCCATGGCGCGTACCTTTGATCTCAGTGGCGAGGCGTTGCGTGATCTGGTTCGTGATGCTGAGGTCCGGGCCGGCGATGCCACCTCCCTGTATAACTTCACGGCCGAACTCAACGGCCAGCTTTCCTATGATGAAAAGGTGCAGATCATTGCGCATATGTGGGCAGTGGCGTATGCGGATGGTAGTCTCGATAAATATGAGGAATATCTGATCCGCAAGGTTGCGGATCTGCTCTATGTTTCCCACAGCGACTTCATACAGACCAAGCTGAACGTCGCCCGGGGTTGAGGCCGCGGGCCGGCGATTCGGTGGTGCGAAGCCTGGACATGGGTCACTGATATCGCCCGCGGGTATGGCCAAATGTGATTGAGTCCACGGTGCATTTTCGCGAGTCCGATTATGGTTCAATGTGTGGGACATAGGTGGCATACACATCACGTGCGGGAATCGAGTGCATGAGCAAGGTAGCGCGGTGGGCAAGGATCCTGGACGGGGCATGGTTGGTCTCCGTCCTGTTTGTCATGGTGTTTTTCAGCGCACCGCTTTATGCGCAAGCATCCGCCAATGCCAAGACGCTTGTCGCGCCATCGCCTGCGTCGCCCTCTGCGCCAAAGGGGCGGATCGCACGCGCTATGTTTACCACCGATATTGTTGCGCGTGAACCCATAAATCGTGTGCTCGTATTGAGCGATGCCGTACACAAGATTTATTTCTTCACTGATCTGCGCAATTTTGAAGGCAAGACCGTGGTGCATCACTGGTATCACGATGGCAAGGAGGTTGCCACGGTCGGCTTCAAGGTCAAGGGACGTCGCTGGCGGGTCTACTCCAGCAAAACCCTGTACCCGGATGACCTCGGCCGGTGGATGGTAATCGTGACCGACGATCATGGTTGGCCGATCAAGGCGAGCATCTTTCAGTATGTTGCCGGGGGCAAGGGGAAGAATGAACGTCCCGTGATACTGCCCCCGGATGCTGCGCAGTAGTTCGATGCACTCTGCCCGAGAGCCCGCGCGCGGGGGATAGCGGGTCCGGGCCCCCTAGTTGGAGGCGGGCGATGTTGTCGGCACGGCGGTGGTGGGTGGAGTGGCTCCTGCCACGCGTCGCTGGACCGTTGGGCCAATCGAACCCTGTTTAGCCGATACTGATGACACCTGTACCGTCGAGGCCGGAGTCGGTGCGGCCGTTTTTGTCGGAGCGCGGGATGGCGTCGGGGTGTGTTTGGCCGATGCCGTCGCAGTTGTCAACGGTATCGGTGTCGCCGGTATGGCGACAGGAGTGTTGACCTGCGCAGATGTGCTCGGGTGGGTCGGTGTGGTGGCCTTGCTCGGAGCGGGGACCGGCACCGAACCTTGTTTGGTCGACGGCGTTGGGATTGTCTGTGCCGGTGTCGAGACCGGAGCAAGGGCTGGCGGTACGCTGGCAAGTGGGCGGGTCTGCGCGGGGGCGCTCGGTCGGGCCTGCGTGGCGACTCTGGCCGGAGCAGAGGGGGGCATTGGTGCAGGCGATGGTGCGTTTACGGCCTGAGGTGCGCGCGCGCTGTTGTCCCCGGAGTTCGTGGCCCTGCTGGCAGCCGGTGACACGGCACTGGCCGCGGGGTGCTTAAACAAGGGCATGCTGTTCAACTTGTTGCGCCACGTGCGTATCAGTTGTGAAAACTCCGATTCGGCTTCGTGGACAACCTCGGCCTTGGCACGGCTGCGTGCGGCGAGAGTCTGCGCCGCGCGCGCAGTCTGTTGTGCTGTCGAGAGGGTGGGTACAGAAACCGTTGCCGTTGCGGGGGTGAGTTGACTACCCAGGTGGCGCCAGGGGACTTGGCTGACAACGAATGCGGCTCCCACCATGAGCAGGAGTCCGGCGGCGATCGCGCCCAGGCCGCGCCGGTGGGAAGTCGGTGGCAGCGGGATGTCGTTATCAGCGCTGGCGGTATCGTGCGCGCTCTCCCCGACTGGCGCAGCGGCCCTTAGCGCGATGGATGGGTCACTGAGTGGGGGGGTTGTGATCTGGTGGACAGGGCACGGGTTTGCTGTGCGCGCAGAGGGTGCCCCCCGCATACCGGTGGATTGGGACTGCGGTGTTCTCGTCGAGTTCGTAGGGTGTGTCGATTGCCCTCGGCCTCGGGCGGGTGGCGTGAAGTCTTCGTCGGCGGCATGGGGTTCAATGAAGACAAAGATATCTTCTTCCCCTTCAAGGATAATTTTGTTGTCAATCCGCCGCAGGCCGGTGTGATCTGTCTGACTGTCAACCCTGGGCGCAGCGTTCTGGCGCAGGAGTGGCGGAATATCCTCTTCCAGGGGGGTGTGTTGTACCTTCGGCGTGTGTTGGGCCGGTGTTGTCGGTGCAGTCCGGGTCGTGCGGGTCTGGCGCTGATCTACGGCCTTGAGTCGGGTGGCAATGGTCTGTGCCAGCTGACGGGCCTGATCGGCCTTTTTCATGTGCTCGTCTGCGACGCTGACAATATGACGGGCATGCTCCTCGGCGTGGTGCTGCGCCGCCTCCGCCGTGCGTGCGCGACGCGCATCTTCAGCGGCCTGTTGCCGTGCGGCCTCCAATGCCTCCTGGACGAGGCTGGTGTGCTCCTGCTGCTGGCGCATGGCCTCCCGGGTGGCGGTTTCTCGTATAGTCTCGGCCTCTTCCTGGGCCTGGCGTCGAATCGCATCGGCCTCTTCGCGCAAGCGCCGTGTTTCGCGCTCGGCGACCAGGCGGGCCGCTTCGGCGGTTCGGGCCTGATCGGTCGCTGCCGCGGCTTGCTGCCGGGCCGCTTCGACTTCGATCTGTTTGCGCTGAGTCTCCTTCTCGAATAGCTGCCTGGTCTCCTCTACGCCCTCTCGCCTGGCCTGTGTTGCCGCCTGATGGGCGGCTGTCTCGATTTCGGCCAGGGCTTCGCGGCGCAGGCGAGCTTCACCCTCCGTGCGTTCGGCGATCAAGTGTTCGGCCTCAGCGCGCAAACGCTCGGCCTCTTGTTCGGCCGCGCGACGGGCCGTTGTTTCAGCCGCGGTGCGTTCGGCAATGAGTTGCGTGGCTTCGGTGCGCAGGCGCCCGGCCTCCTGTTCAGCCTCACGGTGAGCGCGGACTTCGGTGGCTTCCCGGTCGGCCATCAGTTGTTCGGCTGCGGCACGCAGGCGTTTGGCCTGCTCGCTGGCCTCACGGCGCACGCGAGACTCGGTTTCGGTACGCTCGACAGTGAGTCGTTCGGCTTCGGCGCGCAGGTGTTCGGCCTCCTGTTCAGCCTTGAGGCGTGCTGCCGCCTCGGAGCGGGTGCGTTTGGCCATGAGTCGTTCGGCCTCGGCGCGCAGATGGCTGGCCTGTTTCTCGGCTTCACGGCGTACGCGAGACTCGATTTCGGTACGCTCGGCCATGAGTTGTGTAGCCTCTGCGCGCAGACGCTCGACCTCCTGTTCGGCCTTGAGGCGTGCCTGGGTATCGGTCTTGGCACGTTCCGTGGCCTGGCGTTCAGCCGCTTTGCGTGCGGCTTCGGCCTCGACCTTGAGACGGGTGAGTGCGGTTTCCGTTCGTTTGAGTGTCGCCTCAGCGGCCTCGGCGCGTTGAGCTTCGGCCTCGGCGCGCAGGCGGATGGCCTGAACATCGCCTTGTGGTGCTTGGCCCCGGTGGGCAAGCCGGGCAGTTTCGGCCTCGGCGGCCTTGCGGGCGGTCCTGGCATCGGTCTTGAGACGCTGGGCGTGGGTATTGGCCTCCTGTCGTGCCTGCTCAGCGACTGCCATGCGTTGGGCGTATTCCGCGTTGATACGTTGCACACCGGCATGACTGGTCTTGTCGGTTGTCCCCGCGGGTGGCGCTGCGGTCTTTGGGCTGACCGGTGCCCGCTTGGGCGGAGATGCAACCGGAGGCAAGGGTGTGTTTGTCGCTGCGGGGGACGTGGTGGTACGTCCTGAGGGTGTGCGTAACGCGTCTGGAATGCCCCCGCGCAGGGCCAGGACCTGGAGTCCCTGCTGGGACATGAGGAAGGCGGCGGCAGCGCTGCGACTGCCGTCATCGCAGTAGACGACATAAGTTCGGTTGGGATCCAGCCCGGCGAGTTTGAGGCGCAGGACCGTCAGCGGCAGATTGACCGCACCCGGGACGCGTGCATGGCTGAAGGCCTCGGGGCCCCGTACATCGACGAGGATGGCACCCTGGTTGAGCAGGCTCGGCAGTTCCTGTGCGCTTGTCTGCTTGAGCAACGGAGTGACCAATAGGCGAATGAAATCGTCCTTGGGCAGACGCATGAGCACGCCGTTCTCTGCCATGATGATGGTTGCGTTGCGTTTCGCGCCGGTAATGAGCGCCTCTTCACCGAAACCATCGCCGGCCTCCAGCATGGCCAGATTGATGGCCTGGGCCTTGGGGGAGGGGCGACGGGTGACTCGGCAGCGGCCTTGTTTGATGATGTAGTAGAAATCATCGTCGTCGCCCTGGCGAACGATCTGTTCTCCCTTTTTGGCAGGGCGTTCCTCCATGCGCATGAGCAGCGACTGGATATTATCCGTGGGCAGCGCGAGGAAGGCCGGCGATTGCAAGAAGCGAAACATCCATTCGCTGCTCTCGTCGGCATTTTCGGACAGATCGGTGACCTCATAGGCGGCGAGGGGTTTATCGTTGAGCAGGATTTCCAGCAAGTCACTGTCGACCCTGAACAGAGTGGCCGGGGTCTTGGTGCGGGCCGAACAGGAGCGGGGATATTCCGGAACCAGGGGCTTGCGGGTCTCACTGCTCTTGGCCTTGATGACCCGGGCGCCCAGCTTGCCATGGGCGGTCAGTTCGATCTGACCGGCAATCAGATACAGTATCTGTTTGTCCTTTTCGCCCTGACGGAAAAGGACCCGGCCAGCGGGCAGTTCCTCCACCGTAGACTTCGCAATGAGCTCGTCCAGTTTGTCCGGACTGAGCGAGGCCAGCGGTTCCAGATTCTTGATCAGTTTCTTGGTGATGATGGGTGGATGTGTGCTCATTCCCTGCTCTCTGCGCTGGGGTTATTTAGAGGTGCCGACAAGGGCGGTCGGCCTGCACAGCGGGCAGGTCGGGATCGGGACTCAGTCCAGAATCTGCCGAGTTTAGCGAAGATATCCTATTTCGAATGTGAAATACCTCACAAATCAATGACATTGCGTAGGTCTCCATGTCCTTGGTGGTCAAAATGCACGGCTGAAGCTGAGCCAGCCACCCTGGTAACGCCCACTCTGGACAGCGAACCGGACTGCCCCGCCCCGAGCCACATGCAGGCTGATGACAGCGAAATAGCCCAAGTGCCGATTTTGCTCGAAGCGGCGTGTCAGATTGATCGTGCCCCGTTGCTGTTGTTCACCCGTGATCTGTGCGTAGCCGACACCCCCGGTGAGGCTGAGTCGGGGCACGGGTTGCAGTGTCGCGGCGAATTCGATGCCGCTGTCCTCCCAGTAGATTACGATGTCCTGGCTGGGGGTGTCGGCGTTGACCCGATGATAGCGATAGTGGACGCCCAGCGATGTGCTGAACCTGCGGGTTTGCAGAAGTATCACACGCAGGCCCATCCCGGCGTAATATCCGCTCGGTGACAGTCCCGCCAATGCCGGGTTATCGGGTTGGTCGATATCCAGATAGCCCGCAGTCAGCACACCGTCAATGTGTGGCAACAGCGCCTCGGCCCAATCGATGCCGATTCCTCTGGTCGTGGTACGGTAGGCGTCGCTGGCGTAGTCGAGGGTGGTGACCTGGCGCGACAGGCGCAGGCTGAAATTCGTCAGGCCCTGCCGTGTCGAAGCGTATGCATAACCGCCTTCCATGCCCCAGACAGGGGCGCTGCCTACGGTCAGTGACAGGACAAACAGGAGGGTAGTGAAACGACGGTAAACCATACTATCTCCAGTGCAAGGTGGTAATACGTTTTTGATCCGGACACTAATGCTAAAAGTTATATCGGTGGAAACCTTTGTTTTTTGAGTTTGTCAAAGTGTTAAAGCGCCAAAGCGTGATAAAGATAACATTTTTACGCAGACACCCGGCAGGAGAAGGGGCGAGACTATCGCCCGTCATATTTATGGCGTTGTGAGACGTGCATATCCCGTAATCTGCCGAAGCGGTTGAAAAAGTTGGCGCAACTCCTGTTTGCTTTTAGGATATAGAGCCTCAGAAGACATCAATACCGACAGAGACGGGAGCCTATGAACAGAGATGAACTCGAACCTCTCGGTGAACCCGATATCGACCCACAGGGCATCAAGTTGGCCGACCGCAGCTGCGGGGAGGATTCCTCGGCTTCGGTTACGGCGCTGGATCGCTGGTTAGTGCGTCAGTTGCTGGTCGGTGTGGGCAACCCGCCCATTCAAATCAGCCTCTGGACGGGTGAGTGTATCGGGGGTGATAGCGCTGCACGAGAGCGGCTGCACTTTCGGGATCGTGAGGCGATGATACAGCTAGCGCTCAATCCGGAATTGCATTTCGGCGATATGTACAGTGAAGGGCGTATTACGGTCGAAGGTGATCTAATCGATTTTCTTGAGACGCTATATCGCCGGCTGGATGCGACCCCGCCTGGCCCGTTGCATCGTCTCACTGCCCATTTCTCCAATCGACCGCACAGCAACAACGTGTCCGGTTCGCGCAACAATATTCATCACCACTACGATATCGGCAATGACTTCTACCGCCTCTGGCTCGATACCGAGGCCATGCAGTACACCTGTGCCTATTACTCCGATCCAGCCATGAGCCTGGAGCAGGCACAGGAGGCCAAACTGCACTATGTCTGTCGCAAGCTGCGCCTGGCGCCAGGTATGACGGTGGTTGAGGCGGGCTGTGGCTGGGGGGGCTTGGCGCGCTTCATGGCACGCCACTACGGTGTGCAGGTCAGGGCCTATAACATTTCCCATGAACAGATCGTCTTCGCTCGCCAGCGCACAGGGGAGGAAGGCCTGGCGGATCGCGTCGAGTTCGTTGAAGACGATTATCGCACCATCAGCGGCGAATTCGATGCCTTTGTCTCGGTCGGTATGCTGGAGCATGTCGGGGTGCGGCAGTTTCCGCAGCTTGGCGAGGTGATCAATCGCTGTCTGAAACCCCGGGGCCGCGGTCTGATCCACACCATCGGGCGTAATCAGCCGGGATTGATGAATGCCTGGATAGAACGACGTATCTTCCCCGGCGCCTGTCCACCGAGCCTGGGCGAGATGATGCAGATTTTCGAGCCATGGGAGTTTTCGGTGCAGGATGTGGAGAACCTGCGTATGCACTATGCCCGAACCCTGCACCACTGGCTGGATCGTTTCGAGGACCATGCCGAGGAGGTGCGCGCGATGTTTGATGAGCGGTTTGTGCGTGCCTGGCGCCTGTACCTGGCCGGCTCCATCGCTGCTTTCACGACGGGTTCACTGCAACTGTTCCAGGTCATGTTCGAGCGATCACAGACCAATGATCTGCCCTGGCACCGCGGTCACCTCTACGTGGACTGTGCACGGGGAACCCGGGTATGAGCATGGTGGCGCATGATGTCCTCATCGTGGGTGGGGGGCCGGCCGGTTCCACGCTGGCCTGGCGGTTACGGAAAGCGGGTTTGTCTCCGGGCTTATCCATCGCGGTGCTCGACAAACAGCGCTTTCCGCGTGACAAAGTGTGTGCCGGCTGGATTACCCCGGCGGTGATCGAGACGCTGCAGATCGACACCGAAGACTATCGGCAGAGTCGGACCTTCCAGCCGCTGCGCGGTTTTCGTATCGCCCACCTCGGGGGGCGTGGGGTGGAACATCGCTACGCGGGCGAGCCGATCAGTTATGGTATCCGGCGGGGTGAATTCGATCACTACCTCCTGAATCGCAGCAAGGCGACGCTGCATCTCGGCGAGGCCTTCATGTCGCTGAGACGTGACGGGGCGGTGTGGGTGGTCAACGAACGCTATCGTGCGCGCTTGGTGGTCGGTGCCGGTGGGCACTTTTGTCCGATTGCCCGCCAGCTCGGTGCGAAGCTCGGCAGCCAGGAGCAGGTGGTGGCTGCCCAGGAAATCGAGTTTGAGATGAATGCTGCCCAGCGCGTCGCATGCCGGGTCGATCCGGAAGTGCCAGAGCTGTATTTTTGTAAGGATCTCAACGGGTACGGTTGGATATTTCGCAAGGGTGATTTCCTGAATATAGGTATGGGCCGGGAGGACAGCCACAAACTGGCCGAGCACGTTGCGGCCTTTCGGACCTACCTCATCGAACAGGGACGTATCCCGCCTGACAGTCCAAGCCGTTTCCAGGGTCATGCCTACCTGTTGTATCTGCATGCCCCCCGACCGTTGTTCGACGAGGGTCTGCTGCTTATCGGCGATGCCGCCGGTCTGGCTTACCCACAAAGCGGTGAGGGTATCCGGCCCGCCATCGAGTCGGCCTTGCTGGCAGCCGGGGTGATCCGGGCGGCAGCGGGGGATTACCGCCGTGACCGGCTTGCACCCTATGGCGAGAAGCTCAAGGCGCGCTTTGGCGACAAGCCCAGCGATATCGGGGTGGCGGCTCTGCTGCCCGCCCCACTCAGGCAGTTCATGGCGCATCAGTTGTTGGCCACGCGCTGGTTTACCCGCAAGGTGGTCATGGAACGCTGGTTTCTGCATCGCCATCAGTCGGTGCTGGAGACGAGCTGACTCCGGTCGAGGCGGGTCGGGTGCAACGACTTATGCCAGTGTGGCGGTTGTTTTTTCGTACCGCAGGTCCAGGTGCTGATCGGCACCCACCCCCAGGTGCATGTCACCGCGCAACAGAGCCTGGATCGACTGGCCGGCCAAGGCGTGTCGCCAGCCATGCAGTAGTGCGACATCCTCACGCCCGCCGAGCAGGGCCTCAAGGTCGCGACGCGTGGCCAGGCTGGCAGGACTGACGTGATGCTGTTGCGCGCAGTGGCGCAGCAGCGCCATCATCAGGTCTGCGACCGCCTCCTGTTGCGCATTCAGGCGCAGGCGTGGGACGAGGACCGGCCAGTCCTCGCGTGGCAGGTCACGTGCGGACTGGATGAGGTTCAGCAATTCATCACCGTGGTGTTTGACCACGCCGGCATCCAGGCCACGGATGCGCCCAAGCTGTGCCCGGTCGGTGGGTGCCTGGCGGGCCAGGTCGGTGAGTACCTCATCGCGCAATACCCACTTGCGCGGTCGGTTGATCTCCTGGGCACGTTGCTCACGCCAGCCCGCCAGCGCCCGGAGTATGGCGAGTTGCGAATCATGCAGTTTGTTGACCCCTCCCACCCGGTGCCAGGCCTCCCCGGGCAGGGTGGTATAGCCGGCAGGGTCGCTGAGTGTGGCGAAGTCCTCGGTCAGCCAGTCGAGGCGCCTGCGTGCTGTCAGTTCGGCGTGCAGCTTTGGATAGAGCCGGGCGAGATAGCGGACATCATTGGCGGCGTAGCGTAACTGAGCGGGATCGAGGGGGCGCTGGCTCCAGTCGGTACGGGTATGGGATTTGTCCAGGCTGACGTCGAGTTCCGCCTTGACCAGTGCGGCATAGCCGATTTGATCGCCGTGCCCGAGCAGGGTGGCGGCGAGCTGGGTGTCGAACAGTGGTGTGGGCAAGGCCCCGCGCAGCAGATGGAATATCTCCAAGTCCTGGCGTGCGGCATGCCATACCGTGACCGTGTCCGGTGCGTAGAGCACATCGAGCAGCGGGTCGAGCGTGTCAAGGGCGAGTGGGTCGACACAGGCAATGCAGTCTGCACCAGCGACCTGCAACAGACACAGCTGTGGGTGATAGGTCTTCTCGCGCATAAACTCGGTGTCCAGCGCCAACCAGGGCTGACCGCGCAGTCGTGCGCAGAGATCCGCTAGCGCGGCCGGGGTGTCCACGTACAGGGTGTCGTCGTTCATCGTCTCGCCTGTGGGTTGGTGGTGTCTGCCGGGTTGCGGGTGATGTGCCGCCGCGCACACTGCTGACGGCGTGTGGTTTGCTCTGTCATTGATGCCGAGTCAACACAGGCTCCAGATTCAATGTGATCGGGGTCACGCCCGACGGGGCGTTTTCTCCCCCTCATTCGGGTCGCGTTTGAACCGCAGCCGCGTCGGCCAGTGACAAACGGCGTCACAGCATAACAGTTCGCACGCACTTCGCCGAGTTGCAGGGAATTTTTGTTACCTGATGAAAATCAGCGACTATTCCCGGCAACAGCTCATGGACGCGAACCTTCCACCCCGGCGGTAAATCCCTGAGCGCCGGACGTCTGGTTCACTTGCTGTAGCAGGGATACGGATAAGCTCACTCGCCGTTCGGCACATCCTTGTACTCCCGAAAACCATCCAGCAATGATGCAAACGATTGTGGTTGATACTTCTTGAAGCCTTCTTCGTCCACATAAACAAAGTCATACTTCACATCCGCCGGCGCCGCATTGACGTCCTCGCACCACTGGCGCAATCGTTGGATTTTCGAGGGGACATCCAGGTCGGCTTGTCCCTTGGTCTCCACCACGACGATTCGGCCATCGGCCAGCTTCACCAGAAAGTCCGGGTAATAGTTGGAGATGTCGCCGTCCGCTTTCACATAATCCAGTTTGAAATGTACGGCCAGGTAGTTCTTGGCATAAGACACCACATCGGTACAATCCTCCAGGAAGCCGGCGAACTGAAGTTCGAAGTGGCTATCGCCGATAACGCGGTTAAACACACTTTTCTTCGGCATCAGGTAGCCCTGGTCTTTCACCACAAAGGGCCGGGTCTGGCGGAGTTTTATCGTGTCACGAATTTCCGCATCGCCCTTATCGTGAACCGTCAAATCATTGATGGCCCGTTTGAAGGTCTCGATCACGGTTTTCGTGGCCACCGGTTCCGACAGGTTGCGCAACGTATTGGGTGAATCAAGCTTTACCGGCCCGTCAAACAGGTCATCCCGTACAAAACTCTTAACCTTCCCGTAGAGCACGTCATAACCACTCACCAGGCGCAGCTCTTTCATCACGGTCCGGGCGAAGTAACCGATGACACTGCGATAGTCGGCCACGCCTGCCGTATCGAGGATCGTGGTGTGCGTCACCGCGCCCGTAGTAATGTCCTTGAACACAATCTCGCGCTGCTCCGCCG
>VAOW01028005.1_pt1 | contig 23704 bp, 26 predicted proteins | sample 3393921 | NCBI WGS metagenome assembly VAOW01 (sample SAMN08290428, study PRJNA428436) | hydrothermal vent metagenome | isolation source: Deep-sea hydrothermal vent chimney | place: Indian Ocean: Southwest Indian Ridge | depth 2742 m m | reverse complement strand
TTCATGGGAAAATATTATATTATATTTTCAATGTAAATCAACCGGTTACATGAATTTTATGAAAATAAATTGTGCGGTTATACTTTTCGGCTAGGCTCTAGTTATCGTTCCATCGGGAATCCGTGCATGAAGCCCCGCGCACGGACACCCGTATACGAACCTCCAGTCCTCCTTCCCGGCGATTCACCAGTGTCAGCTCTCCGCCATAACGCGCTGTCGTCTCGGCCACAATCGCAAGCCCGACGCCATGCCCGCCACGACCGGCGGCGCGGCTCTCATCGGCGCGGTAAAAACGTTCGGTTACATGCGGCAGGTGTTTGGGCGCAATGCCCTGCCCTTCGTCCGTCACACGCAATTCCAGGTGACCGTTTTGCCGCGCCGTCGTCAAACGCACCTGGCCGTTCTTCGGAGAATAGCGAATGGCATTGTCCACCAGGTTGGTCAGTACCCGCTGGAGGTCATCGGCATCCATGGGAAAGGACTGAATATCCGCATCCATATCCGTTTCAAACCGTACGCCGGCAGCTTCCGAGATCGGCTTGATCAACGCACGGAATTCATGGACTACCCGCGGCAGATTGCAATGGCTGTCCGCTCCCGGCTGCTTACCGGCCAACTGATCAAATGTCAGCATGGATTCCAGCAACTGATTCAAACGCTTTGCCTCCTGGACAATGGTTTCCGCCGCTTCCTTGCGTAACTTTTTATCCTTACCAAAGGTTTCGATGCTGCGGGCATAACCCAGAATGGAGGTCAGCGGCGTTTTCAGATCGTGCATCAGGTCGCGCACCAGACGCTCGCGCTGCGCTTCCAGTTTCCGTTGCTTGCTCACATCCAGACAAAGAAGCAATGCCTGTTCAGCGCCCAGAGGCGCCAGGCGCACCGCAAGCGTGCTGCCCTGCATGCAAATATCGGGTAGTTCACAGGGATCCGGAAGCTGGCTCAATGCCTTCCGAATGCCCTTGTTCCATCGGGGCTGACGGTACAGGGCCGTCATCGGCTGCGGTAAGGGAAACTTCTTCGGTAATTGAAACACCCGCCGCGCCCGATTATTCAGCGCCACGACATTGCCCTGCATATCCAGCCGCAGAACAGCTTCGTTCATGGTGGCGAACAACGCATCCATCCGGTCGCTGCGCCGCCGGAGACGCCGGGAAAGCTCTTCGTACTCCGACCGCAAACGCCACAACTTCGACCGCAAGCCCTTCATTTGCCGGCGTTGCCACAAGGCATGCGCCCACCAGAGCATCAGCGGCGGCGCAAGCCACCACCATGAAATCATAAAAATGATTTCATAAGATCATTCATCGTTCGGATAAAAGCGATAACCCATGCCGCGAATGGTTTCCACCACCGCCTCCTCACCGCATTTCTTTAGCGCCTTGCGCAAACGTTTGACAGTGACATCCACAGTTCTCGGCTCAACAAAGGCATCCCGGCCCCAAACGTGGTCCAGCAGATAATCGCGGCTGCGCGTCTTGCCGGGTTTCTTCATCAACAGATGTAACAGCCTGTATTCCAGTGGGCGCAAGGTCACACTGCTTCCGTGAACGACAATCTCATAGGTATCGGGATTCATCTCAATACCGCCCTCGTTCAGGTGTTCGCTCCCGGGCGAAGCGATCCTGCGCAACAGGGCCTGCACGCGCGCTACCAGTTCCTCGGGTTCAAAAGGTTTGGCCAGATAGTCATCCGCCCCTTCATTCAGGCCCTGCACCCGTTCCACCGTCCGCCCCAGTGCTGTCACCATCAGGACAGGGATAATTTCTTCCTGGCTCGTGCGGCGGATAAACCTCAGCACCCGCATGCCGTCCGCTCCCGGCAGCATGCGATCCAGCACCACCAGCTTCCACGGCTCCTCCTGCAACAGTTCAATAGCCTTGTTACCGTTCGCGCAGCAGCGCACCTTGTGGCCTGCCGCCTCGATGTGTATCTGCATCAGGCGCGCGATCGGCGCGTCATCCTCTACAATCAGAATTTTCCGATCGTTCCGGTCCATGGTGCTACTTCTGTTTGCCATTGCCGGTTATCATGGGGATAACAACCCTGGATGACAAGCAATCAGGCGCGCGTTCCCAGGGCATAGTCCCGAAGTGCGGCATATTCCACCTCGAGATTGAGCGACATACGGGAAAGCAGGCGAAACATGAAGCTCAGCAATTGATGGCCCATCACGGGATCTTCCAGCGTAATCAGATTGAAATAGGTACGTTTCAAGCTCATCACCACCAGATCATCCTGCGCCGTCACCGTCGCCGAATGCGGCCTGTTTTCCAGGAATGAGAATAACCCGAAGACATCGCCGGGTTTCAGCGTAGAGTAGATATTACCCGATGCATCGCGCACGGAAACATTCCCCGCAAGCAACAGGTACATCGTCCGTTCGGATTCCGTACCGGCTTTGTAAAAGATTTTACTCTTCTGAAGATGCTGTTCTTCAAAACAGGAAAACAGCGCCATGGCGTCATGCACTTCCAGATCCTGTCCCACGGGCATCCCGCGGAAACGGGCGAACCAGGGATTGACGGAAATGGATGCGGCCAATGCCGCGGTTCCGGGCTGTGTCATATCAACGACCTCCTGTTAACCCGGATGCTTCACAGGCGACCCGGATGATGTGATGGCCAGAACATAATACCCATACATGACACAGGAATGTCATCCGTATGACACGTCCGTGACACGGCACGTATGTCATACGGATGCCATATTCGCTGCCTACAGTTCGGCGCATTCCAATTCCATTAGGAGGAAGTAAATGAAGTTGCATATTAAGAAAACAGTGATGGCGGCTGTCATTGTCATCGTCGGAGCCATGCCCTCCATAGCCAATGCTGGCGGTACGGAAAGCTTGGTCAATGTGCTGGTGGACGAGGGCATATTGACCAAAGATGAGGCCAAAGTTATCACGGAAGACAAAAGCCACAAACTGAAAATGTCCGCAACCATCTTTGCGGACTACACCTTGAGTAACACAAAGCAGAGTGGCAACGGGTGGGCGAATACGGGAACGGTTAAGAAGCAACGGGGTGTCAATTTGACGCGTGCCTATCTGACTGGCCGGTACTACCTCAATGATACCTGGATGATGCGCTTGACCACCGATTTTAGCGCCGAACCCACTCTCGGAAAGCAGAACAGCATTTATGTGAAGTATGCCTTCGCGCAAGGTAGTTTCTCGCCCGCACTTCGGGTTCGCTTCGGTATAATTCAGAATCCGTGGATTCCTTATGTACAAGATCATCTGTGGGCTCATCGTTATGTCAGTAAGATCATGCCGGATCGTCTGGGGCTTGAGTCTTCGGCGGATGCTGGCATTGGCCTGGCGGGCAAGGGTCTCGGTGGCATGGTTAGATATCAGATGGCGGTGCTGAATGGGGCTGGTTATAACAACACACGCAGTTCCAATGGAATGGATGAAAGTCTCCGCCTTGAACTGCGTCCCTTCGCGGGTCTGATCGCGGAACTGGGCTACCGAACCGGCTACAGGGGGCAGAAGAAATTCAACAATGGAAGTACCACCTACGGCGGTAAAATCTATGGCGGCAAGCAGAATATGTGGCATGTCATGGTAACCTACGGTTCCGGTCACCACTACCGCGCAGGCATCAACTATCTGGAGGACAGGGACAAGGCCAAGCAGTACTTTAAAACCGCTGCCTATGGTGTTTGGGGATGGATCAACCTCATAGGAACGAGCGTCGGCAAGTTCGGTTTTTTAGGCCGCTACGAGAACATCAAGCAGACGCCGTACAATAATTTTGGATCTCTGGCTTCTACTCACATGAAGAGGGAGCGTGAGTTGATTGGTATCGAGTTCACGCCAAACCAGGGGCCTGTTTTTACCTTGGCGTATAACACGGAGAAGTTTAGTAATATACTGACTGACGCGGGGACAGCCGGCGCAGGGACTACGGGAAAAAACAAGCGTGTCAACGAGGTTAGCCTGTTTGCAAAGTATCACTTTTAAGGCCGCTTTAAAAACCTCTGTTACATCCCGCGCTATACCAGTCATTTTGTAGCAACCTATTTCAGGTGAAACAAAGCGGGGAAGCCGATCGCCGCTCATGAGTTTTGCAAGAGGCTCGACGGATACCTGAAATCTACCGTTCTGTGGTGAGCATGGAGCTCTTCTCCACTTTGAAAAATAACGTTTGTTCAATTTTACAGAAAAAAGGTTGCGCTGCCCGTGGCACTACAATGTGAGCTGAAGGTAAGATTCGTTATTTTGCAACGATTCGTGGTTCTAAATACGGCTTTTTGGGAAATCTGTGGTAAAGATGGGCTGGGTTGGTATCTGCCTGTGGCACTTGCGCTGAGTGCAGGACATCGTATTATCTAGCCTGAACTATTCATGAATCGCCACGATGATCGCGCCGGGTCTTTGCCTGTAACGGATTCTAGGGAGGAAGGCCGTAGCCCCGTGCATACGGGCGACCGACGAAGGATTCGTTACGGGCAAAGGAACAAGCGGGGACGCAGGCGCATTGGTGAATGAAGCGGGGTGATATCCGCATAAAATATGGAGGAAAGAATGACTGCCGATGAAGTTGTCCAAGCCGTTCGGGAAGGCCGCAATCTTGCGGGGCAAGACCTGACCGGTCTGGATTTATCCAAAACAAACTTAAGAAATGTGAAACTGGCTGGCGCCAATCTTTCCGAATGCAATTTACAGGGCGCGGATTTACGTGGCGCTGACTTAAGCAATGCCAATCTGTTTAAGGCCGACCTGCGCGGCGCCAGGCTCCGGCGCGCCAATCTGACGCGCGCCAACCGCATGTTGGCGAAGATTCACAAATGGGCGCTAAAAGGAGCCTATATTGCCGGCCCCACCGCCTATCCCGAGGAATAAAATGAACGCTTGTCTTCAGGCGATGCCCGGTACATTTCCCTTACACGAAAACCGCGATTTTTTGCGTGAAAGCGAATGGGTTATCCTCAAACTCCTGTGCCGTCCGGTTAAAAACCTTGCCTCTGCCGATGCGGATGAATTATCCAGCGCCAGCGGCGGCCAGATTTCATCGGAACGTTGTCTGCAACTCATCAATATCGTTCGTATTTCGAACCTGCCGGGACTGGGCACATGGATTGCGCGCCTGATGGTCGAGACGGGAATCGATGAACATGCGCTATTCACCCTGCCCGCGGAAGATTTGATCGAACGTCTCAACACGCATGCCGGCTATTCCATCTGCAATCAGGCTACAGTGCATGCCATCGCCGATTTGCAGACTTCATGGGCCGATACGATACAAGGATAGCTGATGACTGAACGGATTCTTATCACCGGAGGCGCTGGTTTCATTGGCGCAAACCTTGCCGCAGCGATGGTTGAAAAATCGGGCGTGGATGTTGTCATCGTGGACGACTTCAGCTTCGGGGACTGGAAGAATCTGGTGCATGTGGACTGTGAGGTGCGTGCCGGATCCATCGCCGACCCCGAATTGCATCAGGAGATTGCCAACGGCGCATATTCCGCCATCCTGCATCAGGGAGCTATTTCGGATACGACCATACTGGATCAATGCCGTATGCTGGAGATCAATACCAATGCGTTCGCAGCCATGCTTGAAGCCAGCAGCAAGTCCGGCACGCGCATGGTTTATGCATCTTCCGCCGCGACCTATGGCAATACGCCCGCACCCAATCGCGTGGACGGCGCCGAGGAGCCTGCCAACATTTACGGCTTTTCCAAACTCTCCATGGACCGCATCGCCCGCCGCTGGTATGGCCGCCATCCTTCCACGATCATCGGACTGCGCTATTTCAATGTGTATGGTCCAGGAGAGACGCACAAGGGCGCGACAGCCTCCATGATGTTACAGCTCTACCATCAGATCAGGGCAGGAAAGCATCCTCGCCTGTTCAGGCACGGCGAGCAGCAACGTGATTTCGTCTATATCCGCGATGTTATTTCCGCCAATCTGGCGGCGCTGGAAGCGCCACGCTCCGGGGTATGCAATGTTGGATCAGGTGTGGCCCGCTGCTTTAACGACATTATTCTTAATCTGGAAACCCTGCTGAACCAAAAACTGGATATAGATTATTTTGATAATCCGTACGACTTTTATCAGAATCATACCGAGGCGGATATCTCGGGAACAACCGAACTGCTGGGTTGGAAGCCTGCATGGACACTGGAAAAAGGCATGGCTGAATATATCGAATTGCTGGAAACAGGGCATCACGGACCGGTGCGAACCGCGCCATGAGACTATTAATGATGATCGCGACTTTACTTGTCCTCTCCGGTTGCCTGAAGTCCATCATAGATCAGGGAAATGTTATGAAACCGGGACTGGTAGCCAGCATCCAGGAAGGCGACAGTCGTTTCCATGTGGAGTCGGTGCTGGGATCTCCCATACTGAATGACGGCCTGCATCCCAACCGATCCATTTATGTTGAGTCATACGACGACCCCGATACCGGCGAATCATTTCTGCATCGCGTTGAAATTATGTATGACAAAGTCGGTCGTGTGGACAGCATCAAGTCTTATGGTTTCAAGAAAAAATAAAACATGGCGCTGAAATCGCCCGGTACGCGCTCCAATCTTCAATTGCTGATCACCACGTCCTGGGCCGCCGCCATGCTGCTGATCCTCCTTGGCGGCCATATCATTGCCGGTTATCTGGCTCTGGCTTCTTTTCAGGATGAAGATGGTATGAAAAAAATCGTCGAATCCACCGGCCTGTACGAATGGGTAATCTGGGCATGGATACTGGCCGCTATCGGACTCGACGCCTGGATTTTCCACCATATCCGTAAGGATCGGAAAAAAGCGCCGGGATGCTGATCCTGAGAAAAGGGGACGCTACCTGGCCCTGCCCTTTAGCCACAAATCGTGCCACAGCGAGTTATCCTGTGGTCATATGCAAGACGCGCTCCCCGCCGCAATGGTTATTCCATTGCAAGGGAGCGCAACGCAGCAGATGGCCGCCGGATGGCTCGCCCGAAGGGAGCCCTTGTATGATTCGAATTGTCGGATCCCGGGTTGAATCAATGTGACAAAAAACATTTCGCTCAAATGTTTTTATCCGGATTCGGTTAGAATTCGTATTAACAGCCCCTCAATACTGTGCTAGTCTTCACGCATCAATTCTGTAAGCGAGGTTCCAATGGCCTTTGTTGTCACCCAGTTATGTATAGATTGCGTGGATACGGCATGCGTATCCGTCTGCCCCGTGGACTGTTTCTATCAGCCCAAGGAAATATCCGAGAAACACCCTAACATGCTGTATATCTCACCTGAGGAATGTATTGACTGCGCCGTGTGTGAGCCGGAATGCCCATGGGAAGCTATTTATCCCGAAGAAGATGTGCCGGAAGTGTTCGGAAGCGATATTGCGCTCAATGAAGCGTGTGATACCAGCCGGGATAATTTTAATCTGGCTGAAGTTACCGAACATGAACCTCCGTCCGCTGAAGAAGTGGCGGCAAACAAGGCCAAGCACGGTCTCTAACCTGCACTATCCATAAATTGCCGTGATATATTTGCGCAGGAACTTTGTCCGCAACGGATTCTGAGGAAGAAGTGCATAGCCGTGCATACGGACGACCGACGATGGATTTGTTGCGGGCAAAGGAACAAGCAAGGGCGCGGAAGTATTTGTGAACAGTGCAGGTTAAATCACTCCCGGTCCTGATCGGCATGGAACGGTCCGATATTGCGGAACTGTGCAGGACCGCCAGCGTTAAATCGGCGCATGCTGAGACATTACTGGCTCATATCTTCCGCCATCGCACACATGATATCCGAGCCATTCCGGATCTGCCTCAAACCCTTTACGAATGGCTTGAACGGCACACGCAATCGCTTGATGTTACGGTAATCGCGCAACAAAAGGCGACCGATGGCACGCGCAAACTGTTGCTGGCGATGGTGGACGGAAAGCAAGTGGAAACCGTGCTGATTCCGGGGAAGAAACGCCTGACGCAATGCATCTCCACCCAGGTTGGGTGTGCGCTGAAATGTACTTTTTGCCTGACAGCTACAGCGGGATTAATCCGGAATTTAAGCGCCGCGGAAATGGTCGCCCAGATTATGGCGGCAACGGAGCACCATCATGAGCGGGCTCGCAATCTCGTACTTATGGGCATGGGCGAACCCATGTACAACTATGAGGAGGTCGCGCGTTTCGTACGTATTGTAACCGACGAAAAAGGCATGGCCTTTTCGCCACGGCGGCTGACGATCTCCACGGCAGGCTATGTACCGGGTATCCGGCGCATGATTGCCGACCGGCTTCCCTGCAATCTGGCCCTGTCGCTTAATGCCACGAATGATGAAACTCGAAGCCGAATCATGCCGATCAACAAGCGCTGGCCCATTGCCGAAGCGCTGCATTGGGCAGGTGAATTTACCCGAATCATGCGTAAGCGGATTCTGATTGAATACGTTATGCTGGCGGAGGTGAATGACACGGATACGGATGCAAAGGCAATGCTTCGACTATTGGCGGACATTCCATGCACCATCAATCTTTTACCCTTCAACACGTATCCCGGTAGCCCGTATCAACGTCCCGACCCTGCACGTATTTCCGCCTTTCGGCAGATCCTTATCGAGGCAGGCAAAGTAACCGTAATACGCGAGAGCCGTGGCAGAGACATATCCGCCGCCTGCGGCCAGTTGTATACCGCGGCTGCCCGCCACCAGTGGAAAGCCCGGAACGCTGGTTAACGCGGCAAACCGCTTCTTTCATGCAAAATTGTCCGTTATCAAGGCAGCAACAGAGAAAGTCTGCGGCTGATACCCATGTGGTAGCGTATCAGTAGCGTTCCGCTCAAGGCGCTGATAATGACGTAAACGACAACCATGTTGTAAAAATTGTCTCCCCATGGCTGCCCGAGCGTAAGCGCGGCTACTACCAAAGCAAATTCCCCCCGAGGCACAAGCATTAAACCCAGTCTCACGGCCGCCTCTTTGGAGATGGATTGCGACCTTCCTCCCAAATATCCTCCCAGTACTTTGGCAAGGCCAGTTACCAGCACCAGAGGAATTGCCACGCCAAGATTATCCAGCAGCAGACGCCAATCCGCACCTGCACCAATCGCCGCAAAAAAACCAACAGCCAGAAGTTCGCGGTGTGGCACAAGCAATAGCTCAATTTTTTTCCGGCTATCACTTTCGGACACCACCATACCAACCAGCAAAGCTCCGACAGCAGCAGAAATGCCCGAAGACTCGCCGATGCCGGCAATCAGGCATACCAGCGCAAGGCTGACCAACAGGGTCAGATCCTTTTCGGGTTGATTCAGCCAACGTGAAACCAGCCCCATCCGGGCAAGTGCAACAAACAATCCCAACAATAACAGACCCGCAAACAGGGTTGCGGCTATTCCGGCCAACAATTCAAGAGACCCGGCGCCAAGTATCACAACACATAAAGGCAGTAACAAAGCCATAACCAGATCCTCGATGACCAGCAACCCCAGACACCATTCAGCCTCCGGCAGTACAATCAGCTTGTAATCCATCAGTCCCTTGGCAATGATAGCGGAGGAAGAAGCATAAGCGGCCAGAGCGAAACAAATAGCGGCAACAACGGGCATACCCAGAGCAAAAGCAGTGATAACCGCCAGTGGTATATTGATAATCCCGTCCCAGAACGCCGGAACAATCAGGCCTTTGAAACGATTCCCCAAACTCCTGGGTGAAAATTCCAGACCCACAAAAAACAGAATCAGCATGGAGCCAAGCGTCATCAATATATGCAGGAATATTTCAGGAATATCGAATACCGCACCCAGTATAACGCCACCCAGAAGATAGCCGGGAATCGTGGAAAACCGCAACCGGAGTCCCAATCCACCTGTCATCGCGAGAAACCCGAGGGCCGCCGCCAGACCTAACAGCCACCCGCCGGCGCCATGGATATCAATCATGATAACCGGTCACCAAGTCATCAGTCATGGCGCAGGATCGCTCGCGCCAACACCTCCCGATCCTTGTCCGGTCCCATCAGATAAAGAATATCCGTCGTTTGCAGCACATGCCCGTTGGGTGATTCCATAGAATCTTCTGAAACCGTTGTGACCGCCGCAACAAATGCAGCTCCCCTTTTCAAGGATGCGGCATCGGTTTCCAGCACGGGAGAATCAGCCGGCACGACAACACACGTGGCTTGCGGCATCCGCGCATCCCTCTCCATGCCCTTGCCTGACGAAAAGGCCGATCCCAGCGCTTCCGCTTCTTCCGGCGCCAACCGGACAGCAGAAGTAGGAAACGCTTCCCCTTTGGGGGTCAGATAGATTTCGTATTCGCCACTGTTGTAGGCAATAATGGAAATGCGTCCGCCATCGCTTGCCTCCAGCCAGATCTTCCGGCCTACGCCGGGAAGATTGGCTTCATTGATCATACTCATGTTTTCAGCATAGCCACAGACAAAAATCTTACTGAATATCTCGATCGGGGATGATCAGCAGTTCAACCCGCCGATTCAGTTGGCGACCGGCCGCCGTGGCATTGCTGGCTCGCGGATCGGATTCCCCACGCCCCTCCGTGCGAATGCGGGAGGACTGAACGCCGCGGCGCTCGACATAAGAGGCGACGGATTCCGCACGCCTCCGGGAAAGGCCCTGATTATAGGTGGCGGAACCCACGCTGTCCGTATATCCCACAACATTAATATGGCTGCGGCTATAGCGATCCAGAATATCACTGACTTTGTCCAGCGTAGAACGGAAAGCAGGTTTGATGAGCGCGGAATTGAAAGCAAACGATACTTCACTATTCATGGTGATCTTCAGATTCTGGTTTTTGAGGCGCTTGATCTCCACCTGGTTGGCGGCTTTTTCATCCGCAAGCTGGCGCTCGAATTCAGCTTGCTGTTTATCCATATAATGCCCTACTCCCGCACCAAGGGCGCCGCCCGCGGCGCCGCCAATGAGAGCACCCTTCAGCGCACCGCCGGAATGATCGCCCTGATAACCGATAATGGCGCCGGCAATCGCCCCCAGCGCAGCGCCCACGGCTGCCTTTTCCTTGGCCTGGGCATTCGGTTGATTGGAGGTGGTGGCGCAGGAGGCAAGCGCTATCATCGAAATCAATCCCGCAGTCATCATTTTTCTCATATGTAGCCCCCCGTTCTTATTTCCGTAGAGTAAAAAGACCATGGACGGGCTTTTTACGACTCCATCAAGTTTAACACACAATAATTTTTTGCCCAGTGTAACCCAGGATCCGACATTGAATGCGGATGCAGGGTGCAAGATTTTGGTTTGTATCGCGTTCTTACAAAGGAACAAGCAAGGGCAGGGGCCAGGTGAAAGGGTATCATTCCGCAAATAGCCATGGCGATTCCTTTTTGCGACGCGATTCATAGTCGCGAATTGCATCGCTCTCTTTCAAAGTCAGGGCAATTTCGTCCAGTCCTTCCAACAAACAGTGTTTGCGGAAGGCATCAATTTCAAATCTGACCACATCACCCCGGGGCGTCGTCACCGTTTGCGCCTGCAAATCAACGTTGAGCGTATAAGCCGGCGTAACCTCACATTCGGCAAACAGCGTATCCACTTCCTTATCCTTCAAAACCACGGGCAGCATACCGTTCTTAAAGCAGTTATTATAAAAAATATCGGCAAAACATGGCGCGATAATACAACGAAACCCACCACCCAGCAGCGCCCATGGCGCATGTTCGCGACTGGAACCACAACCGAAATTTTCGCGTGCCAGCAATATCGATGCCTTTACGTAACGCGGCTGGTTCAGTACAAAATCAGCATTTTTTGGACGGGTAGAGCAGTCCATACCGGGTTCGCCATGATCCAGATACCGCCATTCATCGAACAGGTAAGGGCCATATCCCGTACGTTTGATGCTCTTCAGAAACTGTTTGGGAATAACCGCATCTGTATCCACGTTGGCGCGGTCCAGCGGCGCTACGATACCATTCAAGGTTGTAAAAGCTTCCATGATTTACTCCTTACCACTCTCGTACATCAACAAAATGGCCTGCGATGGCCGCTGCCGCCGCCATGGCGGGACTGACCAGATGCGTGCGTCCACCCCGTCCCTGACGCCCCTCAAAATTACGGTTACTGGTCGAGGCGCAACGTTCGCCCGGCTCCAGCCGGTCGGCGTTCATGGCCAGACACATGGAACACCCCGGATCGCGCCATTCAAACCCGGCCTCGCGGAAAATCTCATCCAGTCCTTCTTCCTCAGCCTGTTTCTTGACCAGACCGGAGCCCGGCACGACCATGGCCATCTTGATGTTCGAGGCAATTTTCCTGCCCTTGATAATGTCAGTCGCGGCACGAAAATCTTCAATCCTCCCGTTGGTGCATGATCCGATAAACACCTTGTCCACGGCAATACCCTGAATCGGCGTTCCCGCATCAAGATTCATATATTCCAGCGCCCGCAGCCAGCCCTCGCGTTGAATTTCGTCACGCGCCTCGCCCGGTATCGGAATGGATGCGGTTACCGGAACCACCATTTCCGGGCTCGTCCCCCATGTCACCATCGGCGGTATTTCCGCCGCATCAAACACATGTTCCCTATCGAACACGGCCTCTTCATCGGAATGCAGTTGCAGCCATGCCGCCACGGCTGTATCCCGAACGTCGCCGGCAGGTGCAAACGGGCGATTCTTCACGTATGCAATCGTGGTGTCATCCACGGCCACCATGCCACATCGCGCGCCTGCCTCAATGGTCATATTGCACAGGGTCATACGTGCCTCCATGGACAGCGTACGTACGGCGGAACCGGCAAATTCAATGGCATAGCCCGACCCGCCGGCCGTGCCGATACGGCCGATGATATACAACGCCATATCCTTGCCTGTTACGCCTTTCGGCAGACCGCCATCCACGCGAATACGCATCACTTCGGGTTTCTTCTGAATCAGGCACTGCGTCGCCAGCACATGCTCGACTTCGGACGTACCGATACCCATGGCAATCGCACCCAGTGCGCCATGCGTGGATGTATGGGAATCACCACAGACCAGCGTCATACCCGGCAACGTCAGCCCTTCCTCGGGCCCTACCACATGCACAATACCCTGACGTACGTCATCCATGCCGAACTCACGGATACCGAACTCGCGACAGTTTTTGTCCAAAGCCTCAACCTGTATACGTGAAACGGGATCGGTAATTCCCTGATCGCGATGTTCGGTCGGTACATTATGATCAGGCGTCGCTACCGCGGCATCAGCGCGCCATGGCCTGCGCCCCGCCAGCCTCAAGCCCTCGAATGCCTGAGGACTGGTCACCTCATGCACCAGGTGCCGGTCAATATATAACAAGGTGGAACCATCGCCATTCTCCCTGACGATGTGTTGCTCCCATACCTTGTCGAACAATGTTTTGCCCATCGCTGGCTCCTCACAAACAAATCTCGATAGATGCGTGAAATATAAACCTGATGCAAGCATAGATAAAAGGCCCTATTGATCCATTGTGTTCTCATTCACTGTCCGCGAGCTTAAAGGGAGCGCAACGCAGCCGATGGCCGCCGGATGGCTCGCGTGCAAGCGTCTGTATTACACGCCCGGGTCTGCCGCTATGCTTGGGAGCATGGTTTCCGCCGCATCGCTGCATTCGATTCGCCTGTTTTATGCCGCCTATTTTGCCGCAATGGGAATTGTGTTGCCGTTCTTCCCGGTTTATCTCGCGGGGAGGGGCATGGATGTGGCGGCCATCGGCGTATTTACGGGACTGCTGTCCATTTCCAGGATGCTGGCGCCGCCATTGGCGGGGCACGCGCTGGATCGCCACGCCGATGCTTCCCGGTTTATTTTTTTTACATCCCTTGCTGCAGCCGCGCTGGCGCTGCTACTGCCCTGGGTGGAAACCCGGATGACGCTGGCGCTGGTGGTTCTGGGGTTCGGATGCCTGTGGGCGGCAGTGCTCCCGTTGACCGACGGCTTATCGGTGGCGGTTTCCGAGGCGGCTTTGGTAGATTACGGCCGCCTTCGGGTATGGGGTTCTATCGGTTTTGTTGCGGCATCCCTGGCGGGAGGCGTCTGGTTGGCCGGGGCGCAGCAGTCTCAATTCCCATACTGGTTGGCCGCAATGTTGTTGACAACCGCAATAGCCGCCACGGGGTTCCCTGCCAATGGGATGCATCAGGGACAGTCATCACCGCGGCAGGGTAAGTTTTCATCATCGTTCGGGGTGTTGCTTGTGGTCAGTTTCATGATGCAGGCATCGCATGGCGCCTATTATGGATTTTATAGTCTGTACCTTCTTCAAATGGGCTATAAGGGCTGGATGATCGGATCATTCTGGGTGCTTGGCGTGGTGGCGGAAATCGTACTGATGTGGAAATGGTCCCGACCCATCAGCGAGGCTACGCCTGCCCTGGTGTTGTCCGCATGCCTGCTGCTGGCATCGGTTCGCTGGCTGGGCATCGGGCTGACTCAAATCTGGTGGATACTGGCATTATTACAATTACTGCATGCTGCCAGTTTTGCCGCTTTTCATATCAATGCGGTGACATGGGTGCGCAGATTTTCACCGCCTGAACGACAGGCGAGCGCGCAGGGTTGGTATTCCGCTTCGGGATTCGGTATGGGTACGGCCCTGGGCATCATGGCTTGCGGCTGGATATCGGAAATACCGGGATCTGGCGGCTTTCGGACTGCGTTTATAGCCTGTGCATTGGTCGCTTTGCTGGGCATACCCGTGGCGCTGAGGTTACAAAGGACATGATATCGCTGTATAAGAAGAACCAATTGCAAAACTCCGGGTGAATGAGTGGCAATCCCGCTTCGAGGCCATTTTCGGGGTTGAATGAGTTGTATGGTGGTTCCATGGAACGAAATTCAAGCTCGGAAATGGACCGGAGTGGGGAAGGCAATTGTCATCATTCATGAGTTTTGCAATTGGCTCGGTTGATAAGCGCTTCTACCTGATCCCATGCCGCATGCACATCGGAAAAGGTTAGTCTGTAAAAGGCGGCTTGACCGGGAATCCATTGATGCAACAGGCGGATGCGTTCGACGGGGGATAAATTGTGATGCACATGCGCGGCCAGTTCCATGACGCCCTGGCTGCGCCGTAATTCGGTGAATACGGATGCCGAAGTGGCGGGGTCATATTGTGGTAATAGCACCATGCGCATTGGCCCGGGTGCGTTTGCAAGATGTTCGGGATGCCAGAGGAGGGATGTCACCATGTTACCTTCCCTGTCGGGAAAGCGGTAAAAGGCTTGTTTGAACAAGCCGGATTCCAGCATGGTTTCATGGGAAAATGCCGGGTGTTCCTCGCGACCCCATTGCAGCGGACGCGGAAACGGCGTGATTTGTCCGGTCTCATCCAGCAGCGTAAATTCGTCGCTGAAATAGGTTGCGCCCCGCAGTAGCGCCTCGGTACACAGGCTGGATTTCCCCGCGCCGGAAGCGCCTGCACAGGTGATGCACGTACCGTTCAGATTGATCGTACCGGCATGCAGGGACATCAGGGGAGGGTGTAATGCGCTGATCGTCCGGTTGTAAAATTCGTATTCAAAAGCAGCGACGATCTCGCCCGCGTCTTCGCTCTTCCAAAGGCGTTCGCCCGCCAGTGACAGTTCAATCGTGTTCCCTGAAGGTTTGATGGAAAACAGCATGTCGGCTACGGGCCTGGCACTGACCGGGAACAGCGCGGTCAGGGCGGAAAGCCCCTGAATACAGGCGGGCGCATGGCATTCAATGCAAACATCAAGATGGGCAATGGAGATGGATCCGCGCCAGACAGGCATGCAGGTTGTTGTTTCAGTCTTGTGCGTCAGCGGTATCGTCCGCGTAAATCAGGCCGTATTCTACAAATTCGCCAAGGATCGCCTCCATATCGGATCTGGCCTGCGCAATATCAGCTTTGACAGTTTCGTGCAGGATGTCAGCCAGATCGTGATGGCTGCGCCGCCCGTTGCACAAATCCAGAATCGCGGAAGCCGTCGGATTGAGTGAGAAGCTGGCGCCGTCTTCCGGGTGTACATACACCACTTCATCCAGACCGTCCAAATCTTCACTGAGCAGGCCCTCGACTTTTTCCGGATATTCAGGTGGCGGCATTCAGGTCTCCTTGCGGCTCTGATACCGGTCCAAGCGCATAGGCGATGGCTTGACAATCACTGCAACTTAAACCCTGCCGGCATTGTTCCCAGCGTTCCGCCGATGGAGACGGAAGGCTGCGTTGATTTAACGATTGCATGATTTCCGTGAGTGTCTGGCTACGGATATTCCCCAGCAGCGTCCGGCGCGAGAAAATACAGGGATAGACGTTGCCATCGGGAGCAACGCATAGTTTTCCGCGGCGTCCGGATGACGACGCAGGCGCGCTGGTTTCCGCCGGTGCAATCTCCGGCATATCCGGCCGGTGGCCGAAACCATGCAGACCGGCCAAATCCGGCCGATAGTCCCGCATGGACCGGCCTCGCCCGGTCGAGCGTACGACGTCGAGGCCGATCTGGCTGGAGTCGAGCGACAATTTATTTTGCAAAAAACTGATGATATCCGCTTCCTGCCCCTTGTTTTCCGGCATCAGGACAATGCCGATACGCACGTTGAGACCGGCGGCCTGCGCCCGGCGGACTGCCGTCAGCGTACGGGAATGACTGCCCGAAACCTGCGTGATACGGTCGTGTACGGCGGCATCACGGGAATAGATGGAGAAAGCGAAGTTGGGCTGGTGCGGTCGCAGCCGTTTCAGCATGGCGGCGGTCAGGGCAAGGCCATTGGTGTAGATTTCCAGTGTCTTGTAGCCAAGGTCGCGTGCGACTTCGACGGCATCGACGATATCCGGATGGATCAACGGATCGCCACCGGTAAATTGCACCGCAGGATTTCCGAGCGAGCGCGATTCTTTCAATACGGTTTCGATTTCATCCAGTTTCAGGCGTTCGGAACATTCCGGGGTTGATTCGGCGTAACAATGAATACAACGCTCGTTGCAGCGATCCGTCAGTTCGATAAACAGCATGCCCAACCCTTCGCCCAGCAGGATACGGGATAAGGGCGGGGTCGATCCGGTCTGATCCAGTTCGCCCAGCCATGGATGCCGATGCGCCAGCGCGCCCATGCCTGTTTTGTCTGACTGCCCGGCCATGAACCGTTCCAGGCGCAGTGCGAAACTACCACGCAATTCCACCGTCTGGCCTGTGCCGCTATGCGTCAGATTCAGCCCGCCTTCACTACGCTTGCAGAGAATCGCATCGCCATGTGGAAGATACAGGATTCGAGGCGCATCCTGTTGATATCGGGATGGTGGCGATGTTCGGGGCTTCAATCCTTACATGTCCCCCATGCCGCCTCCATCGTCGCCGCCCCCCATGCCACCGCCATGATGATGGCGGCAGGGATCGGGCAGGGGCGGGCAGTGGGTATGATGTTTTTTCCCCCATTTGTGTCGTGCATGTTTGCATTCGTGCCAGTGGTGTTTGCATCGCCTCGAGTTTGGGTCAATATTCCCGCATGGCGTGCAGGCGGACGGACAACAGGAGCCGGCCACGGCCGACGTCGGCATGCCGCCGACAATCATCATACCCAATATCGCGGGCGGCACATAACTGGCCAGCTTGAGCAGCCTGCGGCGCGCCAGCATTTCATCGCTGGCGGGTGCGTGTTCGGGTTGCTGATGATCCTGTTGCGTGTTTTCCGGCATGACAAACTCCTGCCATTCATAATGGTTTGGAACCCGAGTATAGTGCCGATGATGCGAACTGCCAAGTTACCAGGATCTTCACAAATAAAGCCCGTGGAAGCCCGCGCGGAGTGCTGCCGTGTTCTATGTGAAAGGCAAACGGGGAGCAGCCTTGTGATGAGCGAAACATTTTGGCGGATGGCCTGGGCGGAGGGCGTGGGCGCCTGTATCTGGCACGCGCTGAAGGTGACGCGTGATGCATTCAACAGCGAGATGTTTCGAACCTGTATTGAACAGCCGCTGCGCGTCCGGACGGCGCATGCGCTGATACTCCAACAGGCAAATGCCCGCCTGCTGCGGCTCATGCGGGAATCCGGCATACCCTGCATCACCCTGCGCGGACAAAGCCTGGCCGAAACCATGTATGATCCACCGGCATCAAGACCCCAGACGGATATGGACCTGCTGGTTTGCGAGAAGGATATCTCCGCCGCAAAGCAGGTGGCGGTCCAATCCGGATTCGAGCCGGTGGATCATCATCCCCTGCTGTTTATACGGGAGGATGCATTGCTGGATTTGCATGCTGATCCACTGGATATGGAGCGGATTCATGCGTGGGCGCACCTGACGCCGATGCGGACGCAGGATTTCTTTACCCATGCGGAACAGGGCGAACTGTCGGAGGCGCCCGCCCTGTTGCTCCATGCACGCATATTGTTGCCTTATCTCTGTTTCCATGCCATGAAGCATTCTTTTGAGCATTTGATCTGGTTGTGGGATATTGCGCTAACGTCGCGCAAGGTGCGGGAGCAGCATCAATGGGATGCGGTACTGGAGGGTATCCGGGAATACCGCCTGGAACGCCCATGTTTCTATGCCCTTTCCTATGTGCATCAGCATCTGGATGCGACGGTGCCGGAATATCTGCTGGAGCGGATTCGACCCGCGATGAATTGGCGCGAGCGGGCGCTATTTTCCCGCTTTATGCATCATGAAAGTATTCCCTTTCTGGCCGAGCGGCTGTTTGCCCGCATGATGCCGGATTTCCGTCATCGTCTGTCATTCTGGCGGGAAACAATCGTCCCGCGCGTAGAGGTGCGCAGGCAGATTGCCGGAGAGGGCTGCGTACAGTGCCAGTTCATTCGCAAGCGTCTGAAACAATTGCTGAAGCTGCTGTGGACCCTTGGCAGGGAGATGCTTGCCATATTGCGATTGCCCGCACGCTAACCCGGATTCATCGCGGACAAAGAAACAAGCAATTTGAGTTCGTTTTCGGGATGAAATGAGTGCATGGTTAATAAAGACTTTCCAATGCTTCCCTGGATTGTTCATATACCTTGTGGCGTTTGATTTTCATGGTGGGAGTAAGCAAGCCTTCTTCAATCGTGAATGGGTGCGGATGAATGCAGATACGGCGTATCTGCTCATGCTGAGCCAGCCCCTTCAAGTGTTCACTGATACGGGTTTGCAACATTTTTCGTAGAATGTCGGACGATGCCAGATGTTCCCAGTCCGTTTCAGGCAATCCCTCCTCATGCGCCCATGCCATGCAGACTTCCTTCGCCGGCACAACCAACGCCACCAGATACGGCTTCCGATCGCCATACACAACTGCCTGATCAATCATTTCATCGGTCACAAGAAGGCCTTCAACACGTTGTGGCGCAACGTTCTCTCCACCTGAATTTACGATCAAATCTTTTTTACGATCGGTAATACGCAAGTATCCGTCCGCATCCAGCTCGCCAATATCGCCGGTATGCAGCCAGCCTTTTACAAAGGCCTCACTGGTTTCTTCCCGCCGCCTCCAGTAACCGAACATGACATTGGGACCGCGAACAAGAATTTCACCATCCTCGGCGATTCTCACCTCCACGTCCGTTGCGGCCTTGCCCACTGAACCCAAACGCCGGTCATCCACGGGATTGACGCTGACGAGCGGCGCGGCCTCCGTCATGCCATAGCCTTCCAGAATGGGCAACCCTATGGCCTTGAAGAATTCGGCGACTTCCATGCTCAACGGCGCTCCGCCTGAAACCATTAACCTGATCCTTCCACCAAAACGATCCCGTATTTTCTGCCCGATCAGACGGTCCAGCCAATGAAATCGAACGCCGTTCCACCATGATACCGCTTTTTCCCGGCTTGATCCCAACATCAAAAAATTGCGGAACAGGCGTTGCTTGAACGCAGACTGTTTGGCCACCTGGCCCAAAATCCGGCTGCGAACCACTTCCAGCAATCGGGGCACGGCAATGAGAATGGTGGGTTTGGCCTCGGCCATATTTCTGGCCACCGTGTCCGGACGTTCCGCGAATGCGACGGAAATACCGAATGTGTAGGGAAGAAAATGGCCCGCCATACGCTCCAGCGCATGCGCCAACGGTAAAAAAGATAACATTTTATCATCGGGAGCAAGTAAAAAGATGGAGGGAATCGCCTTCAGATTGGCCAGAATATTACCATGCGAGAGCATGACTCCCTTGGGTTCGCCCGTAGTGCCGGAGGTATAAATCAGTGTTGCCAGCGTATCGCGTCCTACGCTGTTCAGGCGAGTTTCCAGCCCCGTCACATCCACTTCGCCCGTTTCCAGTTCGGCAAACAAATGCAAATTGTCCCTGTCCGCCATCGCTTCCATCACCATCTCTTCCGTCATGTAGACCGCCTTCAGTTCCGGACAGCTATCAGCAACATTGATCAGATGCCGGGCCACCTTGCCTCCTGATGTTATGGCAATTTTGACGCCGGCATCCCGCAGCACATAGGCAATGTCCTGTGGCCGGTAAGAGCAGTACAACGGAACCGTAACCGCGCCAATGGACAGAATGGCATAATCGGCCACCGCCCATTCCGGAATATTTTCCATCAGCAGCGCCACGCGGTCGCCCGGTCGGATGCCCGCTCGTATCAGGCCTGTAGCGACATGCCGGATACGTGAGGATAAATGTCCGTATGTGACAGGAACATAACCCTGATGCGTTCGATGCCACTGGGCAGGGCGGGCGGGACACAGCCTCGCTGTGTCAAAAAAAACCGCGGGCAGGCTTGCCGCGGTTTCAAGTGCGGTTTGACGGTCTGCAATCACGGTTTGGATGAAGTTGCTCCAGTGGTAGCGCCCTTTTCGCTGGGCTTTTCACCGGATACCTCTTCTTTCTTCTTTTCGGAACGGGATGCGGCTTTTTTTACTGCCCGGCCCGCGGTGTTGCGTGCCGCCGCCTTCCGAGACATCCCCGCTCGCTTTCCGTCTGTCGCGGCTTTCTTTATTTTCGGTTCATCCAGTTCCATATGTATCAGCAACGTCATATGGGTGATGACGATTCCCGGAATGCTGGCGATGGCGGCCAACAATCCGCCAAAAATAATCAGGGCGGCAAGATGCGCGATACCCCCCCAGAAACCGGAAGCCGCTTGAACAACCGCGACCTGCGGCCCTGCCACGATGTGACTTAGTCCCCAGGTAATCCGGAACCCCAGCCAGAGGGGGGAAAGCACCAGCGCCGCAACCAATAGCGTTGCCAGCACGCCCCCCAGATTGTAGATCAGCAGTTCCGGTAATCGTTGGCGTAACAGCCGCCACAGAATATCGCGCAGAGCGCCGGCATCAGCTTGTGAAATCGCGACGCGGGCGGCAATATTGAACAACGCCAGCAACAAGGCCATGGCGACCACGGTATTAAGCAGGAGTAATGGCACGCTGACCAACGCCAGCCAGACCAGTCCAAGACCTGGAATTCTGGCCAGTAGAAGAATAAACAGCTCGGCCAACAACAGCGCCAGCAGGCCCCCGGCCGCCCAGGCCGGCAGCAACAGCAAGGATTGGACACGCGACCATGCGAAGCGCATGGCCTGCCTGGTGTTCGGAACGGGTTGTCCCTGCATGCCGGCATGCACTTGCCGGGCCAGCGCCGTCAGGCCAAACAAGGTCCACAGCAGGCATCCAACCCCGCCGATAAAGCGAAGAAAAATATCGCCGACGCCGGAAGCGCCGCTCATACTGAAAACGCCATAGATGACCACCGCGATAATAATGGTGCCCGCCATGGTAATAATGAATGAAGGTTTCAGAGCGCTGCGTGCGCTGGCTACGATTTGATCCTGATTAAAATAACGCAATAAACCATCCTCTCTCCCTGGAATCCGTTGCGAACAAAGCCCCCGACGCAAGCATTGCGGCGATCCATGAATCATGCAGACTAACAACAACATAAATAAAACCATAGAGCCAATTGATCGGCCATCCTGCAAGGATGATTTGCCTTGCAGGCCGCGCGTGTATAATGTTCTTCATGCGCATGCTGACGGGTGGCATGATGCGAACGGAGGCAGGTCGTGAGAAGGCACATTTGCATTGTTGGAGGAAGCGGTTTCGTCGGGCGCGCTATTGCGTATGCCGCACGAAAACAGGGCGATTGCGTCACCATTGCCTGCCGCCATCCCGAGAAGGCGCGCAGCATGCTGGTGAATAACATCCGCATCATCAGGGCGGATGCAACCAGTGGCCGCGGCCTGGATGAAGCGGTTGCCGGTGCTGACTGTGTCATCAATCTGGTGGGTTTGCTGTTTGAAAAAGGCCGCTATACCTTTGAAGCCGCGCATGTGCATGGGACCGGGAATATTCTTGACGCCTGTGATCGGGCGGACATCAGGCAATATCTGCATATGAGCGCCCTGGGCGCAGACCCGGCCTCTCTCAGCGCTTATGCGCGCACCAAGGCCACGGCGGAGGCGTGCGTGCGCGGGTCATCCCTGGCATGGACCATTTTTCGTCCTTCCGTCATCTATGGCGAAGGCGACGCCTTCTTCAACCGTTTCAGGCGTATGGCTGAATCCATGCCGGTTCTGCCTGTTATTGGAGGAGAGACGCATTTTCAACCGGTCTGGGTGGAGGATGTGGCTCGCGCCTTTGTAAGCTCTGTCGCCAATCGTCACTCGCAGGGTCAAACCTACGATCTTGGCGGTCCGGCGACGTACGCCTTTCGTGAACTGCTTGAAATCATGCTGCGCCTGTTGCATCGCAAATGCCTGCTGATTGATGTTCCCATGCCTGTCGCGCGCCTGATGTCCATGTTCGCGCAATACCTGCCCGTGCCGCCATTCACCCCGGATCAGCTCATCCTGCTGCAATGCGATAACGTGGTGAAAGGCAAAGCGTTTCCGGAAGAGTTTGGCAATCCGGCCAGGCTGGAAGATATCCTCCCTACATATCTGCCGGGCAATCGTGCTATCCGGTTACAGCAACGGTTAAACCGCGACCGCAAACAATTCTGGCAGTAACGGCAAGCACCCCGCTTGAGCCTCGAAAATCTTATCCTGATTGCCGCGGCTTACCTGCTTGGCGCCATCCCTTTCGGGCTGATTTTTACGCGCTGGCTGACCGGTAAGGATCCACGCGAACACGGTAGCGGCAATGTTGGCGCTACCAATGTTTCCCGCACCGGCGGCAAAGCTGCTGGCCTGCTGACATTGGCCGCCGATATTGGAAAGGGCGCACTCCCTGTCGCATGGGCCGTGCATACAGTCGGTGAAAATACCGTTGCGCTGGTTGCCGTATCCGCCTTTTTGGGGCATATATTTCCCATTTATTTAAGGTTCAGGGGAGGCAAAGGCGTTGCCACCATGTTCGGCGTATTATTACCCTGGCAACCCTGGATGGCGGTCATTGCATTTGGCGCATGGCTACTGACCCTGGGTCTATGGCGTTATGTTGCGCTGGCATCCATTCTGGCCGGATTTACCTTGCCGCTGTCCGCATGGCTGCTACATGCCTCGACAGCCTGCATGGCCGCCGCCAGCCTGTTCTGTCTACTGATACTGGTACGCCATTGCAGCAATATCCGCCGCGTTATCGCGGGAACAGAGGACAGGGTTGGACAAAAGACGGAGGGCGCATAATTATTCGTTATTGCTGTTAGTCGAGTAGTTCATTCATTACTGAATTTCACCCTCACAGAACCGGACGTGCGGCGTTGACCTGCTCCGGATCTTCCGGCCAAGTAACCCGGTGTAAGCGTAAGCCAGCCTTCCGGGTGTGTGATACGGGGCTTGGCCAACACGAACACTTCATCAACAAGATGGTGAACCTTCTGCCTTTTCGACTTCTGGCTGCGTCTCATCAATGCGTTGA